>Ga0116229_10009809_pt1 | contig 14525 bp, 14 predicted proteins | sample S1TSphgellanicum_3_FD_87313 | JGI IMG/M metagenome (GOLD analysis project Ga0116229, IMG submission 87313) | Host-associated microbial communities from peat moss isolated from Minnesota, USA - S1T2_Fc - Sphagnum magellanicum MG | ecosystem: Host-associated > Plants > Peat moss > Unclassified... | reverse complement strand
GGTCGCGGCCGTCGGCCGTGAGGCTCTCGATGACGGTGTAGAGGACCTCGACGCCGGCGCGACGCGCGGCCCGCTGCAGCGCGGCCATGTTCGGGATGCCGGTGACCCGGAGCGTCTCGAAGAACCGGCCGTACTGTGCATCGCGCTCGCGCGCATCGAGATGAGCGTACTCCCCACCGTCCGGGAGGCAGTTGTAATTCTGCACGTCGACGAACAACAGAGCCGTGTGCGCTGGCTCGACCGGAATCTCGCGGCTCGTCGGATGCGCGATCTTGGGATGCGTGATCTTGGCAGGCTCGAGCGGCGCGCGCGTCATGCGGCATCTCCCTCTGCGGCGAAGAACCGGTGCTGCGACTCCTCGAGGGCTGCGGCCAGCAGCGCCGCCCAGCGTGCCTGACCCGTGGCGTCGCCAAGCAGGTCCTGGCGCACCTCGATCTCCACGTGCGGCAGGCCGCGCGCTTCCGCATGGCGCGGAATCGTATAGTCGGTCTCGTCGCTGACGAAATACGGCTCGTTGTCGCCGATCACGAGATCGGGCACCCTCCGCAGCGCCGCGAGCACGAGTCCCGCGAAGCGCCGGTCCCGGTTGTACAGCACGGCGGCATGCATCGCGCGGCGCACGCCCTTGAACACGTCGGTCATGCTGTGCTGGGCGATCAGGATCGTGCGTCGGCCGGCCGCGAGCCGCGCATCGAGAAGCGCGCGGATGCGCCGATGATAGGGCTCGAAAATCGCCGCGCGCCGCGCCGCGCGTGCGGTCGCGCTCAAGCCGATGTTGCCGGGGATCTCGATCCACTCGCCGATGACCGGGATCGATGTCGCGACGCCGGGATCGCGGTTGCAGTCGATGACCAGGCGCGAGTAGGCCTGCGCGACGAGCGGTGCATCGAGCCTGGCGGCGAGTAGGCGCGCGAGTCCGAGTGCGCCCAAGTCCCAGGCGATGTGGCGGCCGAGTTCGGCGGCGGGCAGACCGAGATCTCCGACCCGACGCGGCAGGCGCTTGCCGGCATGATCGACGACGATCACGAAATCCGACGCGCCTTCGAGATTCTCCTCGAGGACCGGACTCGGCTCGTCGGCGTCCAGCAATTCCACGGCGGCAGCGCCTGCGGCCGCGCCGTCCGGCAGTTCAATAGACGTCGGCATAGCGTCGACAGATCTCCATGTCGCTCAAGTTGTCCACGCGCTTCAATTCCGCGCGCTTGAAGAGCACGTAAGCTTTGCACAGGTCCGGCCCGAGCCAGTCGGCCGCGAGCTCATTGCGCTCGAGCAGCGTCAGCGCTGCGCCGAGACTCGCCGGCAGCGGCGCCGGGTCCTCGTTGAGTATGCGCCTTTCGCGGCGGATGCCGTCGAGGCCGGCGAACACGAGCAGCGCAAGCGCGAGATACGGGCTTGCGGTGGCGTCCGCAACGCGGTACTCGACGTTGCACTGCTGCGCGCGCGCGTCCCGGTCGGCACCGTGCACCGCACAGACGCGCAGCGCCGCGCCCCGATCGCGAGCGCCGACGTCGGCTTTGACCGGCGCCCAGCGGTCCGGGCGCAGCCGAAAATACGACGCCGGCGAGGGCGCGGTCAGCGCACAGATCGAGGGCAGATGGTGCTGGATGCCGGCGACGAAGCGGCTGCCCAGCACCGAGAGCTGCAGCGGCCCGGACTCATCGTAGAGCACGGGCCGATCCTCGGCATCGAGGAAGCTGAAATGGATGTGCGTGCCATTGCTGACGCCGTTCGGTTCGGGGATCGGTGTGAAGCTCACGCGCGACCCGAGCCGCTGGGCAACGGCCTGGGTGAGTTCACGCGTGATCACGGCCTCGTCCGCGGCGCGAAGACCGACGGCCGGCGCCGTGGTGACCTCGAATTGCTGCGGCCCGAATTCCGCGAGGAACGAATCCGGCTGCACTCCCGCCTGTCGCAGCGCGGACAGTAGCGCCTCCCCGAAGATGCCCTGGCGGCGGAACGCGGCGAGTTCGTAGGGCTGCATGGGCTGCGCGGGTACGCCGCTGTACGTGAACTCCTGCTCGAACGTTGCGAGCAGCTTGAGGCCGGTTTCCCGCGCGAGCGCCTCGAGCGCCCGGCGCAGCACGTGCCGCGGACAGAAACTCCAGGGTTCACCCTCCTGCGTCTTGACGTCGCCGATGAAGAAATACTCCGCGGCGCCGCCCTCGAAGGGCACGAACACGCGCGTGGTCGGATCCGGGACCAGGAACACCTCGCCCTGCGTGCCGAACGTCGTCACGTGGATCGGACCGAAGGCGGAGAGAAAGATGTTCGTCGGTGCGAGGCCGACGCCGTGCTGCAGCCGTGCCGGCAGATCGGCCGCGGGGAAACTCTTGCCGCGGAAGTGTCCGGACAGATCGCTCAAACCGACGAAAACGATGGGCTCGCGCTGCATCGGCATCAACGATAATCGGGAAGCGGCGCGAGCGCCACCGCGGGCCGCAGCCGGATCACGCCGAGCGAGGCTAAGACCCAGGCGAGCGCCACGTAAGGCCAGAGATTGTTCGGATACTCCGGCCTCGGATAAATCGTGTGGTAGAGCGTCCAGAGCAGCACGAGCGGACCGGCCGCGCACAGCGCCGCCCAGGCGCGGCGCCGCGTGCGCCAGCCCTCCAGCATCTCGGCGCCACCGACCCCGATGTAGATCAGGATCAGGGCGAGCGTGCCGATCGTGCTTGCGTCGCTGTAATAGTCCTCCGCCCCGCTCCACGGCGCAAAGATCACGAACGGCCCGATGATCATCGCCGCGGCGAGCGAGACCGCCCGGGAGGGCGTGCCGTGGACCGCGTGCACGCTGCCGAGCGTCGGCGCGAGACCGGCGCGGCCGAGCGCGAACAAGACGCGGGCTGCCGCCGCGAGGCCGCCCATCACGCCCGAAAACGCGCTGATCGCCGTGGCGAGATCGAGGGCGGTCGCGAGACCCTGCGATCCGAAGCGCAGCGCGAGCTCGTTCAGAGGCGCGGTCGAGGCGCCGAGCGCATGCGCGCCCCCGGGGCCGAAGCCGACGATCTCGCAATACGCGACGAACACGAAGAACGCGCCGGCGCCGAGCACCGTGCCCAGCATCGCGATCGGAATGTTGCCGCGCGGATTCACGGTCTCCTCGCCGAGCGTGGCCGCACCCTCGAAGCCTGCGAACGAGAGCACCGTGAAGACCATGCCGAAGCCGATGCCGGTCCAGCCGCTGAACTCTCCCGAGGGCACGAAACACGCCCGCGTGGTCTCGATGCCCGGCTGCACGTGCACGAGAATGCTGACGCAGAGCGCGAGGATCGCGAGCACGGCCAGGCCCTCGAGAGCGAGCATGAGCCGTGCGGCAAGACGCATGTCGCGAAACGCCAGCCACCAGGCCGCGAGCATCGAGGCCGCGGCGATCGCGATCCAGCCTCGGCCGAGATCGAGGCCGAGGCGCAGCAACACGGCGGCCGTGAAGCTGCCGACCAGCGCCGCGCAGCCGGTCGCGAAGCCCAAGTACGTGAGCAAAATCGTCCAACCGGCGGTGAAACCTGCGCGGCTGCCGAAGCTGTGCAGGATGTACGCATAGGCGGAGCCCGCATGCGCGACGCGGCGGCTTGCGCCGATGAAGGCGAGCGCGACGAGCGTCATCGCCACCGTGCCGATCATGAACGTGAGCGGTGCCGCGGGACCGGCGGCCTGCACGACCAAGGTGATGTTGAAGGCGGCGGTCAGCGTCGGGGAGATGATCGACAAGGACAGCGCGACCGCCTCCGGCAGGCTCAGGCGCGCGACGAGCTGCGGCACGCCGCGTCAGCCGCCGAGCGCGGCCAGCGACTCGGGGAGGATCTGGCCCCCGTCGATGACCAGACTCTGACCCGTGACGTAGGCCGCTTCGTCGCTCGCGAAATACAGTGCCGCATTCGCGATGTCGTCGACCGATCCCAAGCGCTTCATCGGCACCGAGGCGGCCATCGCGGCCCGGTACTCCGCTCCCATGCCGGCGAGACCCTCGGTAGCGATGTTGCCCGGCAACACGGCGTTGACCGTGATCCCGAACGGCGCGAGCTCGATGGCCGCCGTGCGCATGAAGCCGAGTTGTCCGGCCTTGCTCGCTCCATAATGCGACCAGCCAGGAAAGCCGGTCACGGGCCCGGTGATCGAGGACGTGAGCACGATGCGCCCGGCCCCGCGGGCTTTCAGCGCCGGCAGGCAGGCCGACACGGCGAGAAAGTTTCCCTTCAGGTTCGTCGCGATGACGGCATCGAACTCGGCCTCGCTCATCGCGCCGAGCGGCGCGGCCGGAAAGATGCCGGCGTTGGCGCACAGCACGTCCACGCGGCCGAAGGCCTCGACGGCCGCGCCGGCCATCGCCTGCATGTCGGCCTGCCGCGTGACGTCGCCCGCAAAGGCGCGCGCCCGACCGCCAGCGGCGCCGATCTCAGCGACGACCGACTCGGCGTCGCCCTGCGTGCGCGCCACGACGAGGACCTGGCAACCGACCGACGCGAAGCGCAGCGCGATGCCGCGGCCGATCCCCTTGCTGGCGCCGGTCACAATGACCGCGCGCCCTGCGAGCGAAGCAAACATCTCAAAGGCTCCTACGCCAACCGATCCTGTAAATACCGTTCGGCGAGTGCCACCGACTGATCCGTGAAGGCCGCGCCGAAGCGGCGCGCAAACGGCACTTCGGCATGCGATGCGAGCCACGCACAGAGCAGGATCCGGCGCAGCATCACCACGGTCGGCAATTCGGCATGCGCCGCGTCCGGCAGCGGCGCCACGGCGCGGTAGCCCGCACTCCACGCCTCGAGCAATGCCGGCAACTCCGGCTCGTGCTCGATGAAGCTCACCGCGGCCGCGAAATCATAGATGAACCAGCTAAATCCGCAATCGTCGAAGTCGATGACGCGCAGCCGCGACCCGTCCACGAGCAGATTGGCCAGCCGCAGATCCGCATGCACGAGACCGAAGCGGTCGGCGCTCGTGCCATAGGCGTCGAGCCGGGCGCGGATGCGCGCAATCGCACGCTCGATCAGCGCCGCGCCGGGCGCATCGAGCCCGATCGCCGCCCGCCAGGGACCCCAAAACCCGTGCGCGCCGATCATCGCCTCCACGTCCCAGCGCTTGCGCTGAAACGCGGCCGGCCGGCGCCAGCGGCGCGCATGCTCGTGCAGGACCGCGGTCAACGATCCGAGTTGCACGAACCAGTCCGCCGCCCCCGCGCCGATCACGGGCTCCGCCCCCGGGAGCCGCTCGAACATGACGGCGTGCCGCGCGGCGCCGCCCGAGGCGGACGCTAGCGTCTGCACGTACTCGCCGTCGCGGCCCGCGAGCGGCGCCGCGGTCTCGATGTCGGTCTCGGCCCGCAGCGCCTGAATCCACGCGAGTTCCGAGCGGATCTCGTCCGGCGACGAATAGCCGACCCGGTGAATCCTCAAGATCCACTCGCGGCCGTTCGACGCGTCACGCAGCGAGAACGTCGCGTTCTCGGAGAGATTCAGCAGCCGGACTGGCGATTCCGCCGCGATCGGCCAGCGCGCGAGCCCCGCCGTCGCCATGCGCGTCAGATCCGCAACGACCTCGGGTGCGTATTCACCGCTCACGCGGGCAGCGCAGACAGCGTCTCGCCCAAGGCCGTGATCAGCGTGTTGGCCTGCAGAGCCGAGAAGCACAGCGGCGGACGAATCTTGAGCACGTTGCCGTCGCGGCCGGCCGCCCCGATCAACACGCGCCGCTCGCGCAGGCCATTGATGATTCGGGCCGCGAGGGCCGCATCGGCGCCGAGTTCCACGCCGAGATAAAGACCCGCGCCGCGCACGTCGCGGATTAGCGGATGGGACCTCTGAAGGTCGCGCAGGCCGGCCGCGAGCTCGGCACCCACCGCCCGCGCATTGGCCATGAGGCCTTCCTCGTCGATCACGTCGAGCACCGCGAGCCCGATCGCGGCCGCGGCCGGCGTGCCCGCGAACGTATTGAAATAACCCACCGTCGCCGAAAACGCATCGAGGATGTCGGGACGGGTCGCCACGGCACCCATCGGATAACCGTTGCCCATCGGTTTGCCCATCGTGACGATGTCGGGCGCCACCCCATGTCGGGAAAATCCCCAGAAGCTCTCGCCGGTGCGGCCGAAGCCCGGTTGCACCTCGTCGGCGATGAACAGCGCTCCCGCGCGATGCACGCGATCGACGGCGTCCACGAGCAGGCCCGGTGGATCGGCATAGATCCCGTCGCTCGAGAAGATCGTGTCCACGATCAGGGCCGCGCAGCCCAATCCCGTCCGGTTAAGATCGTCGATCGCCGCCTGCACGTGGCGCGCGAACGCCGCCACGGCCGCCTCATGCGACGCGGGGTCGACACGCGGCGCCGGGATGACCCGCACGTGCGCGGGCGGCGCGCCGCGCTTGAACGACACCGGGCTGATGGCCGTGACGGCCGCGGTATTACCGTGATAGGCGGCCTCGGTCACGATGACGCCCGCCGCGCCCGTGTACTGCCCGGCGAGGCGCAGCGCCAGATCGTTACTCTCGCTGCCCGTGCAGGTAAAGGCCACCTGGCTCAAGCCCGCCGGCAGGCGCGCGATCAAACGCTCCGCATAGGTCAGGATCGCGGGGTGTAAATACCGGTTGTGCACGTTCACCGCGGCGAGTTGCCGGCTCGCCGCCTCGACGACCCGCGGGTGGCAATGTCCGACGCACGGCACGTTGTTGTAGGCGTCGAGATAGGCGACGCCCGAGGCGTCGTAGAGCCAGCAACCCTGCGCCCGCAAGAACTCGAGGGGCCGCTCGTAGAACAGCACCGAGGCTGCGCCGAACAGGCCCGCGCGCCGCCGCACTTGCGCCGCCAGCGGCGCCGCCAGGCCGGCGGCTGCGGTCACGTCGAAGGCATTGAGATCGAGGATCTGTTTCATGATCGATGGCGCTCGGCGCATGACATTCGGCCCGGTTACCGTATCTTATAGTGCAGCCATGTCCGCAGCGCCCCTGACGCACCACGAAATCCTTGCGCTGTGCCTCGACTGCCTCGCCACCGGATCGTTTCGACTGACGCGCCGCTTGTCGCTGCCGGGACGGGCCACCGCCACCTACGAGCCGGTCGGCGTCGCCTTGGGTGCGCTCGAACTTCCCGAGGATCTGCTCGCCGTGCTCGGCTGGGACTGGGCCCGGCTGGTCCGGACCGCGGACGGATGGAAGTCGAAACTCCGGCTGCGCGGCAATCTGAGCCGGCGCAGCGACCGCGCCGAAGCCGCGCTAGACCGGGCGGCCGTGCACCTCGCGCGCACGCTCGCGGAACCGCCGGCACGATTCCACGACACCTGGCGCGCCGCCCGACCAGCGACCGCTGGCAAGCGTTAAGATAGCCGATGGACAAGCTTTTCATCTCGGCGGATTCCTTGCTGCGCGACTCCATCGAACTCGCCCGGCGCATCGTCGCGAGCGGCTTCCGCCCGACGTTCCTCGTGGCGATGTGGCGCGGCGGCGCACCGATCGGCATCGCGGTCCAAGAAGTGCTCGAATATCACGAGATCCACGCCGATCACATCGCGATCCGCACCTCGTCGTACACCGGCATCGGACAACAGGACAAGACCGTGCGCGTGCATGCGCTCGATTATCTCGTGTCGCGCCTGGAGGCCGACGACGCGCTCCTCCTGGTCGACGACGTCTTCGATTCCGGCCGCAGCCTGGAGGCCGTGATGGCGGAACTCAAACGTCGCTGCCGGCGCAATCTGCCGCAGCGGATTCGCATCGCGACGGTCTATTACAAGCCTGCCCGCAACCGCAGCACCCTGGTGCCGGATTATTTCGTGCGCGACACCGACCGCTGGTTGGTGTTCCCGCACGAAATCCAAGGGCTCACCCGCGAGGAAATCCTCGCCCACAAACCGGTTACCGACGAGTTTTTCGCCGCCAAGTCCTGAGCTTATCGCTGCCCCGGGGGGTGACCCTCATTTCACCCTGTGTTCAGGTTTTGGCAGACTCTCGATATGACGGGCAGAAATATCGCAAAGGTGACAAACCCTCGACAGGCGCGCGCAGCGCCTACCCCCCGGCCAGGAAATCACCTGCCGTGCCCGTCAACCCGGCGCTCGCCGCCGCGTTATGGTGTTGACTGGAGAGAAATCGTTGACTTTGGGCGACGTGAATTTGGACGTAAGGAGTAGGACCATGTTCAAAGCAGCAGCATTGGCCTTGAGTGCGACCCTGGGTGCGGCCGGATTGACGCTGAGTGGCCCGGCGACGGCCGGTCCCTATGTCCGGGTCGGCGTGGCGCTTCCCCTGCCCGCCGTTGCCGTCGCGGCACCGGTCGTGGTGCGACCGCCGTACGTCGCCTATGGCGTGGCGCCCTACTACGCGCCGTATTATCCGTACTACGGGGCCGCCTACGTCGGTCCGTACGTGGGATTCGGGTTTGGCCGCGGGTTTTATGGCGGCTATGGATACCGCGGGGCGTACGGCTATCACGGTGGCTACGGCGTTCGTGCCGTTGGCGGCCACGGGTATGGCTACGGCGGACGGCGCTGACCCGTCGCGGCCGACCCGGGGCGACGCCGCCGAGACGCTCAGCGCTTGCGGCGTCGACCCCACAGGGACAGAGCGCCGAGGCCTGACAGCGCCAACCAGGTGCTCGCGGGCAGCGGCACGGGAGTGACGTTGAGGCTGCCCGAGTACGAACCACCCGCATTGCCGTTGACGAAACCGCGGATCTCGAGCACGTAAGTGCCGGCGTTCAAGCTGGCGCTCGGATCGAGCACCACGGTGCTGCCGCTGACGTTCGGCGACAGCGTGAAGCTCGATACACTCAAGGAGTCTGTCACCATGTTGTTGGGCTCGAACGAGGGCAACGACGCGTTGCCCGACAGCAGGAACAACTGAGCATCGAGGTTGATGAGGCTCGTGTTAATCGCCCCGCTCGTGAGGTTGATCGTCGAGGTGATCGAGTCCGCATCGCTGCCGGAAATGGTGAACACGAAATTATCATAAAAGCCGTAGGTGTTCGCCGGCACACCCGCCGCCGCGATCGTCGTCTGTGCGCTCGTGAAACTATCCGAGTAGGTGTAGGTGGACGCGGAGTTGGCGCTGATGTCGTTGTCGATCACGCTGCCCGCGGTGGTCACCGTCGGACTCGCGTTGGTATACGAATTACCCAGGGTCAGTATACCGCCGGGACCCACGGTTCCGGCACGGGAGGGCGCGGAGATGGCGGCGCCGACGACGAGGACGGCAGCCGCCGTCAGCAAACTGAAGTTCAAGACTCTCTCCCGCGCACGGCAATCTCCCTGGCACTGTCGCCATTGACGGCCGCTCATCAAATTTCCACAACCCTCTACCCTTCTCCGAGTCTAGTGGCTCGTGGCGTCAGCGGTGTGACCTTAATATGTCCGGACGATGTCACGCCACGATCGCCCGATCGGCCATGGCATGGCGGCCACCGCCTACAGATTCTCACAAAAGAGTACAAATCGGCACAACGACCGCGGACCCGGTCTGACATGATCGCTCGTCCATGCGTGCACGCTCCCTTATTCTCGCTGCAGCGATGGCGGGCGTGCTGCTGGCCCCCCCGATCCTGTGTGCGGACCCCGACCCGGACCCGGGCACCGGCGACGGCAGTGACACCGGCGACGGCAGCGGCCCCCGCTCCGACACCGACTGTGACAAAGCCTCCCCCGATTGCGTCCAAGTCGGCCATTGGAATGTCAGCGTCGCCCTGGGTGCCGGGGTACGCACCAACCCGCTGGTCCACGGCGCGGACCTGCCGCTCGTCGTCGTCCCCCAGTTCAGCTACTACGGCAAGCGGTTCTTCCTGGACGACCTGGACCTGGGGTTTACCGTGGCGGAGACGCCGCACAACCAGTTCAATCTGGTCGCGAGCCCGGGCTACGATCGGGTCTTTTTCTATCGCAGCGACGTGCAAAACATCCTGGTCGGCGGGTTCCCGACCGGCAGCGGCGATCTCACCGTCATTAAACCGGGTGCCCCGACCAACGTCGGTCAGCTGGCCACTCCCGTCACCACCGCCACCGTTACGGCGTCCCGGCCGCGTCGAATCACGTATCTTGCCGGCGGCGAATGGACCTTCAACGTTGGCGGCATTACCGGCCAGTTCGACGTACTGCACGAGATCACCGGGCAGAACGGCGGCGACGAGGTACGGGCCGCGATCAGCGTTCCGCTCTATCAGGGCAACGGCAGCCTGCGCGCGAACGTCGGTGTGACTTGGAAGAGTGCCGCCATCGTCGACTATTATTACGGCGTGCCCGGGACGTATGACCCCGGCTCGGCCCTGGATCCGTTCGTCAAGCTAGGCTATCGACACCCCGTGAACCGACATTGGACCTTCACCGCGTTCGCCGAGTACGAACTCCTGGGCGCGGCGATCGAGAAAAGCCCCCTGATCAATCAGCCGGGCGTCACGAGCGTCTTCGTCGGCATGACCTATGGGTTCTGAATCGACCGGGCGGGCGCTGGCGGGGATCCTGCTGATCGCGCTGTGCCTGGTCGAGCGCAGCGGTGCGACCGGTGTGGGCAATGGGATGCCGAAGCCGGACGCGATCGAGCTCGAACTCAAACCCAAGGTCTGTACGCTCGCGAGCGACGACAAGCGCTGCGAGACGCACGTGCATGCACAGTGGCGGTCCCCGCGCGAGGAATCGCTGTGCCTGATCATTCTCGATCGTCCGGACGTCAAGCAGTGCTGGGAGCATTACTCGGAGGGTTTCTTCAACATCGATCTCGTATTCGCCGAGGATCTGATCTTTCAGCTGCGCGATCCGGCGCTCCAGCAGGTCCTTGCCGCCGAGGTGTTGCGAGTCATCCGCGAAACCTTGCCCTACCGGCATAAGCGGCGCCAACCGTGGAACATCCTCGACTGACGGCCCGCGCCTCTCCGGCATGAACGCCCCCTCGACAGCATCGATCATTTTGGTGGAGGACGATCTGCGGCTCGCCGATCTCGTCGGGCGGTATCTGCGGCAGAACGGCTTTCGCGTCCAGCCGCTGCACCGCGGCGACGAGGTCATGGAACGCGTGCTCGCCCAATCGCCGGATCTCGTGATCCTCGATTTGGGGTTGCCGGGCCAGGACGGCTTCTCGGTGTGCCGTCAGCTGCGCCCGCTCTACACGAAGCCGATCTTGATTCTGACCGCCCGCGACAACGATGCCGACCACGTGCTCGGGCTCGAACTCGGCGCCGACGACTACGTCATCAAGCCCGTGGAACCGCGCGTGCTGATGGCGCGTATTCAGGCCCTGCTGCGCCGCACGCGCCAACAGGAGCGCCTCGAACCCAAAACGCTGACCTTCGGCGATCTGCGCATCAATCCGTTCGCGCGTGCCGTGAACTTCGGCGGCCGCTCGATTTCCCTGTCAAGCAACGAGTTCGACCTGCTGCTGTACTTGGCGACGCACGCGGGCGAGGTCCTGTCGCGCGAGACGCTGTTCCAGCAGCTCTACAAACGCGAATACGACGGCATCGATCGCATGCTGGACGTGAGAATCTCTCATTTGCGCAAGAAGCTCGGCGACGCGGCGGACGGTTCCGAGCGCATCAAGACCATCTGGGGCCAGGGTTACCTGTTCGTGCCCGACGCGTGGTGAAGCCGCATGGCGCGCCATTTCCTGGGCCTGTATCTGCTCATCGTCGCCACGCTCGCCGCCGCGAGCTGGGGGCAGGACCGGCTGTTGCAGCGCTACGGTGCGGCACCGTCCGCGCCGAAGATGGAGATTCTCGCGACCGCGGATATCGCCGGCCGCGAGACGCTCGCGAAGCTCGCACGCGGCGAGATCGCCTACATGCGCGCCGCGAACGGCGAATCCTGGTCGCTGCGCCAACTCGACGCCGGGCATGTGATCGCGCTCGAAACGAGCGACAGCGAGACGCAGCGCGGCCCGCTCGATTGGGCGCTGACACTCGGCTTCTATGCCGCCATCGCGCTCGTGATCATGGTCTGGATTTGGCCGCTACGGCGCGACTTGCGCGCGCTCGAGAAGGCCGCCGCAGGGTACGGCGACCGGCACTGGCGGTTCGACGCCGACATCAAACCGCGCTCCGGTCTCTACCCGCTCGCGGATACCTTCCGCAAGATGGCCGCGCGCATCGACGGGTTGATCGCCTCGCACAAGGATCTGACCAATGCCGTCTCGCACGAGATCAAGACGCCGCTCGCGCGTATGCGCTTCGAGATCGAACTCGCCCGCGAAGCGCCGACGCTCGAGGATGTGCGCAGATCCATGACGAACCTCGAGGCGGACATCGCGGAAATCAACGAACTCGTCACCGTCACCTTGAGCTACGCCGTGCTCGAACGTGCCGACTTCGCGCTCAACGTCGGCGAGCACGACTTGACGGCACTCGTTCCCGCGATCACCGCAGCGGTCAAACGCGATGCGCGTCCCGAGATCGAGTTTCACTGCGAGGTGCAGCCGGCGGCGACCGGCGTTGCCTGCGACGCCCACCTGTTTGAAACCGTGCTCAAGAACCTGTTGTACAACGCGTCGCGCTTCGCTCGGCGCGAAATCCGCGTGAGTTTCGGGATCGCCGACGGCAGCAACCGCCTGTGCGTCGACGATGACGGACCCGGCATCCCGGTCGCGGATCGCCAGCGCGTATTCGACTCGTTCGTGCAGCTCGATGCACCGCGCGGCAGCCGCAGCGGCTTCGGCCTGGGGCTTGCCATCGTCAAGCGCGCCATCGAATGGCACCACGGCGCCGTCAGCGTCGGCGAGGCCCCGCTCGGCGGTGCCCGCATCACCGCCGAGTGGCCCGTCATGGCTCGCAGCGCAGGCCCGGCGGCTTGACCCATACCGCTGGCGGCTCGACGTTCGAGGCTGACCGCTCGCGGCTCACCCGGGCCGCGACCGCCGGCGCGCCGCAGCGCCGAGCAGGCCGAGACCGAGGACACCCAGGGCCCAAGGGGGCACCGGCACGTTGCTGTTCGCCGCCGACACCGTGATCGTTGTCGTCGGGCTGTTCTCGATGATGCCGTTCGCGGTCGTGACCTCGACCCAGTAGCTCGTGGTGGCGCTCAATGCCGCGGTCGTGTAAGCGGCGCTCGTCGCCCCACCGATCGGGCTCGCGGTATTACCGCTCGTGCCCGTGTACCACTGATAGGTAAAAGGACCCGTCCCGCCCGGCGTGGCGGTCAGCGTCGCGGTCTGGCCACTCTGGACCGTCGAGGCGGACTCGGCTATCGACACGGGCTTGGTGGTCGGCAACACGGTCGGCACGAAGCTCACGCCACGCAGCACCTGGCCGTACGCGGCGGTCTGTAACACGGTGAATGACTCGTTGGCGGGCAGCGTCGTCGCGCCGATCGTATCGGTGATGGTCACGAGTTGATTCGGTGCCGCACCGGCGTCCCCCAATCCCGTGCTGCCGCTCGCCGTCGAGTTGATCGTCGAGGTCGTCGCGTAGAACGTGACCGTCGTCCCGTCCGCGCTGACGACGCCCGCCAGGTGGCGCAGACCGTCGACGTATTGGATCACGCTGCCGGTCGAATCCGTGACCGAACCGCTGACGGTATAGGGCTGACCGAGGTTCAGGCCCGCGGTCAAGGTATAGGCGAGGCTCCACGTGGACGTGGAAGTATTGTAGATCCACTTCTGCAGCCCGCCCGTGTTCGTCGCATAGGTCGAGCCGCCGACCTCGTCGTTGACGGTCTGACCGCCCTCGTCGGCGACGTAGAGCGTGTTGGCATTCGCGAAGAACAAGCCGAACGGATAATAGATCGTGCCTTTCTGCGTGCCCTTGGCCAGCGTCTGGGAGAAGCCCGGCAGGATCGAGATCGTCAGCGAGGAGGCCGTGGAGGCGGTCGGCAGGGAGCCCGCGGTGCCGACCTGATACACGGTATTCACGCCGTTGCTGCCGCTGCCCTTCGACACGTAGAGCGTGTTGTTGTAAATGGTCTCGCCGCGGAAGTTGTCGTCCTTGCCGGTCTTGTCGGCCGGATCGCCGAGCTGCGTGATGTTGAAGCCGTATTGATCGCCCGTGGAACTCGGCGAACCCGGGGTACCGTAGAATTTGCCGACGACGGTCGTCGGCCCCGCACTGCCCTGAGCCAGCAATTGGACCCCGGTGTCGGAACTGAGCAGGTCTTGCGTCGCCGCGGTCGGACCGGAGCCGTTGTTGCCGGCGTTGCCGACCAGGTAGTAAACCCCGTCATCCAGGATCGCGGCGCGCATGTTGTTTCCGCTATACGCGTCGGTCGGCGTGACCGTCGAGGACCCATCGGCGTTAAGGGTGATGATGACCCGGCTCCACGCGCCGAACAGCGCCACGGTGACCGGATTCGTCGGATCAGTGACGGTGGGGGTATTCGAGTTCGAGACGTCGATGCTGTTGACCGGGGCGTTGTAACCCGTAAAGGTGATGCCGGTCTGGTCGCTCGTGAGATGAATCCCCATCTCCGACTTGGAGCTGAAGCTCGTGACGGCGCCCGCGATGGGGAACGTGGCCACGAGTTGACCCGAGGGCGTCAATTCCTCGAGCGTGATCGGCGAGGTCACGCCGAACGCCGGGTCGGTGTTGGCGTTGCTGAAGACCTGGGAGTATTGACCGTTGCTGGTCGC
>Ga0116229_10009808_pt1 | contig 14526 bp, 18 predicted proteins | sample S1TSphgellanicum_3_FD_87313 | JGI IMG/M metagenome (GOLD analysis project Ga0116229, IMG submission 87313) | Host-associated microbial communities from peat moss isolated from Minnesota, USA - S1T2_Fc - Sphagnum magellanicum MG | ecosystem: Host-associated > Plants > Peat moss > Unclassified... | reverse complement strand
CCTATCTTCAAGATCACCACCCCAATCCGCATCACAATATCCAAGAACTTCCTTGGATGGTGTTCCACCAAATTGTAATTTTATTTGCAATGTACCTTGCAAATATCGAAAGATTCGTTTGACAACCATCCAATGCTCCATGTTAGGGTTGGCCATGTGTTGACTCAACACACTTATTAGGTATGCCAAACCGGGTTGTGTGCACAACATGGCATACATCAAGGACCCAACCACTTGTTGATATGGAAATCCCTTTGATTCATCATTTCCATTCGCATTCCTTTGTAACTTCACTTTGTGATCGAATCGAACTCCAATTGGTTTACATTCCTTCATTCGAAAACACTTCAATATTTCTTTGAGGTATTTGATTTGGTTGATGCATAGGAGTCGTTCATCACGATTCCTTTCCACCTCCATCCCTAAAAAGAAATGCAATTCTCCAAGGTCCTTCATTTCAAACTTTTGACTCAATTCCTCTTTGATTTGCAAAAGTTTATTTTGATTGTTGCACACCAAAATGAGGTCATCCACATAGACCACAATGAAAAACTTCACATCTCCCACTTGTGCAACATACACATTAGGATCGGCTTCACTCTTCATAAATTCAATGTTTTTGAAAAATGCATCTAACTTTTGATTCCATGCCCTTGGAGATTGTTTCAAACCATACAAGGACTTGTGAAGTTTACACACAAGATGTTCACCTCCTTGGTGCACGAACCCTTGAGGTTGCTCCATGTAAATCTCCTTTTCAAGCTCGCCATTGAGAAATGTGGTTTTCATGTCCATTTGATGGATATGCATGTCTTCCAAGGTCGCCAATGTAAGAATATAATGAATAGATGTAAACTTTGTGATAGGTGCAAAAGTTTCATTGTAATCCACTCTGTAGGTTTAAGTAAAACCTCTTGTCACTAATTTGGCCTTGTAGCGTTCGACCTCCCCATTTGCACCTTGTTTGATTTTGAACACCCATTTGCAAGAAACGAGTTTCCTACCAACGAAAAGTGGTACCAAAGTCCATGTGTTATTTGCCATGAGGGAATCATATTCTTCTTGCATCGTGCACTCCCATTCCTTGGAATTTTCACATGTCAATGTTTTTTCAATATTTTGGGGCTCCTCCAAAAACACAATAGTGGCACGCTCCACCTCCTTAGTAGTAATCCACCAATCCCGAAGCCATTCCTTTTGTTGCCTTTGAAGTCTTTCCCTCAACACATGTTATGAAGGTTCATTAGATGGGTTATCGTTCGAAACAACAAATTCTTTTTTCGATGAAAAACTTGGTGTGGATTCACTTTGCACACCTTCCATCGTTGCTTCATTCAAAGGTGTATCCCAACTAAAGGTCAATGGTTCTTCTCTTTCAACTTCTTCATTCACAAATGCATTTTTTACTTTCTTGGGATGCAACACACCACTTATTTCTTTTAACCCTTCAATGAACACAACATCTCTACTTTGATGATCTTTTTGGTTTATACACACATCAAGCGATATGCTTTAATGCCTTCATAATATCCTAAAAACACAGAAGGCATGGACTTGGACTCTAATTTGGTCCTCTTCTCATCAAGGACATGTGCAAATGTTTTACAACCAAAGACTCTCAAATGAGACACATTCGATTTCCTACCAATCTATTCTTTTTGAGGGGTCTTGGAATTAAGAACCTTGGTTGGACATCGATTTTTTATGTACACCGTTGTGTTCACCACTTCGCCCCAAAATTCAAGTTTCAACCCATGTGCAACAATCATATTTTTTGCACATTCCATGATGGTTCTATTAACACATTCCACAACACCATTTTGTTGTGGGGAATAGGGCGCATTTGTTTGTTGTTGAATTCCACATTCTGCAAAAAATGCGTCAAACTTCTTGGACACAAATTCTCTTCCATCGTCAGATTATAATACTTTGATTTTGTGACCAATTTCATTCTCCACCAACGCCTTGTATTATTGAATTTTTCAAATGCTTCTCCTTTCACCTTTAAAAGATAAACATGAATTTTCCTTGAGAAATCGTTAATGAAAGTGAGAAAATATCGCGCTCCACCATGCAATGTAGTCCTTATTGGCCCGCACACATCAATGTGGACAACCTCCAAAGGTTGTGAAGCCCTTGTTACTCCCTCCTTGGGAAATGATGTTCTTTGATGTTTACCTTTGATGCATCTTTCACAAATGTGATGTAACAACACTTCTTTCAAATTCATGCCATTCACCATGGCATCCAACTCCTTAAGGCTTGCCATGTTGAGATGGCCAAGTATTTCATGCCAAAGCATCGCACCTTCATCCAAAATTTTGCAATGTGTGTCGTGTCCTTGCGCACTTTCACATTAAGAAGATACAAGTTCTTGTCCCTTCATGCTTCCATTATAACAACTCTTCAAGCATTGTTGGCCCTACAATTATCCTTCTCAAACTCCACTTTGAAACCTTCGAAAATGAGTTTACTCACTGAAATAAAACTATTCTTCATTTTTTGGAACATGAAGAACTTGGGTGATGGTTGCATGTGACAATTCGCCTCCCATTTGCATTGTGGCTTTGATGTTCCCTTTGCTAATGGCCTCCAAAATGGTGTCATCACCTGTGAACACCCTCCTTGGGGAAATGCATTCGTATGTGGTAAACCATTCCTGTTCAAATGTCATGTGTTGCGTTACACCAAAACCGATAATCCAATCATATGTGGTATGATCATTAGCACTCAATGTGGCAATAAACATTTGTTCGTGATCTTCATAAGCTTGATTGGTTTTTTCTGTTTCATCCTTTTTCTTCTTTAAACAATTTTTCACAAAATGTCCAAGTTTTTTACAATAGAACAAAGCTTGTTGTTTCACTTTTGAGTTTTATTGATTAATGCGGTAGTCTCGAAACTTTCACATTATTTTCTTTTGGACACTTCATGAAACAACCTTACTACAATGAATTGAAGGTCTACATCTTTTATGGACATGGACTCCAAGCTTGTGATTAAGTTATTAAAAGATGGAGGAAGGCTCATGAGGAGTACCATGTAAACATTTTCATTCGGAATGTTCACCTCCATGGAATGTAGTTGGTCCACAAGCACTTTCACCATGTTGATGTGCACAAGCATGTCATCTCCTTCGAAGGAACAACTTGTTGCTAATTATTTTAGCTTCATGCACATTGCAAAAAGCTTCCCACACACTTTTCACATTGTCACAATATTGAATGTGTGCAAATTAGGCATCCATGAGATGTTCACAAAGTAATGCAAAAGCCTTCATCTCCTTCTCGTTATAATCGGCCCTTGCAACTTCTTCACTTGGCAAGGTGACACTCCCATCAATAAATTTCCAAAGCCCATGTTTAGAAAACATCATGCACATTTTGAATTTCCAAAGGTGAAAGTTGCCACCATCAAACTTCTCCGTGACTTTCAAGGACTCCATTTGAAAAGAAGACATTTTGAACACAAATGCTACAAAAAACACTCTTCTCAAAAGATTGAAAGCTTTGGAAGAAATCTTTGGCAGCTCACGTAAACTTGAAAAAAAAAACTTCTAACATTTGCAAATCTTTTATTACACAAGCTTGAAATTTCACTTGAAACTTGCAACAATGGGAAAAACTCTCTTTGACATGAAACTTGACGCTTCAACAACTCAAAGACCTTTCTTCCACACACCTCAAACTTTCAATGAATCAAGGAATTCTCTTCCACACACTTTCTCAAAGTTCAAAGTTGAAATTCTCAACAACTCGAAAAACTCTTTTCGAAACACTTTCACCTTGAAACTTGATACTTTCAAAATTTTGATGAATGAGTTTTTCGCACTTGAAAAACTTATAACATTTTGAAAAAAATTCTTCCACACCTCCCATTCACTTGGAAATGGACTTTTATTCTTTTTGCAACCTTGCAAACTAAAAAGCCTTCCCTGAAAAAGATTATCCCTTTTTATGTTATACAAGCTAAACCTTTGACTACTTCTTATTCTAACACAATGTCCTTTCTTTTGCTTGGTGTGGGCCCATAACCTATTGGAAACAACTTGAAAATAAACAATAAATGAAACATTCAAGTTTCATGAAATGGAACAATTGTATTAATTAACGAACAAATTACAAAGGTTGTTTGTTTCAAATGCTACAATCACAAAACTATGGTTTGCAACAACTAATAAGGCTTGAAGCTTCTATGTGCACTCAAAACCATGAAAGGAGATAATGAATGAGTACTCAAAATCACTCCATTATATATTATCTCCTGACCCTAAAATAGTTGCTAGTTAACCTTAACCTAGTCGTTGTTAAAAATACTAGTCGTTTCTAATTCCCAATGTTGATGAATGTGTCAAACATTCATCAAAAGGATGAATAGTATTCACATCCTTGTAATAGTTAGGTTAGGGTTTAGAAGTGGAAACTACTTAAGGCTTGGCGGCGACTAGGGTTAGGGTTTAGGTTAAATGGCGGCTACTTTAAGGTTAGGAAATAGTATATAATGGAGTGGTTTTGAGTTTTCTTTCATTCTCTCCTTTCATGGTTTTGAGTGCACGTAGAACCTTCAAGCCTTGTTAGTAGTTGCAAGCCATAGTTTTATGATTGTAGCATTTGAAGCATACGACCTTTGTGATTTCTTGTTAGTTAATACAATTGTTCCATTTCATGAACCTTGAGTGTTTCAATTCTTGCTTGTTTTCAAGTTATTTCCAATAGGTTATGGGCCCACATCAAACAAGAGAAAGGACATTGTGTTAGAACAAAAAATAGTCAAAGGTTTAGCTTGTATAACATAGAAAGGGAGAATCCTTTTGAGGGAAGGCTTTTAGTTTGCAACGTTGCAAAGAGAGTAGAAGTCCATTCCTAAGTGAATGGGAGGTGTGGAAGAGATTTCTTCAAGGTGTTGTAAGTTTTTCAAGCGTGAAAAACTTATTCTTCAAGTTTTTTAAAAGTATCAAATTTCAAGGTGAAAGTGTGTGCAAGAGAGTTCTTCGATTCGTTGAAAGTTTGCGGTGTGTGGAAAAAAGTTCTTTGAGTTGTTGAAAGTGTGAAGTTTCAAGTGTGTCAAAGAGAGTTTTTCGTATCGTTGCAAGTTTCAAGCTTGTGTAATAAAAGATTTGCAAGTGATAAAACTTTTTTTTTTCTTTCAAGTTTACATGAGTGGTCAAAGATTTCTTCCAAAGCTTTCAATATTTTGAGAGAGTGTTTGTTGTAGCATTCGTGTTCAAAATGTCTTCTTTTCAAATGGAGCCCTTGAAAGTCATGGACAAGTTTGATGGTGGCGACTTTCACCTTTGGAAATTCAAAATGTGCGTGATGTTTTCCAAACATGGGCTTTGGAAATTTGTTGATGGAAGTGCCACCTTGCTAAGTGAAGAAGTTGCAAGGGTCGATTACAACGAAAAAGAGACGAAGGCTTTTGCATTACTTTGTGAACATCTCACGGATGCCCAACTTGCACACATTCAATATTGTGACAATGTGAGAAGTGCGTGGGAGGCTCTTTGTGGTGTGCATGAAACTATGACAATTGGCAACAAGTTGTTCCTTCGAAAGGGATTCTTCACCATCAAAATGCAAGAAGGAGATGATATGCTTGTGCACATCAACATGGTGAAAGCCCTTGTGCACCAACTACGTTCCATCGAGGTGAACATTACGGATGAAGATGTTCACATGGTACTCCTCATGAACCTTCCTCCATCCTTTGATAACTTAGTCACAAGCTTGGAATCCATGTCCACAAAAGATGTAGATCTTCAATTCATTGTAGCAAGGTTGTTTCACAAAGTGTCCAAAAGAAAAGAGTGTGAAAGTTCCGAGATTACTGCATTAGTGAACAAAACTCACAAGTCAAACGAAAAGTTTTGTTTCTATTGTCAAAAACCCGGACATTTTGTGAGAAATTGTTTTGAAGAAAAAAAATGATGAAAAAGAAAAAGCTAATCAAGCTTGTGAAGATCACGAGCAAATGTTTATTGTGGCATTAAGTGCCAATGATCATACCACGTATGATTGGATTGTGGATTCCGGTGCAACCCAACACATGACATTCAAACAAGAATGGTTTAACATGTACGAGCGCATTTTCCCAAGGAGGGTGTTCATGGCGATGACACCGTTTTGGAGGCCATTAGCAAAGGGAACATCAAAGCCACAATGTAAGTGGGAGGCAAATTGACTCACACAACCATCACCCAAATTCTTCATGTTCCAAAAATGAAGAATAATCTCATTTCCATGAGTAAACTCATTTCTGAAGGTTTCAAAGTGGAGTTTGACAAGGATGGTTGTAAGGTCAACGATGTTTGAAGAGTTGTTGTGGCACAAGCACAAAGGGACAATAACTTGTACCTTTTTAATGTGAATGTGTGTAAGGACACGACACACATTGCAAATTCTTTGGAAGAAGGTGCAATGCTTTGGCATAAAAGACTTGGCCATCTCAACATGGCAAGCCTTAAGGAGTTAAATGCCATGGTGGATGGCATGAATTTGAAAGAAGTGTCGTTGCATCGCATTTGTGAAGGATGCGTCAAAGGCAAACATCAAAGAACATCATTTCCCAAGGATGGAGCAACAAGGGCTTCATAACTTTTGGAAATTGTCCACACTAATGTGTGCGAGCCAATGAGGATTACATCGCATGGTGGAGCGCGATATTTTCTCACTTTCATTGATGATTTCTCAAGGAAAACTCATGTCTATCTTTTAAAGGCCAAAGGAGAAATGTTTGAAAAATTCATACAATACAAGGCGTTGATGGAAAACAAAATTGGTCACAAAATCAAAGTGTTACAATCTGACAACGGAGGAGAATTTGTGTCGAAATTTTTTGATGCATTTCTTGCGGAATGTGGAATTCAATGACAAACAAATGCGCCCTATTCCCCACAACAAAATGGTGTTGGAAAACGTACCAATAAAACCATCATGGAAAGTGCAAAAAACATGATTCTTGCACAAGGGTTAAATCTTGAATTTTGGGGCGAAGAGGTGAACATGGCAGTGTACATCAGAAATCGATGCCCAACCAATGCTCTTGATTCCAAGACTCCTCAAGAAGCGTGGAGTGGTAGGAAACCCAATGTGTCTCATTTGAGAGTCTTTGGTTGTAAAGCCTTTGCACATGTCCTCGATGAAAAGAGGACCAAATTAGAGTCCAAGTCCATGCCTTGTGTGTTTTTAGGATATTATGAAGGCACCAAAGCGTATCGCTTGATGTGTGTAGAAACCAAGAGAATCATCAAAAATAGAGATGTCATGTTCATCGAAGGGTCAAAAGAAATAGGTGGTGTGCCCCATCTTGATAAAGAAGAAAATGTAGTTGTGCATGAAGAAGTTGAAAAAAAAGAACCATTGACCTTTAGTCGAGATACACCTTTGTATGAAACAAGAATGGAAGGTGTGCAAAGTGAATCCACACCAAGTTCTTCATCGGAAGAAAAATTTGTTGTTTCAAATGATAACCCGTCTAGTGAACCTTCACAAGATGTGCCGAAGGAAAGACCTCAAAGGCAACGAAGGGAATGGCCTTGGGATTGGTGCATTGTTACTAAGGAGGTGGAATGTGCCACCATTGCATTTTTGGAGGAGCCCCAAAATATTGAAGAAGCATTGGCATGTGAAAATTCCAAGGAGTGGGAGTGTGCGATGCAAGAAGAATATGATTCCCTCATGACAAACAACACATGGACTTTAGTACCACTTCTCGCTGGTAGGAAACCCGTTTCTTGCAAATGGGTGTTCAAAATCAAACAAGGCGCAAATGGGGAGGTGGAACGCTACAAGGCAAGATTAGTGGCAAGAGGTTTTACCCAAACCTACTGAGTGGATTACAACGAAACTTTTGCGCTCGTTGCAAAGTTTACATCTATTTGTTGTATTCTTGCATTGGCAGCCTTCGAAGACATGGAGATCCATCAAATGGACATGAAAACCGCATTTCTCAATGGCGAGCTTGAAAAGGAGATTTACATGGAGCAACCTCAAAGGTTCGTGCACCAAGGAGGTGAACATCTCGTGTGTAAACTTCACAAGTCGTTGTATGGTTTGAAACAATTTCCAAGGGCATGGAATCAAAAGTTAGATGCGTATTTCAAAAGCATTGAATTTATGAAGAGTGAAGCCAATCCTAGTGTGTACATTGCACAAGTGGGAGATGTGAAGTTTTTCATTGTGGTCTATGTGGATGACTTCATTTTGGTGTGCAACGATCAAAACAAACTTTTGCAAATCAAAGAGGAATTGAGTCAAAAGTTTAAAATGAAGGACATGGGGGAGTTGCATTTCTTTTTGGGGATGGAGGTGGAAAGGAATCGTGATGAACGACTCCTATGCATCAACCAAATCAAATACCTCAAGGAAATATTGAAACGTTTTTGAATAGAGGAATGTAAGCCCATTGGAGTTCCATTTGATCCCAAAGTGAAGTTACAAAAGAATGCGAATGGGATTGCACACGTTTATGTGGATGACTTCATTTTGGTGTGCAACAATCAAAACAAACTTTTGCAAATCAAAGAGGAACTGAATTAAAAGTTTGAAATGAAGGACCTCGGGGAGTTACATTTCTTTTTGGAGATGGAAGTGGAAAGGAATGACACATCAACCAAATCAAATACCTCAAGGAAATATTGAAGCATTTTCGAATGGAAGAATGTAAGCCCATTGGAGTTCCATTCAATTACAAAGTGAAGTTACAAAGGAATGCGAATGGAAATGATGAATCAAAGGGATTTCCATATCAACAAGCGGTTGGGTCTTTAATGTATGTCATGTTGTGCACACGACTTGACTTGGCATACCCAATAAGTGTGTTGAGTCAACACATGGCGAACCTTAACATGGAGCATTAGATGGCCGTTAAACAAATCTTTCAATATTTGCAAAGTATGTTGCAAATGAAATTACAATTTGGTGCAACTCCATCCAAGGAAGTGTTTGGATATTGTGATGTGGATTGGGGTGGTGATCTTGAAGATAGGAGGTCCACCACAGGGTTTGTTTTCATGATCGGAGGGGGAGCCATTTCTTAAAGTAGCAAACGACAACCTACAATAACATTGTCCACCATGGAGGCGGAATACATGGTGAACACGCAAGCCACAAAAAAAACCATATGGATAACAAAATTGATGATGGATTTAAGATACATGGAGGAGAAGAAAGCGATGGTGATTCGATGCGACAATCAAGGTGCGATATCATTGACCAAGAATCCCACTCACCATGCACGAACAAAACACATTGATGTATAACATCATTTTGTTCGAAAACAAGTTGAAAATGGAGAAGTTTGATTTGAATATTGTCCAATGGAACACATGGTGGCGGATGTCCTTACCAAAGCATTATCCAAAGAACGACATCATAAGTTGATAACATGTTTGGATTAGAAACTTCATAGAGTGGGAGTGTTAGAAATACTATTTGTTTATAATTCTCAATGTTGATGAATGTGTCAAACATTCATCAAAAGGATGAATAGTATTCACATCCTTGTAATAATTAGGTCAGGGTTTAAAAGTGGAAACTACTTAGGTCTGGCGGCGGCTAGGGTTAAGGTTTGGTGGCAGCTAGGGTTAAGGTTTGGTGACAGCTAGGTTAGGGATTAAGTGGCGGCTACTTTAGGGTTAGGAGATGGTATATAATGGAGTGGTTTTGAGTTATCTTTCATTCTCTCCTTTCATGGTTTTGAGTGCACGTAGAACCTTCAAGCCTTGTTAGTAATTGCAAGCCATAGTTTGATGATTGTAACATTTGAAGCATACGACCTTTGTGATTTCTGTTAGTTAATACAATTGTTCCATTTCATGAACCTTGAGTGTTTCAATTCTTGCTTGTTTTCAAGTTGTTTCCAATATACACCTCTATATGAAACAAAACAAATTTTGGCAACAAGTTTGAGGTGCTTTTGCCTTAACCTTCTAAGCTTAATGAAAGACTTTAATTACAAATTACAGAACTGCACATGTTCAGCAAATTCCTGAAAGAAAACCATTTCATATTTGCATTATCGAAATCATGGAGATTTATAAGATTATTTTTGGACATGAAAGAAAACCTAATACAAAAAAAATAGTCTAATGAACAAAAAGGGCACAAATTTAAATCTTAACTAAAAGCTTAAAGATACTCTGGATAAAGGCAATAATTTCCAAGAATAGTGATAGACTTTGCAAGCTCTGAATTTAAAGAAATTATTTCCAGTTCAAGCAAAAATCTCCAATCTTGATAAAGGAAATCAAGAAATCCCCCATTTTGGAGGAGGATTACTCACAAGCAATAAGGAATCCTAAAAAAGGTATTGCTTGAACCTGAGATTACAGACAAACTAGTATTTTGCCTTCTCCCTAAAATGCCCATTAAAGGTTGGAGAACTTAACATTAGAAAAGAACAATATAAAGAACAACATAGAGGAAAGAAAAACATGAACCCCATCAACAAGATCCAAGAATACTTTCAAAGACCACATATAGGCACTCTAGCATGGTACAATACACAAGAGAACTTCCATGTGATAGGAGTGCCATAAGATACCAGAAAATTGAAATGTGACAACAGACAAATTAAACAAAAAAACCAAGAACATTCCCAACATTTAAGACGTGCTTAGCTACAGAATGGTCTTTCAAAGAAGCTAAGGTACACAACCTATAACAATTATTATCAAGACATGAATCATATATCTCTTTGGTAATTTCTATATACAGAACTTGCTCTGGCATGCAGGTGATCAAAGGTGGTGGTGATGTAAGGGCCTGAGTACAGGAAAGAGGGCGGGTGAGTGCAAAGTGTGAAAGGTGGGACTACTACGATTGGAACTATGTGCTTTGGTACTACAAATCCTCCACCAAAATTTCAAACAATGGCTGCACATTTTTTATTTGATTTTTCTAAACTCTTAAGCCCCAAAAAACACTCACAATTTATGTAGTACATGCATTATCTTCAAAGTTTTCTCCAATTTTTTTCAATGTTTATTTTTCATCCAAGTTCTTGTCTTTTGATCTCTCCCATGTGTGACTATTTTGGAAAACTTGGTCCCTTGAAACTAGGTGACTTTGTGATGTAACATGTAAACCCACAAGACAATAGTAGATGTTCTACAAGTGGCTATCTCTAATGTGATGTTTAAGAGCCAATAAGCACATATCAGTTCTCTTGTAACAAACAGGGCATTTGGACTAGTAAAACAAGCACCCAATCCCTAAAGAAAAAAGTGATTTGCGAACTCATCAGGGAGACAATTCTAGTTTGGTAATTGAACTTCTTCACATTTTTCAGGCACAAAAGTTCACAGAGCATCACATCTCTTTATAGTGTGGCTTGTGTAGTTGGAAGACAATCTTGATAGTAATACATTTACAGTAATCAGATGCAATCTCACTACTTTTTGAGGAATCTTAGAGGGGGGAAAAATGCAGCATTCAGTTTAGAAATGATGTCAGAAGAGAAAGAAGAGAAGAAAGTTTTGTTTGTTTCTATTTGTGCTTTATCAAAGATGATGGTGAATGCAAAATAGGTGTGTACCAAGTCCACAGATGATAAGGAAAAGAGTGGTTGATATGATCACTAGCAAAATAATCCATCTGTCAAAAAACAACCAGAAAAAATAATTCTGAAAATCTTTAAGAAATTTGTAAGGAAACAATACACTACTGCAACAAAAACATGACATTTGGAAGATTGGATTGTTGGAAAAGACAAAAATTCACACATGGGGTTGTAACAAAAAACACAAAATCACACACCAGATTACAGAAAAACACAAAATTACACATTAGAAAACAAAAAATCACATACTAGACTACAAAAAAAACTATAGAATTGCACACGAAAAAACACAAAATTGCAAACTAGATTGCAACAAAAAACAACCAAAAAATCACATACCAGATTGCAACAAAAATAGCAATTTAAATCACACCAAAATTGCAAGAAAAAAAACACACAACCACACAGCATATTGCAAGCAGCAAAACACACACACAAAATTAGACACCAAAATTACAACACAAGACACAAAATCACATAGTACTAGATTGTAGAAAAAAAACACAAAGCAGACGAAGAGGGAGGGAGCTCAGGGCATAGAGTCAGGCCGAGACACAAAACCTAGAGGGGGGATTTTTTTAATGTTTGTTAACATTTTACCAAAATTTGTTTATTTGTTTTGTTGTAGATCTTGCTTACGTGTTTTTATTCTTCTTCAGTTTCATTTGCTAGAATAAACTTCAACTCAATATGGACTAGCAAGGCTCATAGGACCAGTTACAAATTTCACAAATATTGTGCCTTCAATAATGTTATTATTTTTAGTATCTTGACATCAAAGTGGACCTCAAAAATAATATTTGAAAATGGGGGGAGGGGTACATTACATTTGGTGTGGGGGTCCGTTTGCTAGGTGCCTTATTCTGTTCCTTCATAACTGAAGATGCAATTGGCAGTTCAGAACCTTTTGACTCCTCTCCTTTTGCGTTGTAGTCACTGCTATTAGAAGTGTCACGTTCATTAGATGTTGCTGATGTCGACGACCCTTCTTCTTCCACCACATGACGATGTGGTTTTCCAACATTCCTAGTGCTCCTCCTATTGCTTTAATGTCCAAGTGTTCTCCCATCCACCACATTTTGGGTGGACTTCTTATTTGTCTTCTTCCTCCCTTGCATGGTTGCTAAGTTCATGAAGTGACGACTGCTAAGTGATTGAGTGTTTCCAAAATACAACAAAGGTGCAATTAGTTTGGACTAAGACTGTCTCAATAAGCACATGACCACTAATTAGCATACAAACCTAATTTTAAGCTATGCATGTAGTAAAAGATCACTAGAAACCCTATTTCATGGTAACGCCGAGCACATCGATTTCAAACCCTAAACCCTAACCCCATGAAGAATTTAGAATAGATTGGAATTTGGAGAGTAGCTACAACCTAACACTAGAACAAAGATTATTGAAACGTGTTCAAACTATTTAGTAGGTGTATACACAAAACTCATGCACATAGCCAGACTTCCAAACTTTTTCATACATTGCAGGCAATGGAGATTGCACGATCCATTACTGAATTATGTATGGGCCTCTCCATTTGTGCATGTGAAGACAAGTCTAAAAAGAACTCACAATTCTTGGGCACTTCTTTCAACTTCTGCAAATCATTGTTTGAATCGAGCAACGCGCATGTTACGTGCTAAAATGTAGGGGTTGGGCATTGTTTCTTTGGGATCAGCATCCACTGTTCCTTCATCGTGACCCATTGTACCATTAGCATCACTAATGACTGCATTTTTGTCATGCTCCATTTGTACCTTACTCAAACAACTAACCTTATGTTGGTCTTGCCTTAGAAATGTTAATTGTTATGGTATGCCACAAGCCTCCCCAATGTTTTTACTCTTCCAAGTCTAGAAAAGTTGGTTTTTAGGGAAAGCCTAATAACCTTTGCAGTTTGAACTTGAACATGTTAAGCCCACACACAAGCATTTAATAGCTGCAAATTCCCTAGTATAGTACAAACCTTCATTTACTATGGGGTACCTTTTAGATAGTTGCAACCAATTTTATTTCTTTACAAGGGTGTGAATAGGAACCTAACAAGGAGCATATTTTACACATTAGGTTGATACTTTTGATTTTTCAGTATGCACATCTACTTGGTCTAGGTAAAGTTCATGTAGTTTGTAGCAAACTTTAATACGTATTAGTATATGAAATGTGTGAGTTTAGGGCTAACGATGATTTCATGATGTTCAAACATAATCGTAACATTTGTTGTGCATGGGGTAGTGTCCAAGGTAGATGTTGTGCATTGGAGGTATGATCTCCAATGTGCAGATTTGTCTAGTTCAAAAAATAAAGCTCAAAAATCACTTCAATGTTCAAAATCAATACTTGGCAAGTAAATTGGAGGTGGCATATGCATTGACGCTTTGTCAAAAGAAAAAACATGGTTGGACAGTAAACAATGGTCAAGTTGTAAAATCACAATTTTTTTAATTACCATTAGTTAGCCAAAATAGGCCAAAATAATATAACGCACATGTTGTAATTTGTAAGGTCCACCTCATACCTAAATGACTAAATTGCATTCTAACATCACTTGGGCTCATTTGCATAATTGAACTACAAGCCTCATATTACTTCTAGGATCCAAACATGCAATTGACATTAGATCTTTACCTTCACATGCCCTTGGTGCACCGCCAAGTGATTGGATAAGGGTATTTGACATTGACATATGTTGATTGAAAGTTCACTTGAAGACACCCTATGCTCCTAAAGTCCTAACATGAGTCCATTTTTTTCTACCCAATCATTCATTATCACACAACATTGTCTTACAACATGGGACTGATGGTCCACCCACCACATTGTAGGCCTCTGTCATTGGCATGGTGTGAGCTCTACCGACATGGCCATGGCTAGTAGTCTTAATATTTAAAAATTGGGTTAGGAATATGTGAGTGTGGTGAAGTTATTAGGGGGGTTTAACAACTTTGTGTTAGAATAGGGGTTGAT
>Ga0116229_10009806_pt1 | contig 14529 bp, 15 predicted proteins | sample S1TSphgellanicum_3_FD_87313 | JGI IMG/M metagenome (GOLD analysis project Ga0116229, IMG submission 87313) | Host-associated microbial communities from peat moss isolated from Minnesota, USA - S1T2_Fc - Sphagnum magellanicum MG | ecosystem: Host-associated > Plants > Peat moss > Unclassified... | reverse complement strand
GTAGGGTATTTTCAAGGAGATAGCAAAATTATGTGCAAATACTTAACTAAACCAATTGAATTAATTCAATTAACTCTTTCATTCCAACAACTATATTCAAATGTATTGCATTTCAATTCACTATAAGACAACTATGGATTCCATATGAGATTAAACATGAAATATCATACCAACAAATGTATATATGTTACCAAACATTCATTATTGAGTCTTGATGTATCTAATTTAGTTTGCATCACACCAAATTCAAGTTACATGATTACAATGCATTTGCCACACATAAAAGTAGTCTATTGAAGATATTGAGATCTTTGTTTAGCAACATATTATTATTGAGTTTGTCTTGAGTTAGACATGTATTGAATTGTTTGCTTGTTACAAAAATAAAATAAAAATCTCATACATGTCTAAAAATGAATAAAATTGTCAATTGCATTAATAAACATAACACATGCCATTCTTCTAGGTCTTGTTCAATTTTGGGGACATTTTAATTTTTTTGTTAGTTTACATAAGAGTAGAGGTGAGCTTACATTGGGCCATCCTTTCATACTTTTGAAGTATTTTCAAAATGTACATGGTTTAATTTATGCAATTTGGCAATTTAATTCAATTTCAATTTACTTGTATGCCAAGACACTAGTGAAGGATCCCATTGTTGGTCATAAAAATCATTGAATAAGATGATTTCAATTGTTTTGAGAAAGAAAATGTTAGTAAATAAATTAGCATGGATCCACAAATGTGTAACCTAAGGATGACAAAATGATCATGGGATTGTTTGATTTGAGTTAGCCTTGTTCTTGATGAACCTTATTGGCAAGATTAACTAACCAGGTCAGGTCTTGTGCCATAGGCTCAAGTATTGAAAACCTCATGTAAGGTCACCCATCCTAACATTATTTTGGTCAAAGTGGGTTTAATTTCAAGACTATTATGATTTTTTAAAAAAAATTCACCTATCTAAATATATAGATATTAAGGGATTCTAAGACATACCTTTTCAAGTTTCTTATGGATACAACTTTCTAAAAAATGTCTTCAAGGCTCTAAGTGAGAGGATTTTATAGAAAACTCAATTGTTCAAAAAACCTATGAACATTCAAAATAAAATAAAAACAAACCTCTTCAAGGCTCTAAGAGACACAACTTTTCAAAAAACTCAATTGTGAGAAAATCACATTAAATTCAATGACTTTTTGTTTCATTGGTCTGAGAATTGTCAAACAACAAATGTGCACATTGCGTCATTGAGGGTTTTTTGATGATGCTAAAAGCTCAACAAGGGGCCCCCATGATTTGGGAGGGGTTAAGACATGCTCACAAAACAAAACAAACACCTATCTTATAATACATAGGATGTGCTATGCACAAGGAAATTGTTTAAGCCCTTATCATATTGTGTGAAAGCCAACATTTTTTTATGTTCCTTATTGAAGCTCTCATATTTGGAAGGTTAAAACATAAATCCATTCGAGAAAGTTGTCTACAAATGCTAAGTTTGCAACAAGTAAATGAAAGTGGCAACAAGTTTTTCACAACTTTCCAAAATGGTTTCCATAGAAGACTTCCACATAAGTCCATTCAAGAAAATTGTCTTCAAATGGCAAGTTTGTTGCAAGTAATACGAGTTTTGCCTAGAAGCTAGTAAAGATCCATAAGAAGTCACTTTTGATTTTTGATGATGCATGCTCGATGATTAATGCTACTTTCTTGTTGTGGAGCTTGAAGGCTAGCCAAAGCTTCCTTCTATATTTCTCACTACTTATTGGAACTAATGATATAGTGCAATATGGCGGATTTTATTTTGTTTTGCGTGATTTGTGGCCAAAACTAATGTCATTTCTGAAGATTTTGTTTTAAATTTGGCCTTTTGGTGAAATTTCACCAATAAAAAAGAACTTTGCTACAAACTTACTTGACCACATCCCAATGGAATTTGTTCACCTTTTGTTGTATTGTGTTCATAATGAATTTTTTTTTCTTTTGGCTAGATTGGCAAATGAATAAGAATTATTTATTTAGGCCAAGGATGGATAAGACATTACTAACTAAATAAAGTGACTCAATATGTGATGGAATTGGTACTTTGTGCATACCCTTCTCGTTTGTTGTATTCTAATGAAATTACCAACACCCATTATTTCAATGTTTGGCAAATGATGAAAAAACATGCCGAACCATTCAAGATGATAAATTCACGTGGGAGCTTGAGCCTCAAGCCGAGGAGCTGTACATCCTTGACATTAGTGTTCTTTTTCATGCACGTGCATTGAGCTTGAAGGAGTTACCATTAGCTTGGATTTGTTTTTTATTAAAATTCCTTTTCCCCTTATCTCAAGCTTTCTTGTATCATACATTCAAAGCATAATAGTTCATCTTTTGGAAATCATGGCAATTGTCGTTGACTTTGTCTTATAGGTTCCAGCAATGTTGCCAACATCTAATCCCATCCACCCTGCCTCAACTTGGGACTAAAAAAACTGCAAAATCACCTCGAAGAAATCTCACTCATCAAACCGCATCAGGGCTTTCCAATTTCCATACAAAAAATAGTTCAAATTTATCGAATTTCATTTGACAAAACTGTTTGATATTGAATAGCAGCTCTTCGACCATCGGCCAGACTAAACATTATGAAACCACTTCAGTGTGCCCCTACAGCATATATCAAAACTTCATGTCATGCATATCAAGCAAACTACCTTTGTGTTTTGATAGATGACAATAATCAAGCAAAGCTGGCCAATAATATGATCTCACTAAAAAGCATCTCCAGCAGTGCTCAGTATGTGATTGAAAAAATATTTCTCACATCCAAGTTTTAGTGACTTTTCTCCAACCCCACCAATAAAACTGAAACTGGGAGTTCAAATAGGTGGGAGACTACTAATAGCAACCCACCTGGACCAATCGAAGTATCTCACCAATCAGAAACAGGGAGCAGCCAATGAATATGATTTCACTGTGTTTCTTAGACTGTTCTTCTAAGGCTCCTCAAGGGCTCTGAAAGATGTTCTTTTGTCAGGGTCATGGCAGTCTTCCAGTGAATTCCCTGGGTTTGACTGCAATCCCTCGTCCAAGATTGCCAGGGCAGGGCCACATACTGAATGCTGGTGGAGGTGCACTTAGGGTGGGTAGTTAAGAATGAAGCTCTACATCACCACTTCAAAAGCCCTTCAAAAACTATTCAAACATTAGGTTACTAACTTTCTTTCAACTAATACAACTAGTTGTGGTTTAGCCCGCACAAGCATTCCTGTTGTCAAATCTTTTCCCAATTTTAGTCAGAGTTTTTGTTCTCAACAATGCCAGACTCAATGAAATCTGCTAAGTCTTGCAATGTCAAGAACAATAACTCCCACTAAAGTTGCGGAAAGATTTGACAACTGAAACCTGTCTGCTAAGTGCATTGCATTGTCAAAAACATTGTGAGACATCTGCTGTGTCACACATCTGCAAACCTTTCATACTTAGCAGATTTCATTAGCATGTCAGGAAAAATTTCTGTGAATGCCATTCTACAATATACACAATCAAGGCCCAAGAGGGGGAGCCCATACCTCTTACTGCAAGAAATGGACTTGCCACAAGGAAAAGGCTCCACCTCATCAGCCTGCAAGGAAGTGCACAAAGTCACAAGCCAGTTCATTAGCAACTAAACCTCCAAACACAAAGCATTCATCCTACTAACCTACTCATTCTTTAAGAGCAACCAGGCACTCATTATGAGGGTACAAACAACAGGGGATGTAAAGGGATCAGCTAGATTGCACCACACAAGTATCAAAAATACCTCAGACATTGACATGCAACATTGTCACTCTGCATCACACAAAACAGGAGACCACACAAAGATAACCTGAGTCACAGCACTGAATAATATTGCTTGGGTGCAAATGTAATTGCATTGTAGGTTCTCCTAAGTCTTGCAGACAACTCTATGACAAAGATCTTCATGTTCATCGACTTCATCTCTGCTTCACATATTGAGCGCTATTATACACCCGGCCAAGTGAGAGCCGACCAGCCAATCTAACAGCCTACCAGGGATGTGGCATGAGTCATGTCTACCAGAGGGAAAAGGAATCATGAGCAAAACTGAGCACACAGCCCACACATTTGAGCAATATGTGAAACCCAACAAAATTTAAGCAGTTTCTTGTCACCTAAGCTTAATGCAAGCTCTCAAAAACCTATCACTGTTTGAGGGTTGACTCTTTACTCTATTTGTTAGCAACACATCTTCAGGTACCATGGTATGACATCAATCCCATGCACTGCTTCCACCACCATAACCCCCATAGCTGCCACCACCACCACCACCACTGTAGCCACCACCACCGCCACCACCATAACTGCCCCCCCCCCCTCCTCTGCCACCCTCTCTGCGGAAGTCACGACCTCCAAACTTGGAACCTCCCCCAGACCGCCTATTCCTGCCACCTCCTCCATAACTTGACCTGGTAGCATAATTTAGCAGCCAGCCTGGGACTTCTTGATTGGACTCTTGCATCAGCTCAGACAAAGGTCTAGCTAATGAAGAATCTTTCTCGTTAAAGAACGCAGTGGCTAACCCACTCTTTCCAGCCCTTCCAGTACGACCAATGCGGTGGACATAGTCATCAATGTCACTGGGCAAGTCAAAATTCACCACATGTGCAACATGAGGAATGTCCAACCCTCGAGCTGCCACATCTGTGGCTACCAGTATGGGTGTTACCCCTGTCCTGAAAGATCTGAGCGCATGCTCCCGCTCCTGCAATCCAGATGAGGAAAACCAGATATAATTTCTGCCGTGCACTGAATCTCAACCAACATACCACACTGCATTGAGATAGTGCAGTGCCTGCAACTAAGCATCCTCTACAAGGGCTGAGGTAATTCACACTGAGCCATCCAAAGACAAGCATGATTTTGATATACCTTTAAGCACATGTATCCTTGCAAAGACCCACACTATAAAGAAGGGTAGAAATACTGTTCTACTTTAAGATCAACAACAGCTGGCACAATACAAAGACCTAAAGATATGGGAAAAGAACTTAAGACATGGGAAACATTGCAAAGAGGATTGAGCTGAGAACTCTACCGATTGTGATCGGTCACCATGAATGGTGGTGGCTGGAAAACCCATGCGGCATAACCAATCCTCCAATGCATCCGCTCCTTTTTTGGTTTCCACAAATACAAGTGTCAAGGAATGCTGCAATTGCCAAGCCAATATATAGGTAGTCAAGCACCTTCACAGAGACATGCTCGAGGGGAAATAGTAGTCCATATATCCATAAAGACAGATCAACTATGGCAGCCTTTGTATGCATCTACAACATACCAAAAAAAGTGATGCAATCAAATACCTGGCCAGGTGGAGCAGTAGCTGACTGCACATGTATCAGATCCATAAGCATGCTGCGCTTGTCAGCATCTTGCACATACTCAACACGCTGTACTATAAGCTCTGTGCTAGATCCCACTCTTCCAACTGCGAGAAAAATATAATTTGAAAGAAAGTCGGATGCTAATCTCTGCAATCATGTCAATTGTTCACATCAGGGAGGTTCCAGGTCATCCAGCAAGAAACTTTGAACCCATGGCAGCTCATCTACTGAGCCTAGATAAGACGAAGATGATTCATTATCTAATAGTAATTTGCTGTGTATGATGGAAGGCCATAGTAAATACTTCATGCACAAACCTTGGACCTGTCAAAGAGTGCAGATTAACTACAAAGAGGACAGACAACCATAATGCCAAAACTCCTCATGGTTCAGCAACCTCAAGCCAACACCTGCCTTGTGTAAGGACAAAAGTATTCAGGGAAAGCTACCTGAATTTCCCTTGGAAAAGTTGCGCTAAAAAGCATGGTTTGGCGAACACCAGCAGGTGGCATATCCATTTGCTCCACAATTCTGCGAATTTGAGGCTCAAAGCCCATATCCAACATGCGGTCTGCCTCATCCAAAGCCAAATAGCGCACCATTGACAATGAGACTCTGGCTCTCTCCAATAAACCACTCAATCGTCCAGGTGTTGCAACCAAAATATCCACACCTCTTTCCATGTCTCGTAGCTGTGCACATACATCAATCAATCATCACCCATTCATTCTCCAGATATCACACACAGTGCAAAAGATGTAAATTAGGTCACAAATTTAAGTTTCAAACATTACAAATGCAAAACAGACTTTGAATACAACAGTGAATGTGTCAAACCTGTTGTTGAACAGGAGCACCTCCATATGCAACCACAACCCTGATTCCAGTCTGATATGCAAACTTCTTTGCCTCATCATGTATCTGCAGACAAGGAACTATTCTCATGTTATATAAACACATCCAGTCTCATTCTAAACAAGTCAAGAACCACAAAGTCATTGGTTCATGATGTCCTGAGGGTTGCTAGAAACCTAACCAGAATGGTGCAAAAGAATGGACTATATAGTCCACTTGCAGCTTAATAGCAACAATGAGCCAAACAGGATCAAATCTCATTTCTTCGATTCAGATCTCTGCTGCCACGAACATCTAAACAGATGACCACAGCAATGGAAAAGAAACACATCTGTTGCTGGGTTCAACACATACAGGCAGAATTTACATGCTCAACAGCACAAGTTATGATGTTCAAGAAATGAAGACTGGTTCATTAGCAAACCTGACAAGAAAGTTCACGAGTGGGTGATAGGATCAATGCCAATGGAAGAGCTTTCCGGCCACCTCGAGGGCGACCAGGTGGGGTGTTCCTCATAATCCCTGCAATGATGGGAAAACAGAAAGCAGCTGTTTTTCCTGACCCAGTTTGGGCACAAGCCATCAAATCCCTCCCTCCTAGGGAAATGGGGATGGCATACTTCTGCACAGGAGTGGGCTTCACATACTTGCATCTTCGAATGTTCTCATTCAGTGCATGACCCAAATCAATCTCTGCAAAAGTGTTCACTGATGGGGGAACATTTTCTCCACTAGTCTCAACTGGAATATCCTCATAAGCATCAAAGTTGATGCCAGTATTCTCCTGATCAAAGAGAGCAACATCAGGGGTTGCCTCCTCAAGAGCAAATGGATTCACTTCTCGGTCTCTTCCTCCACCCCTACCATGGCTCCATGCTCTTCCACCACCACCGTTTCCCCAGCCCGCACCAGGCCCTGCCATTGCAGTTGGTGCCCATGCGCTCCCGTTACTTGTTTTCCGGTCATCACCCCATGCTGGTGGTGGTGCTCCTCCAGCAATTTGAGGAGCTCCCCAAGCACCACCTCCTTGTCTTGAGCCCAGAGGTCCACTGGCACCCAAAACTCCAGTCCCACCACCTCCAGCGTTTGGTAGTGGTGCAGTTGCTCCTAACCCTCCGTCAGCAGCAAGAGGAACAGGTGCGATATTTGGTCGGTTCCTCAAGTGAGGAGGAACATATGATGATGTCCTGGTTGGCCGCTCAGCTGTCACCATTGCTGCTGTTGCCCTGCTGCCTCCACGCTCCTCTGCCACCATCGTCGATGGTGACTCTGCCCATGCTGATGGCATATCTCTGCTCTCTCCCTCCTTATGTCGTTCTCTCTCTCTCTCCCTCTCTCTCTCTGTGGATCGTGTTTCCCACTGCTGATTCACTGAAATCCACTTTTCTTTCTCGTGAGATAAAATACAGATCCTGCACCATGACCATAAAAAGAGCAACTGTGGCAGACCATCTAGAAACACATCCTCATACAATTTTCACTTGACAATCCTAACAACAAACTGTCCCCACTCAGCCACAGTTTTTTCGCTCAACCTATCATATCCACCTGAACTCTACACTCAGAAGCTCCTCTGTGTCTTCCAGTGAGTGAGTGAGTGAGTGCGTAGCAAAAGTTGCTTCCCATCCTCCCCAGAGCCTTAGTTCCACTTCCTTCACTCTTTCCCTTCTTTCAAGTCAAACACAGGTTCAACAACAACATACCTTACTTGCTTTGCCAGTTCAAAACCAAGCCTCTGGAACTTGCTTTGCTTTCCACAAGTTCTTCTTCCCTCCTAAAAATCACCTCTTCGACTTCTTCTTTCTGCAACACCACCAAAAAAACCCCAAAGAAAGAAACACAACCCACCAGCAGCATCAACATCCAAGACTCATCAGACCTAGCGAAAACAAATCGGCCGAAATCAAACAAAAGCTTGACAAAGGAACGAACGATCGGCGAGACAACAAAGCTAAAAAACAGACAGACATGGGGGGACTCCTACACGGCCCTCACCACACAAGAGACGCTAGAGAAATCGAAGGAAGACGGCCACGCAACTGTTCCTGCTCATCTCCAAACTCGTAGAATCCTTTAACCCTGATGACAAAGGCTACTGCCGCAAACACAACAGACCGAAGACGAGAACAGAGCAGAGCTACTTACCTTCTCTTGCTCGTGCGGCGCTGCTCCTCGTCCTCGTCCTCGTGTGCGAATTTCTTTCCGTCTGTGTTTTGCTTTCTGCGCTTCCTCGCGCGCTCGTTTCCTTCTCGTTCGCGCGTACGCACGCACGCAAAGCAGGCAAACGCGGCCTGCCTCCCGCCCCACTCGCAAACCCTAACGCGGACCTACTGACCTACCTCACAGCTACTGACCTACCTACAAAGCTAGGTAATTTCCTAGCCTACTACAGCGCGTTCTACAAAGTGGCCGTTTCACACACACTCCCGAAAAACAAGGTTATTCGAATAGCCGGGACTATCGCCAAAATTCAAGGCTGGCCAATTAGAGCTAGACAACATGGCCGGGACAAGGCCAATATCTTGGATGAGTCCCCCAGTGATTTTTTATTTTTTTTGGGGGGTTACGAAATTTGGCTGTTTTTTTGGAACTGAAAAAAGGGATAGAATTTTTCATGGAAAAAAAAGGGCCAAAATTCGCCACACATGTTTTCAGTAAAAAAAAGAAAAATCCAAATCTCCATATTTTATATAATAGATTCCCAATATGTAGCCAATTTTAATAGAAGGACCCTTATATTTATTTTTATGTCTGGTGTATAGCCAAAATTTGGCTAAATTTCAACCCCGTGTTGGGTGGTGGTCATTCCGTGCTGTCAACTGGGCCTTTTGAAATTTTGGAAGTTCCTTTTTCCGGATATTTTCTGGGAAAAAAAATGGGGTGTTAGACACCGACCCTTCCTTCCGGATATTCGGCCCCCTCCACTTGGTCTACCTCCCTTGTGATGACGGGAGCCTCAAATTGAGAAGAGTCCAAGAAGCTTAAACCCTTCTCCATAGTTCTCGGATGCTGAAATATTTTTTAAAAAACCCCGAACTGGCAGTTCTTTATAAATTCAAATAACCGCACAACACTGGTTTCGACTCGTGACTTTGTCTAAGGAACAAAATTGAAAAAAACAAAAAAAAAACACTAATTCGGTCGGTCGGCAATCATCCAAGACAGGCCTGTTCAACAAGCATTCAAAAAATATTCAAATAATGGCCATTGGGAGGAGGACCTGGTCGAGTCTGGTCTGGCCAATGGAATGGCCATTATCTCGCGTAATCAGCACTTGAGAGACGTTCTGCCACCATCATTCAGAACTTTTTGTAAACTATTTGCTAGAATCATCCAAGACGGGCCTGTTCAACAAGCATTCAAAAAATATTCGAATAATGGCCATTGGGAGGACCTGGTCGAGTCAGGTCCGGTCAATGGAATGGCCATTATCTCGCGTAATCAGCACTTGAGAGACGTTCTGCCACCATCATTCAGAACTTTTTGTAAACTATTTGCTAGACCCCATTACGGTCAAACAGGGAGGTAGGTTACCAGGGAGGTTCTTAGGATTCATAACCGTGGCTCTCAATCAATCAAAGACCCGGTTCAGGTAGTAAGTATATATACATATATAATCACGGTTCTCAATAAAATTGAAAGAGAATCAAATAACGGGCCAGGAAAGCACAGGCGCTTTCATGAGAACCTCCGGTTCTTTAAGGTCTCTGAAATGGCCACGCTCTACAAGGGTTGTTCGGTTTTTCAAAGAATTTGGAACCGACAGCTTTTCAATGAAAGATTCAAACACACTTCCAGAACACATAACCGACGGTTCTTTGATTTTCCAAAGAATTGGAACGGACAGCTTTTTCCAAAGATGGGAACACACTGAAAACAAACCCATAACCGGAGGTTCTTTGAAAATTCAAATAACCGCACAACACTGGTACAAGGCACAGGGCTGATGATGAAATGGAAAGAGCAAACAATTGAGAAGATGGGCTTCACATTTCTCACTACTTCTTACATCATCATCATCATACCTTTTTGTTTTTATGAACAAATTAATGGGGTTGTTTTAAACATTGAAGCATTGCCCTGACTTTTTTTCAAAGGGAATGACATCTCTTTTAACTACATATTTCATGCCAACTTTGCTGTTGGTTGTTGTGGCCTAGCAAACCTCGGTGATGACATTGGAGAAGAAGCTGCAGCACCTAACCTTGACAAGATATCAATTGGGTTTCGAGGTTTGGATTCTAAAGCAAGACAATTTTGAATGATTCCCTGTATTTGGGTCATGGATGGCCGCTCGTCTTGTCTCTGGAAGTTACAGCAAGCACGACCACATTCCACCATGGTGTCCACCACTTCTTCCATGTAAGTACCTCTCGGGATCCTCGAATCCAGAAGTCCTTCAGGACCACATAAAGGGAGAGTTGCATCAACCCAGAAAGGCAAATGCCATTCATTCTCAGGTCTGTTTTCGTCAAAAGCTCTCTTTCCAGTCACAAGCTCAAGCAACACGATACCAAAGCTGTACACATCACTCTTGTGGGTTAACTTCTGGCTAATGTTGTAGAAAGGATCAAGATATCCTGTGGTACCCTTCACACTTGTACAAGTCACATGCGGTATATTGTCATCATCCTCATCATTGTCATCATCATCATCATCATCATCACCACCACCACCACCACCATCACCACCACCACCGCCATCATCTTCATCATCTTTGTTCGACATTATAACTTTTGACAAACCAAAATCTCCAACTTTAGCATGAAATCTCTCATCCAACAAGATGTTAGAGGATTTGATGTCTCGATGAATGATACTTCGTCCTGCCTTCTGCATAAATACACATATTCATACAATTTTTCCAAGTTAGCTTTGACAAAAAATCATTTCCTCATAGATCATGAAGTTGATCAATGGGTGGTGTGGGCTAAAAGCATGAGATCTGTGGAGAGAGTAGCAAGAATATATGTTCTTTTGTAGTATCTTTGATGTGAGCTTGCAATTACAAAACATGGGTTTTTGTGAAAAGCCAATGTGGAAGCATGGGGTTATCAACCTGTGTATGCAGATATGCAATGGCACTGGCTGACTCATAAGCAATCCGCACACGAGTTCTCCACCCTAAAGCTCGGTGGTGAGAGAATTGACCAAACAAATGGTCTTCCAGTGTGCCTTTTGGCATGTATTCATACACAAGCATCATCCGCCGCTTACTCGAGCCTGGCATGTAATAGCCTAACAATGGAAGCAGGTGAGGATGGCTCAACTCTGACAAGATCTTGATCTCTTGTAACATCTGTTCATCACTGTCCTTTGATGAATCATCTCCACATTGCTGTTGCTTCACAGCTATGGCCACTCCACTGGGAAGCATGCCCTTGTACACAACCCCTGAACCACCAGTTCCAATCACATTTGTAAACCTTGCAGTCGCTTTGGCAAGCTCTTTGTAGCTGAAAGTCCGAATATGGGTGCTGCTGCTGCTGCTGATATTGAGAGTTCTTCTTATGAGTGCCATTTTTTTTCTGTCGGGATTTGGCTTGTAGAGTGGCAAGTAAACCAGCCTGATACAAGCTAGTGGCCAACAGGAATTGGCATCTGCTGATGATGACTCCTCTGAGGAGGTGGCAGCAGCATCCCAGTTTTGGTGACATTGAATATGTGCTTTGCACCACAACACCACACTCATTGAAGCAAGCAATACAATCACTCCTGCAACACTGATCCATGTGATTTTGAGATTGAAGTTGGAGTCTGAATTTTGGTGCAAAGGAGGAGGAGGTACAGGCAGAAATTGTGTTGGTGCAAGCTGACTGATGGTGCAGTGAGAAGTTGGGTATAATAAGAACTGGCATGCTGTTCTTCCCGGAGGTTTGCACAGCTCAGGATTGGAGCCGACTGAGAGGTTTGATCCAAGAAATTGACACAGTGATGGAGGAATCTCTCCTGAGAATGAATTGTTGTCCAGTTCAAGAAAATAGGAATGGGAAGAGGAAGGTGGCAAAGATTCAGGAAGTGCACCTGACAGTTCATTGCTGTGCAAGTCTATTCTACTGATTGCAGGAAGGTTTAACAGTGATACAGGGATATCACCCGTGAGGTTGTTGCTAGAAAGATCCAGTGTTTCTAGCTGCAACAACTGTCCTAACTCGTTCGGGATTCCACCCACCAAGCTGTTGTTTGCCAAAGACAGATATGTCAGATTCTTACAAGCAACAAGAGCGATTGGGACTGACCCACCACTCAACAGATTTGAAGACAAATCCAAGGATCTCAAAGTAGTGCATGTAAAGTTCGCTGCAGCAGCTGAATCTGCTGATGATAACGCAAGTCCACCGAGTGTAAGAAGATTCCCTGAGACATTCAGCAACTCCAGAGCTGGTAGGCTGAGAAGCTCCACGGGGAAACCTCCACTCAGTCGATTGTCTGCCAGCTCAAGGACTCTCAACGAAGTGAAATTGGTGATCAAGGATGATGGGATCGTGCCACAGAATCCAGCGCCAGTTGCAATAATGGATTGTTGGCTCCGGTTCGTCAGCAACAGAGAAGCAAGATATGAACTAAAATCTGAACATAATGTGCTTGTTGTTGTTACTGCTGGAGAAGAAAATTCAGCAAATAGATGATATTCTTGTGAGGAGGAGGAACTTATGAGCCTTCTTCTTCTTGGCCCCGGATCCCACTCTTTATTATCCTCACCCTGCATTGCTTTTGCACACAACATAAGGATCACTAGTATTGATGACAACAACAACACCAGACTACTGAGTTCAGACATCCCTCTCATCAATCCCACCTCCTTGGATGCAAAGACTCTAGTCCCACCACCACCACCACTACTACTTACTCCTCCACAAAACTCATCTCAACACTAAAGCCAAACTCCTCCCTTTATCAGATTCAAAACAAACCCATCTTTTCTCTGAAACTCAGGGAGCAGCAGCAGCAGCAAGCAGCAACACATATTGCAAACAAAAACATGAAACAGAACAAAACAAAAACAAAACAACTCAGGGAGCAGCAGCAGCAGCAGCAAGCAGCAACACATATTGCAAACAAAAACATGAAACAGAACAAAACAAAAACAAAACAAAAACAGCTTGATGGAGCAACAACAGGGACAGAAACAAAATTCCAGAACTTGCAAGTAAATGGGTGTTCTTCCCAGTTTTCAGATTTGCAATACCTACTACTACTACTACTACCCATCACACACAATCTTTCTTCTTTTCTTCTCCGATTCCTCTTGCTGGCTGCTGTTTTTTTTTTTTTTTTTTTTTTTTTTTTTTTTGTTTTTTTTTTTTTTTTAAAATTCCTCTTCTCTACAAGCTTAAACAAAAAAAAAAAAAAAAAAGCATAAGAAGATTCATCTTCACTCATGATGAGCTTTAGAATGAATTACTAGAAAGAGAGAGAGACCCCTCTCCAACTTCTTACCTTGTGAAAAAACTCAGTCCAATTGAATGTTTTGTGCTTTCTTTCTTTCTTTCTTTCTTTCCTTCTGCAGAAGTGTACAATTGGGGCACAAAAAAGAATGTCCCAAAGGTTACCATCCCAGTTCTGACTCAGTCTCTTTTGGGTCTGCTCACCCCCACCACTAAAGGTGCGTTCACACTTGGTGTTACGGACCTTAGTGTTGAGTCCCCCTAATTTACCATGCTAGTTATTTAGAACTTTAAAATCTACTAGTGTGAACCCTGTGCGTAATGCACAGGTGTGTTATTTCAACAATGTTTGGTTGATGTTTTTGGTTTTTTAAAAAAACTTTTCTTTTCAAACAAACGTTGGTCCCCCCCCCTTGCCCCGACGGTTCTTTATATTTTTCCAACTGCTACTAAACACCGATTTCCATTGGATCACACTGGGCCAAAGTGATTCAGCACTCACCAGCACACCATCCATTCACTAGATGCTTGAACTTGTTGTGAATGACCCTGAATCTTTCCCGTGTCCAGCCCGCCCGTGCTGGCCCACTGTCACAAACTGACTGACAGATCAAGTGAATTGATATATATGATTTACCATGAATTTTTTTTCATCTTAAGCTAACATTCAATTAACATTAAGCTATGACTCATTTTAACGTTGCGTGCCACCTAGGATGCCACCTAGATTTTCATTTAACGCTGACTTAACATCAAGTGTGAATGCACCATAACCACATTTTTCTCATTGCCATATCTCTCTTGCACTAACTAAGGTAAATGAATAGTAAACTCCGGTGTTGTGTGGGTATCAGAAAATGGTACCAAACCCTCCCCCCCCCAAACCGGTTATGGGAATGGTTCTT
>Ga0116229_10009805_pt1 | contig 14530 bp, 11 predicted proteins | sample S1TSphgellanicum_3_FD_87313 | JGI IMG/M metagenome (GOLD analysis project Ga0116229, IMG submission 87313) | Host-associated microbial communities from peat moss isolated from Minnesota, USA - S1T2_Fc - Sphagnum magellanicum MG | ecosystem: Host-associated > Plants > Peat moss > Unclassified... | reverse complement strand
TTTTTTCTTTCTTTCTTTTCTTCTTGTTTTTTTTTTTTTCTCTTTCTTTTTATTTTCTTGTTTTTATTTTTACTTTTTTTCTTTTTCTTCCTCCTTGTTTCTCTTTCCTTTTTTTCTTTTTTTTTTTTTTTCTATTCTCCCTTGCTCCTCTTGCTCTTTTTTTCTTGCTATTTTTCTTTTCTTCCCCCTTGCTCCTCTTCCTCTTTTTTTTCTTGATGTTTTTTCTTCTTTTCCCCCTTACTCCTTTTCAATTTTTTTCTTCTCTTCCTCCTTGTTCCTCTTCCTTTTTTTCCCCCCATTTCTTCTTCTTCTTCTTCTTCTTCTTTTCTTTTATCTTTTAAAAATAAAAATAAAAATTCTTGATATTTTTTCTTTCTCTCCTAAGCCCTTCTTCATTATTTTTCCTTGTTATTTTTTCTTTTTTTTTATGTGTGTTGGGTTTTTTAATTTGTAGCAAGAGAGGGATTTGGAGAAACATTATAGCTTGTTACAAGGGGTTGGCAAGTTTGGTTCTAAGCAAGATCACAATGAAACTAAAGGTGAGTTTGGAACAACAATACTTGCTCATACAAAAACACAACAAAGCTTAGGAGCTTCTTAAGTGAGTTTTTTTTTTCCTCTTAATTTTTCTTTTTTTTTTCACATTTTTTTCATTTTGTGTGTTTTTAAAAAAAAAACTCTTTCTATTTTTTCATGTTTGTGCCTTCTTTTTCATTTTTTTCATTTTTATTGTATCTTTTATTTTGGTTTTGGTTTTTTTTTAATTTATATATTTTTGGTTTTTCAAATTTTCTCAATTTGTGTGTTCTTTTTCGTTTTTTCTTTATATATATATTCTTTTTTATGTTTGTGTGTTATTTTTCTTACTAATAAAAACCTTGAAATTTTTACTTATTAACGCATGTTTGTATTTGTGAATTAGATTGTGTGGAACCACTAAGGATAAGTTTATAACCAACATCATTCATCTTCACATACAACACCAACAATTGTACACATATCATCATCTTACAAAAATGATCAAAGGAGTTGCAACTTATTAACAAGTTCATAAAAATTATAAATGAAGAGATTAGTGATCAAAGGATCTTTTATGAAAAAGGAATAACATGTCACTACTTCTTTTTTTATATTCACATGGACTTGTTGATTTGCATTTTGTTGGACACAATTTTTATGGTTTGGTGCATTTTGCATGTAATTTATGTGTACATAGAAACAAAAAAAATTAGTTTATGCCATTTTGTATTATGACAACCGATGACATGCGAATGTTCTCCAAAAGATCTTTGTGAATTTTTTAATTTCAAATTCCTTTCAAATTTTGCATTAGTTCATGTAAACATTGCTTCTTTACACATTCAAATTTTATTGTGTTAGGTAATAAAAATATGAAACATTAAGAATAAACATAACTTTTATTTGGACATGCAATTATACTTATATATGAATATTTTATATTGCATTGTACATTGTTTTCACCCCATAATATCCGCATTAACCTCCCAAAATTTTCATTGATTTTTTTGGTCAACCATCTAATATTCACATCCATAATTATTAAATTACATTTTGTAACTTAATCACCCCATAATACCCCCATTGCATTCCCAAATTCTTCGATGGTTTTTTTGGCCAACTATGTAATACTTAGATCCATAATTGTTAAATTATTTTTTGCAACATTGCCACCTTGCAATGCCCACATTGCATTCCAAAAAAATTCATTGGTTTTTTTGGTTAACAATTGCCGCCAATTATGCAATAGCTACAATATGGGTTTTAAAATGCTGATTATTGTATCAACCAATGCAATATTTGTAAACCTACATGTTGTCCCAATTTAAAATTTGTTTATATGTGAATATTGCATGTGTCATGTTTGACATGTGGTTTTGGCATTATACCAAAATGGGTATTGCATTTTGAGGTTGAAAGTCCACCTAAAGTAAGCTTGGATTAACAAATGTTAGTTTCGGCATGATCATTAATGCAAGTATTGCATATTGGGTAATTAATACAAATTATCAATGGTGGATGAAAGTATTGCATTGTGATTTAAAGTGGGTTAATGAAGTTTATCCATTTAAAAAATGCATTGCAAAATCATTTCAAAAGTGTGTTGAAATTCCATTCAACTTTAAATGCATTGATTTTTGCAATATTTCATTGATGATAATCATTGCCTTCCATAATATCTTTATGATTTTCTCATCTGAGCAATACCAAAGAGGTAGTGATTTAGCCAAAAAGTAAAAAATGTTTTGTTGAAATATTGAAGTTTAACCAAAAAAGAGATTGGTTTTGCCAAAAGGTGGAGGTTTAGTTAGGAAGCAAAAAAGTTTTATTGAGAGGTGGAAGTTTAACAAAAAAAAATATTAATTTTGCCAAGATATACAAGTTTAACCAAAAAAATATAGGTTTCTCTAAGAGGTGGAGGTTTACCTAATAAGTAAAGGGGTTTTGTCAAAAGTGGAAGTTTAACCAAGGAAAAACTTTAGTTTTGTTAAAAGTTAAAGGTTTTGCTGAAAGGTAATGGTTTAGCCAATAAATAAAGAGGTTTTGTCAAAAGGTAAAAGTTGAACCAAGAAAAAATATTGATTTTACTAAAACTAAAAATTTAGTTAAAAACTAAAGAGGTTTTATTAAGAGATGAAAATTTAGCCAAATTTAAATAGTAGTTTTGTTGAAAGACAAAGGCTTAGCTAATAAAAGGTAAAGGTTTTGCTTTGAGGTAACGATTTAATCAATAAGTAAAGAAGTTTTGTTAAAAGGTAAAAATTTAGCCACGAAAAGTTATTGGTTTTGCCAAGAGGTAAAAAGTGTAACCAATAAGTAAAAAGGTTTTGCCAAGAGATAAATTTGTAGCTAAAGTAAAAAGGTTTTTAAAGGATGAAAATATTGTGAACCCAAAACCAAAGAAGTATTATATTATGTGAAAGAAACTTGATTTGAAATGTTCAAGTATTGTTACAAAAAAAATTGACAAAAAACAACCCATCCTTATTTTCATATAGAAAGTAAGGATGGGTTTTGATATGACCATATGTAAATTCAAATTTCACCTTTCATGACATACCTTGAAAAGACATGGCCACGTATATTACAATTGTTTGTTTTCAATTGTATTCGGCACCACTTACTCTGTAATCGTATTTAACACCTTTTGTGCCTTTCATGCATGTTTCCTCCAAATAGCCATCTTAAGAAAAAAATCCAAATTTTGTTTTAGAAAAAATAAAAAACCTTAAAAGGGGAAAAAATCATCAAACTTTTTTTTAAATCATTGAAATACCTTTTTGTCTATTGCAACAAAGTAGAATAACTTGAAGCATAGGAACATGAAGAACAAAAAGATGACAACAAGTTGGCTTGTTGTCATCTTTTGTAGTTGAAGAAGAGGAAGATGATGATGACGACCAAATTAAGCTCATTGTTGTCATCTAAAGCACAAAAACACAAAAAACAGGAAGATGACAATGAGCCAAGCTCATCATCATCTTCTGTAGTTGAGCAATAAAAAGAAGATGATGATGAACATTTGCTTGTTGTCATCTTTTGGAACACAAGAACATGAAGAACATGAAGATGATGATGAACTTGGCTCATTGTCATCTTTTGCAATTGAGCAACATGAAGAAGACGACAATGAACATTTGCTTGTCATCGTATTTAAAAACATAATAACACAAACGAAAGGAAGATGACAAGGAGCTAGTTCATTGTTGTCTTTTGTAGTTGAACAATAAGAAGAAGAACAGGACGATGATGAAAAAAAACTTGTCGTCATCTTTTGAAACACAATAACCTGAAGACAACAATGAGCTTGGCTCATAATCTAGAGCTGAGCAAGAAGAAGAAGAAGATGACAAACATTTGTTCATCATCGTCTTTTGGAACACAAGAACACAAAGCAAAGGAAGATAACGACAAGTTAGCTCATTGTCATCTTCTACAGCTAAGCAACAAAAAGAAAGACAAGACGATGACAATTAAAAGTTCGTTGTGATCTTCTAAAACATAAAAACAAAAAGAACATGAAGATGATGACGAGCTAAGGTTCGTTGTTGCCTTTTGCAATTGAGTAACATGAAGAAGAAGATGATGATGAACAATTGCTCATCATCATTTTTAGGAACACAAGAACACAAAGAAAAAGGAAGATAACAACGAGTTGGAACATAAAAACATAAAGAATACAAAGATGACAATGAGCCAAGGCTTGTTATTATTTTTTATAGTTGAGCAAGAAGAAGAAGAAGATGATGACAAACATTTGCTCATCGTCATCTTCTGGAATGTAATAACACAAAAAAAAAGGAAGATGATAATGAACTGGTTTGTTGTCGTCTTCTGGAACATAGGAACACGAAGAACATGAAGATGACGACGAGCCAAACTTTTCATCATTTTCTACAGTTGAACAATAGGAAGAAGAAGAAGACAATGATGAGCATTTGCTTGTTGTTATCTTCTAGGACACATTAACATGAAAAACAAGAAGATGGCAATGAGCTTGGGTCGTTGTCATCTTTTATAATTAAGTAATAAGAAGAAGATGATGACAAACCAAAGTTTGTTGTCATTTTTTAGAACTCTTTAAGACAATGAACTAAAACTTAAATTACTTGAACAAGGGTGGGCCAAAGTGTCATGCCCGTATGCATGGCCTCATACATGACAGCCGGTTACGGGCATGCTAATCATGCGTTTAGAATGTACGTTCTTAGGATTAATGTACGTTTTTGGGTTACTGTACGTTATTAGGTGTTTTAGGGTTATGGCTTGTTTAGTTTTTCAGCTTTGTTGATGGTTGTATAAGAGGCCAAGCTCTTCCTTTCACTTGTTGGTTTTTCTAGAATTCCTTTGTCAAGGAGAGTTTCTTCCATAGTTAGATTGGATTTTTATATGCTCATGGTGGCTATTACACAGCCACCGTTTACATAAATTACGTTTTCTTTCCTTCTTTTCAATTTAATTCTAGAAAGAATTACTTTTTGGTGTTTAATGTTGAAAGCGGCAAATTTTTCCTAGCTTTGAGTTTGTTGGGTTTCTTTTACTTGTTGGTTTCTTGTGTTCTTGAATTGTTGTTATTATTTTATTTTTTTCTACTTTTGTATTACAACTACAACAGGAACAGCAACAACCATAATTAGTAATAGCGTAAGCGAAAGAGAAGGCACACCGAAAACAAATTACAAGCTGTGAAGTGTTGAGTTTTGGAGCTTCGGAAGGAGGAAGGAGCGAGCAATTCCAAAACTTGTTTTACTACCAGCTTTAGGTCTTGGGAGCACGCACACACACACACACAATGTTTGATTGCAATACAAGATTTGCACCAGGTGATGCAACCCCACATACATTTGTTTTTTTTGTACATGGGTTTTGAGGTTAGCATTTGGGCTATGCATTCCTATGTGTTTTTGGGCTTGCAATCATGTAGTGAATAGCCTGTGTAGTAGCTTTGGAAGAAGAAGAGAATTAAAAAAAACATGAAGTAGAAGGAAAAAAATTTCTTTTTTTTTCTACATGCCATTGTCGTAAAGCTTGCGGACGTGGATCACTTTGTAGTGAAGTTGTCGGCGTAGTTTGTCGCAGTCGCAGTCTGTTTCGTTTCGCCATTTTGTCCAACGTCCGTCGCCATCCGTTCGTATGGTTTCATTTATCCGGCCCCTTCTATCCACTGATGTTTGTCCATAGACGTCCGTCCACCAACGTCCATCCATCGCCATTCATCCCCATCGACGCACTGCATTCTTTAAACCATATGTTGTGTTAGAACTTTGTAGCTAGTGCTCTATATTGTTACAAAATTTTGGGGCATGGGACAACACCATGTCCTTGGATGATGAGAGCACTATCGCTCAGCCAGAGCCAAGGTATCAACTACGAAGTAACATTCAATCATTTGAACTAATTTCTTTGAACTCACAATCTTCATGACGATACCATTAAACGTCCACAACACCACCGTCATCTAGTACAACTCCTACTAGGAATTCAGGTTCAGGTTACACTACATCAATAGTACATCAGAGTCCATTTTGACCGGTTAATCAATGTGGTACGCCTATTGCTGTACCAACTTTCACAGCATCACCATATATTCCGTTACAAGCCATGACCTCTACACCCATATACACTGTGGAGGTCAGAAATTCTTCTAGGAGAATTGAGAAGTTCAACGAAAGGCCAAGTACTATTTCTTTGGGGGAATTCAATGCAACTTTTTCAACTGTGGTTTGTGAATTGGAATTCAAGTACGACGTTAATTACACCAAGGCGTTTGCATTCAAACAACTAGCTCATTATGTGCACTATGATGCATTGGATGTTTACGAGCAACATTCTCCGAGGATTTTGGGCATCACTCTGAGCCCCAATCTAGTTTATGCGACAACCATCACCACCGCCTTTCAAGCTGCATTGCAAGCTACCATTGCACATTGTGGGACTGTGCCCAATAAGCTAGATTCGGTCCTTATTTCAGTAATTTTTTCTCCTCAACAATCATTGGTGTTACCGCAAACATTCCTCCCACCATCAATGCACTAGCTTTTGTTGATCCAGTGGGGGAATTCTTTCGAGTTCTTGAGCTGGAATTTCCAATTAAGAGTTCTAAAATTTTTTTGTAACTCACCACCTTTTCTCGGCAGAAAGATGAACCTCTCAAGATGTTCTACAAGAGGCTTTTCAAGCTTAAAGAAGATACTCACAACATCACAGATTCGGAAGCTACCCGTTGGTGTCTTCGTTCGTTGGAAGGTCCTCTAACACTCCATGTGCAGGTTTTGCAACGGGTTTTTGCATAATTTAGAGACTCGTACACTTTATTAAATGTGTACAACATTTTTGAAAAACTAGAACTGGCTCATGCACACTATGAAGCCAATACTATGAAACCTCCATCATGTTCAAGGCCTCAACCTCCACCAATTGCGCCAACCAAATCATCATTTTTTTCTTTAAGGGCTAAAGCGGTGCACTCAGTTGCACCCATCCTACCTTCTTATAACTATTGTGGCAATCATGTGCACAAAGCTAGTGAGTGCAACATTCCTTTCGAGGATCTCTTTTGTGATTATTGTGGGAAAGAAGGACATTAAGAAGCTGTTTGTTTTGCCAAGTTTTCGGAATGGAAGTAACTCTGATTACCACGGCAAAATCTACTAGCATCTTCTGCTGCCCCATAACCAAAAGCCAAGGCACTTCAGCCTTCCACTTAAACTTTCCCCACCAAGGGTAATTCCAGTAAGAATGCTAAAAAACAGGAGCACAATGTTGATACGAGGGAGGTGCTTCAAGCCCATGTTGCTCAAATTCAAACTCTGCAAAATGAACTCGAATCATTGAGGGCCCATCTTACTAATCTAAAAAGCAAGTTTTCCCAACCAACTAGTTATGCCCAACCTGTACAGGGTTTAGGATCACACGAAGGACCTCCTAGGTCGTTCTATGGCCTCTCACACGATGCCATGGTTGGGGAGTATGTTATTTCTAATGCATATAATTATAGTCTCACACCAGAATTTGCCAATTTTTTTTGCCATTCCTACTTTGTAGCACATGAGGCTACTATGGCACCCAAAGTTTCTACCACTAGGTAGGTAATTCAAAATAATGAATTCACATCTGGTTTAAGTCCTATTACCAGGGCTAAAGGAGCTCAAGTAGTCATGCCATAATCTTTTTGTCCCCTCAACATGGAAGAAGAATGCACTTTATTAACGAAGGGGGAGGAGACTATTATACCACAAGGTATTAGGGCATCAAATTCTTGTGTCTCAAGAGTACATGTACATAAGGAAAACACACAATTTTTCACTAATTAGCTTATGGAGTGCTAACTTCAAATGTGTGAAGTGGCGCAAAAGCTTGTGAATACACCGTTATTTAATTTTCAAGATTTGAAGCTAAGCACTAGGGACATAATTGTACTACTAAGGGATACCCTGAACACTACATCAGGTCCTCTACCAATCCCTGATCCACATGCTACAAGGGTCCCATCCAACACCTTGGAAAGACATTCCATTAGTTCACATGTTGTAAATGACGTTCGTAATCTAGTCATTAGTTCTAGCATGGCTAAATTAATGGGTTCTCCTACCTCTAATTCTACATTCACATATTAGAAGAAAACACCTCACTTGTGGATTTGTTATTCAGCAAAGGCGTTGTGGATAACCATTCTCTCCATAAAGTTTTTCACTCATTTCCGAAGGTGGTGCCTAGTGAGAGAACTTCCATCGCCACTAAAGTTGCCATTATTGACAATACTGAGTTAACAATCCACATGGGAGGACATACACCTAAAGTGATACTTCTTAATATAGGTGCCCAACCAGTGATTCTTGGAGTTTAATTTGCTAAGAAGATGGGCATGTTCAATTCCAAACTATGGAAATTTATGTGGCAAATTTGCACCGCTAGTGGGAGCGTAGAGGAGGTACTTGGGGAGAGTTCGGATTTGATTTCACTTAACTTCAACGAAGGTACAAATTAGGAGTTTTGCTTACAGGTTAAATGTTTAGTCACTAATGCCACCAGTTACGATGTGCTCATTGGGCAAGAGGCCTTATTTCCACTAGGTTTCACAATTAACAACCGGTTCAAGCATGCGTACTACCAAATGGATTGGGAGATTGATGACCACCACCTAGGATACATACCCCTTGATTTACATGGGAACCATAGTCCTATGGCTCACCATTGTATATTCAAGGAAGCACACACTATTTCCTACATCCAACGAACTAACCACGAGTGGATAGAGGGAGATGAAAAGGAAACAACTTACGCCCAAGCTATTGAAAGCTTGAAGGTGGTTCCTATTGACATTCAACATGAACCAGAGGTTTTACAGAGGTTCAAAACAACCCACGAATTGTTGGTCAAAATTTTGTCTAGTTTTGAGAACATGGAAAGCCATGGTGAACTGATTAAGCTAGTACTTCGTCAACTAATCACTTGGACACCACCTAAGGAAGGGATTACATTACTAGAGTTCTTTAGTGGTATTAGTACAAGTCTTGAAACCCTACTATAGTTAGGGATGGTAGTTTGGAGGTATTTTTACGTAGACATTGATCCTATTGCAAGGCAAGTGGTGGCATTGAAAATGATGGAGTTCACAGCCAAATTTCCACAATAGTTTGCAACCACCACATGCAAGGCCAGTTTCATTTTCTTGCCCTTTGACATACAATTAATTCAGAATAAGCATATGGAATTACTTGGGCCCGTGGACCTCATCATTTCAAGTTAGGAATGTCAAGGATTTTAAACGGCTGGATTTGGAGAAGGCTTGAGTGACACAAGATTTGGTCTTTTCACGGACATGGTACAAATGATCACATGGGTTCAATCCATTTATCCTATGCTTGGTTATGTAATTGAGAAGACCCCTTTTTAGTTTGACCAAAGGGAGAAGGCCTAGGAGCACTACACATTGGTTAAACATTACTTTAGAAAACCGCTCCTACTCGATGCGGCACAATGTGGTTCTTATGCGCATTGGCTGCGTAACTGGTGGACCAACCTTGCACCACTTTCAGTTCTGCAATTGGTTTTGAAATACACCATTAGAGACCCCAACCTATAGGTTTCTCACATATTGGATGATCATAGTTCCTACCAACCATTTACAAGGCAAGAGAAACCTCCTTGGTTTTTTGTGAACATAATAGGAAAACCAAGAGGTGTTTGGCCCACCTTTGTCTCCTTCCTAGGAACACACGCCTTTAAGGGAGATGGACTAGGCCTGGTGTATCGTCATGTTTTAACCACTTGGGATGAACCAAACCCATAAGAAAGAGAAAGGGTTATGGGGTTCCAAATTGGTACTATTAGTCACACCAAGGTGACTAGATTGGAGCGTAACGCTCTGCTTGGGAGAGGCATGGGCTTTTTTCCTTCCTTACATGGTTGTTGGTAACTTGTGTACTCTTTCAAATGTACAGAACATTAACACTGATTCAATTAGCTTGTAGTTCTGGCGATGCAACTACATGGCACCCTCACTAAGTACACTTGCCTATCTTCAACACTTTATATTTCACTCTTAGTGTTGGGGGGGAGGAGGTACCATGTAATTTGACTCAAGTTGTTTCTGATACACCTAGAGGTACACCAACTTTTGGAGAAATAATTACAACCTTCTATGAATCTATGTAGTTGGATAATGGAGAACCTAATACACTAGGTTCTTCAAACACACTTTCCAACTCCATTCCATGTGTTTCCAACTACCCTTTTGTTATGGGGAACCAGCTCACCAAGAAAGAGAGAAACCAGGTCATAGACTTGCTAATTAAGTATGAGAATGTGTTTGCATTCTCAATGAAAGATTTAGGTAGGTGTAAGACCATGCATTTATCTATAAACCTTATAGATGTCTACCCATCTATCAGAGGAGGCATAGGTTGAACAAACATGAGTGGGAATTAATAGATGAAAGATGTAAAGAGCTCCATGAGACTGGTTTCATTTAGCCATTAAGTTTTGATTTCACAACTGCTATAGTAATGTCAGCACAAAAGGATTTAGCTGGATTATGGACTAAAAAAAAGATGTGCGAGGATTATAGGCCTTTGAACCTAGTTACACCTTAGGACAAGTACCCCATGCCCATCCCTGAAGAACTGTTTAATATCATTGGAGATTCAAACATTTTCACAATTGTGGATTTGAGGCAAGGCTTTAACCAGATTGTGGTCGCTACGAAGGATCTCAAGAAAACAACATTCCATGGAAGCAACAAGTTGTGGGATTGGCTTGTGATGCCTTTTGGATTGAAGAATGCACCTGTCTTTTTTCAATGAATCATGGACCAGGTTTTCAAAGGGGCAGATTTCTTGAAGTGCTACATAGATGACGTTCTAATGCATAGCAAAGGACTCCTGCAACACTTGGCTCATCTTGAAGAGTTATTCAAAAGGCTCCACGAAATCAATATGAAGATCCATCCTAAAAAGTGTGAGTTTGTTATCATTTCAATAGTCTATCTTGGACACATAATTTTGCGAAATGGTATTATGGCTCATTGGGCCAAAGTAGTAGTCATTTTGGAGATGCCTAATCCTATTGATGTTCACACTTTGAGGAGCTTCATTGGACTATGTAATTATTATAGGATGTATGTATAATATTTCAGTATTATTACTCATCTTCTTTATGCATTGTTAAAGAAGGATGTTGTTTGGACATGGAGTGAAGAGGTTCAAGAAGCTTTTAACACACTCAAGGAAAAAAATTCAGAGTTCCCCATTATGAGAAAACCTAATTTCAACAAGGTCTTCATTCTACACACTAACTTGAGTGCTCTTGGTATTGGTGCTATTCTTGGCCAATTTGATGAGGAAGGCAAGGAATATGTTATCACTTATGCATCCTGAAACAACAACAAGGTTGAGAGCAACTACTCTTCATACAAGGGGGAGTGTTTTGCTATTGTATGGGCCGTCATACATTTTAGGCCCTATCTTTATGGCACCAAATTCACTTTGTATATTAACCATTAGCTTATCAAGTGGTTGATGACAAACGACAAGTTTACTAGTAAGTTAGCTCATTGGGTGGTTATACTTTAGGAGTATGAGTTCAAGTGTCACAACCCCACTTTGAGGGGAGTGTGAGGTCGCCATTCACACTCCCGAAAATGGACTTGGGAGTCCTCCGGGACTCTTGAAAACTTAGAACTCGATTGTAGGGGTCAAAACACCTTGCATTGAGGTGTTCTTTATATCGTTGGAAAGGTCTTGAAATGTGAATATCTAAAATGGTATCACATGAGCCATTTGGATAATTGCAGCACAAGTTATAATCGAAAGAAAGGTCGAGAGTCAAACTGGTAGTTTGACTCCCGACACTCCCGACCATTAAAAGTCGGGAATCGACCTTATCCTAATGTGTGCAGGTGGAATGCGACACACCTTTGGAAAGCTCTCAAGGGGACCTACAAGTTTGCTTTAAACCTTGCCCTGATTGGAGGTTGGAGCAAGAAGTTATGAATGCCCAAAGTCCTGGGAGTCAAAATCGGGACAATTTCGGGACTCCACTTTGGGAGTCTTGGGAAAAAATGCCATTCGGATGTAAGTGCGATGGAGAATCACAGAGAATACTATATGGGGGAAGGTGGTGGCTTCCCCCGAGTCCAGGCCATGGTGAGTCAAGTGAGTCCAAGGTTGCCCATGGTTTGTTCCAACACCAAGAGTGTTCCGAATGTGAATTAACCAACTTGTTGGTTGGTTTTGAATGCAGGACAGAGTAACTAAATAGCTTGTCCCTCTTCCTAGTCTAATTCCGGAGCTTTCAGCACGCCCCTCTTACCCCCTTTAATGCTGGAAGCTGGGAGCGGCACCAAGTTCCAACTACTTCCGCTCTTTAACATAATTGGACCCCTTTTGTGGCTAACAAGGAATTTGGGGGCGCATCGACATCAAGGTTATTCACCGACCTAATATTACACATCAGAACACGGATACCATGTTGGGAGACCCTTCATTACCTCTAAAGATTTTTTAGAAGCTAGGCAAGATTTCAACTAGATTCCAGTAGTACCTGTAACTTATGCATCTAGTTATTTTGCACTACTGTAATGTAATTTGGTTGAACATCCCATTGTGGACATATGGGAGGACTTGGACACTTTGAGGTTTCTTTAGCATGGGGAATACCCTCCCCAAGTTACATCAAGGCAATGGGATCGCATACAACAACGGTCTAAACACTATTCGTGGAGGGATAATCACCTCGTCCGATGTTTACCATAAGGCGACATAGTGGTTCCTTCACCACATGAACGGTCTGGTCTTATTCAGAAGGTACACTTTGGACATTTTAGAGTTAAGCGTATTTATAGCCTTCTCGCTCCTCATTACCATTGGAGAGGTATGTATGCTCAAGTCCGAGACGTCATTGCTAGGTGTGAACAATGTGATAGAGTGAGAACTTCCTTCTCCTCTCGATGTCGTTCACGCTTTCTCCACTCCCTATTTAGGGCATGTTCTATCGTTGGTCATGTGATGTAGTTGGAGAGTTACCATAGACCTCTAGGGGTAATATTTACATCATGATTATGATTAAGCATTTTTCAAAGTGGGTCGAGTTTGTTGCGATGCTGGACAAGTCATCATACAGCACCAGCTAGGCTTTTTTATAACAAGTCTTAAGTAGGTTTGGGGCTTGTGTTGAATGCCTTACTGATCAAGGATCATAATTTAGAGGAGAATTTTAAGACCTACTTGATCATGCTTTCATTGACCATCATTGGACTTCAAGGGATCATCCCCAAGCTGATGACCTTGCAAAGAGGATGGTTTAGACATGTAAAAAAGGACTTTGGAAGATTTGCCTCAATGGGAACAAAGAGGATTGGGACCTGGCCCTACTTTACATCGCCATGGGTTACAAGATGTCCAAACACGCCTTTTTGTCTCATTTCTCTCCTTACTTTTTACTTTTTGGGAGACATCCCATTCCACCCTCTTCCATTATTGTTCAAATGGACCAAGTTGTGGACTTGGACTCCCCAACCATTTGGGCTAGGGTCATCGCAAAGAAGGTTGCTTTATTCAGGAAGGTTATTATGCCCATGGCCATGGAAAACTTGTCCATTGCATAACATCGAGACACCTTACGGTATGCACACACATGAGGTGGTAGTTACAAACCTAAGGTGAGACAATTTGATGTTGGTGATTTTGTGTATCTCCAGCGGCAACCTAATGATATTCTGGACACTTCTTCTAGTCGCAGTATCTTAAGGATTAAGGTGATCATGCTTTCAAGTTTGTTGGAGTCGCAAGGAGTTGACGGATGCACAATTCAAGATCATTCCAAAAACTATGCGCCCTGCCACCTACCGAACTTGGATCCTACCATCATCACATCGACTTGGATTCCTCCACTTAACTATCCATGTTAGGTATGTCAGAAGACAGACAATGTTGATCAGATGCTACTTTGCGATAATTATAATGGTGGATACCATCTATTCTACTTCAAGCCAGAGTTCACTCAAGTTGTTGTTGGCATTTGGTATTGTTCATCATGTTCTCCTGTAACACCTCGATTTTTATTCAAACCATGCCAGGCTTTTCTTGGCTTAGGTTTTCGGGGGGGGGGGAGGGGGGGATACATGAGAATTTCATTTCAGGCTCCTCTTATGCATTGTATGTATATGTGCATGCATCTCTTTTTGGTTGATTAGTTTTTACCTTTGACTGGTTTTAGTTTTTTTGTTCAATAGAGTTTACTACGGATTTACACCCTTATGATGTCAAACGTCACAACACTACACGTCACAACAGTTGTCATGCCCATATGCATGGCCTCATACATGATAACCAGTTACAGGCATGCCAATCATGCCTTTAGGGTTAATGTACGCTCTTAGGGTTAATGTACGTTCTTAGGTGTTTTAGGGTTATGGCTTGTTTAGGGTTTCAACTTTGTTGACAGTTGTATAAAAGGCCAAGCTTTTCCCTTCTCTTGTCAGTTTTTCTAAAATTCTTTTGTCAAGGAGAGT
>Ga0116229_10009804_pt1 | contig 14530 bp, 11 predicted proteins | sample S1TSphgellanicum_3_FD_87313 | JGI IMG/M metagenome (GOLD analysis project Ga0116229, IMG submission 87313) | Host-associated microbial communities from peat moss isolated from Minnesota, USA - S1T2_Fc - Sphagnum magellanicum MG | ecosystem: Host-associated > Plants > Peat moss > Unclassified... | reverse complement strand
TGTGCAAGTGTTTTTGGGCATATTTACGTCACATCAACCTCACAGCCTTGCACATATTTGGTGAAAAACCGTTGTAACCTCTTGTCAGATAAGGGTTGTATCGTTAGTTACGGGGAAGCCTCCGCTCCAACTTCTCTCTAAATTCATTTATGAAAGAAAAGAAAAATGTATTTCGAGACGCATAGTGAACCAGCGCTGCATTCGGGTCAGCCCGCTCTCACGGCGACTGGTGTTAGCGTTAGCGAGTACTCGAGCGTCGTACTCGACGTCACCCGTTCGCGCAGCGTCTCCGACAGGAGAAGGGCGCACTTCTTCACGGCGTCCAAGCTTGAAACCCCTGCATTTATGATGTTGTTGGCGAATTAATAGGGGGTCATACCCGTCACTCCGATTTGGCTTAATTTTCAGTGCGTTTTAACGCACTTGGGCTATGAGCCCGAAATTTATTTCAGGGCGGGCTAACAACGCAAAACCAATGCTTTCAGGGTGAGGGGCTAAACCCCTCGCGAATTGACCAACAACATCATTTATGTATGGGGTTCCCCACACCCTACACCCTACACCCTTTTCATATTAGGGTGAGTTTTCGCCAAATCTTTGCGAAATTAAATGATCAGAAAAATGCTGAAAAACCTTAAGGTTGTGTTATAAGTTATTATAGTAAATCAGAACTGTTTTGCAAAGGATGAAAGCCAAAAGCATCCTAAGCGAATTCTCCCTTCAAGTAACCAGTAAATTAAACTTCACCTAATCTGGCTGGTTATATGGTTTTTCTCCACCATAGGCGAAGCTGTTTATAGCTTCTGTCCGAAAAAATATCCCCGGCATGAATGCGCGCATAGCCTTGACTAGTCAATGGTATCTGCTTGCTAAAAAACGCGAATTTAAATAAAATGCAAAACTTTATTCTTGTATTGTAGGGTGCGTTAACGTAGACGCGCATCGGCTTCCCGTATACCCTGTACTGCGTAGCAGAACCCTTCCCTTGTGCGTCTCCGCTATTGAGAAGGGAGACCGCTTTAGGTTGCCAACCTTGGCTTGGCTCAGGTAAGCAAAATGCTCCAAAGGGTTGATCTTTTTTTGCTACCTGTGCAATAATATGATACACAAAATACTTTAGATCTCTAAAGTTAAAGTATTTAATTTGTCCAAAAGGAAACGTAAGAGGAGAGTTTAAGCCATCAAGAGTACCAAATTGGGAGGGTTTAGCTGCGACATCTCCACACACCTCCCTTCGGGTAGGTGTGGGCTTCTAAGAAATTAGGGGCAGGTGTCATTAGTCTGAGCAATCCGACTGATTAGTACTCTTAAGAGTACTAATTTAAATTAATTAAAACGGGTATCAACTTAAGGCGGGACAGATTTTCGCGATCGCGAGGCTCAAACCCTTGCAGGCTGGAACCTTGTCAGGGTAAGTTTTCCCGCCTTAAGTTGATACCCATTAAAACTAAACTAATCTGGGCAAATCTTCTTAAGGGTGTTGCCGTATATTTCTGTTGTAAATTATTTTTTTAAAGAAAAGAGTTGTTCAACTTATATGAAAATGCTGCCTGATAGACGATTAAATGGTCAATTTTTACCAACAATACTGATGCTTATTGCCTGCGGGATCAGTGCTTGTAGCGGCGCTGAAGAGAAGAAAAAGCAAATAAGTATTGATGGCGGAACTGTAGGTTTTCCTCTCCATCAAGCAGTTGCTGAAGAATATAAAAAGGTGAAATCTGATGCCCAGATCAGTGTTGCTTTTAGTGGAACTGGTGGCGGCATGAGTAAGTTTTGTTCAGGTCAAATTGATATTGCTGGTGCTTCACGCGCTATAAAAAAAGAGGAAATTGCCGATTGTAAAAAAAAGGGAATTGATTTTGTAGAGTTGCCTGTGGCTCTAGATGGAATTGCTGTCATCACCAACAAAAAAAATACCTTTGTGACATGCATGTCTATTGCAGAGCTTAACAAAGTTTGGAGTCCAAAATCAAATAATAAAGTTAAAAACTGGAATCAAGTCAATGCAAAATTCCCCAATGAGAGATTAACGCTTTATGCTCCTTCCTCTGATACGGGAACATTTGACTATTTCACACAGGCTGTCAATAAAAAATCCAAAGCCAGTCGCACAGATTACACTTCCACTCAAAATCAAAACGTTCTTGTTCAAGGAATTGCAGGTGACGAAAGTGCGCTAGGGTACGTGGGTATTTCTTACTACTTGGCGAAGAAAGATCAGCTACAGATCATTGCTGTGCAAACTCCAAAAGGAGATTGTGAAACACCAGATCCTCCGTCCAAAATCGCTACCAATACCTACACACCGTTGTCTCGTCCTCTATTTATATATGTCAGCCAGAAATCCCTAGACAGTAAGCCAGTCGTGAGGGAGTTTGTTAATTTTTATTTAGACAATTCTAAGAAGTGGGTCGAACAGTCTGGCTATGTTGAACTAACTGATGAGGCTTATGCCAAGATCAAACAAAGATTTACGGCTGATACAAAAGGTTCTAATTTCCAAGACGCAAAACCTGGTCAGCCAATCACAAAGTATCTTTAGGTTGGTTGTTAGGTGTTAGTGGTTAGTTGTTAGTTGATAATTAACGTCCAACACCCAACACCCAATACCCAACACCCAACACCCAACACCCAACACCCAACACCCAACACCCAACACCTAACACCTAACAATGCAAAACACAAATTATGGGGAACAGTCAAATCAGGAACATGAGCGAGCACTTCATAAAAGTGCATCTGACGATATTCAAGAAAAAATTGTTGAGGTGGTTTTATTTTGTTGCGGATTAGTTTCTGTACTCACTACCGTTGGCATTATCGCAATTATCTTCCAAGTGACGTGGGAGTTTTTCCAAAAGGTTCCAATCACTAAGTTCTTGTTCGATACCCAGTGGACGCCTCTGTTTTCAGCTCAACATTTTGGCATTTGGCCCTTAATTAATGGCACTTTACTGACGACAGTGATCGCCATGTTGGTTGCGATTCCTTTGGGTTTATCTTCCGCCATCTATTTGAGTGAGTATGCTCAACCCAAGGTAGCAGGAATTTTACGCCCAGCTGTGGAACTACTGGCGGGAATACCTACCGTTGTCAATGGCTACTTCGCTCTGTTGTTTTTGACACCGTTGCTGCGGAGTATTCTGCCACTAGAAATCTTCAATGCCTTGAGTGCTGGGATCATGATGGGAGTCATGATTATTCCCACTGTTGGCTCCATCAGTTTAGACGCTATTAGAGCTGTTCCTCGCGCTTTACGGGAAGGAGCTTACGGGTTGGGAATAACTAAACTAGAAGCTATATTCAAAATTGTTCTTCCGGCTGCTCTTTCTGGAATTATTGCCTCAATCGTTCTCGGCATTTCTCGAGCTGTTGGCGAAACAATGACTGTTCTAATTGCTGCTGGTCAACAGCCAAAGCTGACTCTTAATCCTATGGAGTCAATAGAAACAATGACTGCTTATATGGCTCAAATTTCTGGGGGAGATAGTCCCCGCAACAGCATTAACTACGATACCTTATATGCGGTAGGGGCTGTTTTGTTTGTGATAACTTTGGCTTTAAACATTTTCAGTCATTGGTTTTCTAATCGCTTTAAAGAAAAATACGAATGAAAAGGAGTCAGAAGTCAGAATCCAGGAGTCAGAATACCCAAGCTATATTCTAGCTTTTGACTCCTGACTCCTGAATTCTTCTGCGGTAATTAAGGGAAAAGGCACTAAGATAAAGATATGGCTAGTTCAACGTCAGATAATTCTCAAGAGTTTACTCCAAATATAGAGAGAAGGGAAACTTTAGGCAAAGTATTTGAATATATTTTTTTGCTGGGGTTGCTAATTGGTTTATTTATTCTGGCTCTACTCCTTTTTGATATTGGCAAAGATGGATTAGCTAGATTTTTGACACCTGGTTTTTTGACTGAAACACCTTCACGGTTCCCTGATCAAGGTGGCATCCTTCCTGCTATTGTTAGTAGCATTTCTTTGGGAGTCATAGTTATTTTGGTTGCAGTACCAATTGGTGTGGGAGGAGCTTTGTATCTCGAAGAATATGCACCGAAAATTTGGTGGGCTGATCTGATTGAGATTAACATTAGCAATCTGGCTGGAGTCCCTTCAATTGTCTATGGATTGCTGGGTTTAGGCGTTTTTAACTATATTTTGGGTTTTGGTCCTGCTTTAATTTCTGGGGCACTCACCTTGTCTTTACTCTCTTTACCAGTCATTATTGTGACATCCAGAGAGGCTATCCGATCAGTTCCAGATTCGCTAAGATATGCGTCCTACGGCTTAGGCATAACTAAGTGGCAGACAGTCAGGAATCATGTTTTACCTTATGCCGTTCCAGGTATCCTCACCGGGGTGATTATTTCAGTCTCCCGCGCCATCGGTGATGCAGCGTCTCTAATCGTAGTTGGCGCTGTAAGTTTCTTGACATTCAACCCTGGTTTGTTCCAGAGATTTATGGCATTGCCTATCCAAATTTATAGCTACATCACTCGTCCCGAACCAGGTTTCGCGAACGCAGCAGCAGCAACAATCATTGCTTTGCTGCTCGTGATTTTGGTTCTCAATGGCATAGCAATATACATTCGGCAACGCTACTCGCTACTTAATTAGATAGAAGCATGTCATCTGTGTAAATTTACATATTTTGGGGTGGGCGAGATGCCTATCCCACAAAAGACCATAACAAATATTAAGAAACAAGAAATATGACCTACAACAACGCCAAAAGAAAACTAGATGACCCATCCGAAACTGAAAACAGAAACGCAGTTTTTCAGGTCGATGGAGTTAAGGTTTTCTACAGTGGATTTATGGCACTTCAGGAAGTTTATCTAAAAGTTCCGGAAAAGCAAATAGTTGCCTTTATTGGACCTTCGGGGTGTGGAAAAAGTACCCTACTGCGTTGCTTTAACCGGATGAATGATTTAATTCCTGGAGCTAAGGTTGAGGGAAAGCTCAACTACCGAAATCGAAATGTTTACGATCCCCAGGTTAACTCAGTTAAATTACGACGTCAAGTGGGAATGGTTTTCCAAAGACCAAACCCTTTTCCGAAGTCAATTTATGAAAACATTGCCTTTGCACCACGTACCAACGGTTATAAAGGCAACTTGGATGAATTGGTGGAACAATCGCTCAGACGGGCAGCGATTTGGAACGAAGTGAAGGACAAACTCAAATCGAAGGGTACAGCTTTGTCTGGAGGACAACAGCAGCGGCTTTGCATTGCTAGAGCGATCGCCATGAAGCCAGATGTGTTGTTAATGGATGAACCCTGTTCTGCTCTTGATCCGATTTCAACTCGTCAAGTTGAGGAACTTTGCCTTGAACTCAAAGAGCAATACACCATCATCATGGTGACTCATAACATGCAACAAGCTTCGCGAACAGCAGATTGGACTGCTTTTTTCAACACACAAACAGACGCCCATGGCAAACGCTGGGGAAAATTAGTCGAGTTTAGTCCGACTGAGCAACTGTTCAGATCTCCCACGACTAAAGAAGCTGAAGAGTATATCAGTGGACGTTTCGGTTAAGTGATGGCTTTGAAAAGCTTGTCTTTATGACGTTTCCTACTATTTCAGTCTGGGATTAGATTTCAGACTGAAACCTAAAAAACTTATAAAGAAAATGCAGAATTAAGAACTGTACGTTCGCTTATTTTTAACCGCCAGATTTAATTAACCCTTACAGGGCTTGTAATCCAGGCGATTCAATCGATTCAGGCATTTTTGTCTCCTATAGAGCTTTTGCGATTTTATGATTTATGCTATCCCTGTGCCTTAAATAATTGCCTCTGGGAGCCTTCTGTGATGGTTATAAATTTGACTTCTAAATAATGGGTTACCTAGAAATAGCCGTTTTCCTTTTGCATTAAGGCTTTAATTCCCCTTTCATTCTCAAAATAAGCGAACGCACAGTAATATAGTTTTGGGTTTTAAAGCCCCATACAAACGGAAATTTACTGAGTTTGCCGCTAGTTGAAGCACATAGAACGCTCTATTTTCTACCTGATTCTACCAATAATTTGTTCGTAGTGAGGACTTTAGTCCTCAAGAACATGAGGGCTGAAGCCCTCACTACGGTGAGACGCTTTAACCAACCACAAAATTCACCAACTTTCCAGGTACTACAATCACCTTTTTAATTTCCTTACCCTCTAAATTCCGCTTGGCAACATCTGACTCACGGGCATACTTCTCCAAATCTGCTTTGTCAGCCTGTGCCGGAACTTGAAGATCACCACGCTTTTTGCCATTGATTTGAATCACCAATGTGATTTCGTCAGCTTCCAATGCTGATGGGTCAAACTTTGGCCAAGCTTGGGTATGAACTGAGTCAGTGTTACCCAATTGATGCCACAACTCCTCAGCAATATGAGGCGCGAAGGGTGCCAGCAACACAATCAAAGTCTGAATGCCTTCTGCAAAAATTTGTGAATCTTTACTGTTAGCATCCGTCAGGGCATTACTCAACTTCATCAACTCTGACACAGCCGTGTTGAATTGATATTCGCCCTCCACGTCTTCTGTGACTTCTTTAATAGCGGTGTGAATCGCCCGTCGCAATTCTTTCTCTGGTTTGGTTAAATCTCTTGTAGAGACACGATTGATCGCGTCTCGAATCACGTCTCTAGAATCTGTCACCAATCGCCAAACCCGATTTAAGAAGCGGGATTGTCCTTCTACATCAGCTTCATCCCATTCCAAGTCTTTCTCTGGTGGTGCTTTAAACAAGATCAACATCCGGGCAGTGTCTACACCATATTTGCTAATCACATCTTCAGGCGCTACACCGTTGCCTTTAGACTTAGACATGGTAGCATACAGGCGTTGTAGAGGCTCACCTGTTTCTGGATCGTGTGGATCGCTGGGATTTTTTACCAGATAGGAGGGAATCCATTTGTCTTTACCGGATTTGTTGGGATTCATATAAGTTAACCCCTGCACCATACCTTGAGTTAACAGACGTTGGAAGGGTTCGTCAAAGTCTAATAAACCACGGTCGCGCAGTACCTTTGTAAAGAAGCGCGAATACAACAAATGCAAAATTGCATGTTCTATTCCACCAACATACTGATCCACCGGCATCCAGTCATTTGTTTTGGCAGAAGCGAAAATCTGCTGTTCATTTTTGGCGTCGGTAAATCGCAAGAAATACCACGAAGAATCAATAAAGGTATCCATCGTGTCGGTTTCTCGCGATGCTGGTGTACCGCAGGTAGGGCAAGGTACATTTACCCAGCTTTCTAACTTAGCTAGCGGAGAACCGCCGCGTCCTGTAAATTCCACATCTTCCGGCAACCTTACTGGCAAGTCTGTTTCTGGGACTGGCACTATACCACAGTTTGGACAATAAATCACAGGTATAGGTGCGCCCCAGTACCTTTGCCGCGAAATCAACCAATCCCGCAGACGATACTGTACCCGTGCTTTGCCAAAACCTTGTTTTTCGGCGTATTCCACAATTGCTTGTTTACCCTGAGTGGAAGCCATCCCATCAAAGGAACCGGAATTGATCATTATTCCCGGTTCTGTGTATGCCTGTTGTAACTCCTCTGGCTGGGCTGGCGTCCTGCCTGCCACTTCTTGCGGTACAATCACCACCTTAATCGGCAAATTCTGTTCTTTGGCAAACTTAAAATCCCGTGCGTCATGTGCTGGCACACCCATCACCGCACCTGTACCGTACTCGTACAGTACATAGTCAGCAATCCAAATAGGAATTTCTTCCCCAGTAAATGGGTTAATTGCCTTATCACCGGTGGGGATACCACGCTTGGGTTTGTCTTCGGCAGTGCGTTCCAACTCACTTTGGTTGGAGACTTCTTGAACAAACGCTTCGACAGATGCTTGCCGTTCTGGTGTGGTGACTTGCATGGTCAAGGGATGTTCTGGTGCTAAAACCACGTAGCTCACGCCATATACTGTATCTGGGCGAGTCGTGTACACGCCGATCTTTTCCAGCCCCCCAATAATAGGGAATTCCAAGTACGCGCCTGTAGATTTACCAATCCAGTGTGCTTGCATTAATTTGACGCGTTCTGGCCAACCCGTCAACTTGTCAAGATCATGCAATAATTCTTCAGCATAGTCGGTAATCTTCAAAAACCACTGTCGTAAGAGTTTGCGCTCGACTTTAGCACCACTACGCCAAGAACGTCCTTCACTATCAACTTGCTCGTTGGCGACGACAGTTTGGTCTATCGGGTCCCAGTTTACCGCTGCTTCTTTTTGGTAAGCTAACCCCGCTTGCAAAAACTGCAAGAAAATCCATTGAGTCCACTTGTAATAATCTGGTGAACAAGTGGCAACTTCACAATCCCAGTCGATAGACAAGCCCAGGCGCTTTAATTGCTGCCGCATCTGGGCGATATTTTCATAAGTCCACTTCGCAGGCGGAATACCCCTGTCGATCGCGGCGTTTTCTGCTGGCAAGCCAAATGCATCCCAACCCATAGGATGCAGTACTCGATACCCTTGCATCCTTTTGAGGCGGGCAATAACATCGGTAATCGTATAATTACGGACGTGACCCATATGCAGGCTGCCCGATGGATAGGGGAACATAGACAAAGCGTAAAATTTCGACTTGTTCTTACTTGTAGGTGTTTTCTCCAAGCCGACTTCAGTCCATGTTTTTTGCCATTTTTCCTCAATTGCTGCTGGGTTGTATCGGGACTCCACCAAAAATGCTCCTAACGGATATGTAATTGTATCTGCCTACCATCTTAGTCGATGGTAGGCAGGGTTGTTCAACTGTATTGGTCATCAGAAGCAAGCTCTAAGCAGAATACACTAGGACACAGCAATAGTAGTAATATTGGCTGCAGAGTGCAACAAAGTTTACTACTTCTGTCGATTCGGTTTTGGAAGTGCAAAGATATCACAAAAGCTGTTTATTGCGTTCGATCAGCACACCCAATAACTGCATACATATACTAAGGATAATTCCTCATTACAGTCGTTGACTGTTAACCGTTAGCAGTCAACGGTCAACATAATCAAAAATGCAAGTTAAATGTGGAATAGCTTAGTAGCTCATCACATGAAAAAGCCTGTATAGGATGGTGAGGGAGTTGCCTTTAGTCTCTTTTTCCAAAAAGAAGGAACATACCCACAATAGATGCACTTCAGCTTCATAGATAGCCTAAGTGACTTCCGTTCTTAAATAATTTGAAGATTTTGCGTTCTAGAGTTTCCTGCTTGTTTGAGTAGCTTGCAATACAGGCAGTCAGCTTGCTTCGCTTTATGAGCGCCAGGGTTTACGACTAACAGTGTATACAGATCTTACCGAGTTATTGCCTAACTTTGTCGTGTCTCAAATGTTGTATGTTCCTCAGGGAACCTTTTTAACTAGATGTTAAGTACAACACCCTGTTTTCATGTACTTTCATTCCCTTGCTACAAAAAAACTACACATTAAAAAGAGACATTGATCTGCTGGTATTAGACGGTAGAATCGTATTCCTAAATCGATCCTCCTTCTCTACGCCCACTGCCCCGGTAGGGACAATTGGGTTTACATTGCCTCTTCCCTGATAGCTGCTGTTGCAAACTTAACGTTGTTGATAGGGACAGATCGGATGCAATTACTTGGTGGTCAAAAGATAAGAAGCCAAGTAACAAACTGGTGACTAAAAGTGAAATGGTGGCACGCATAGCAAATGTCTATTTTAGAACTCTCTATTTCCTTGCTACTGAGTTTTTTTTAGTGCATCCGGACAATTTGGTGAAAAGTATTGTTTTTTACTGTAAATAATTTTGGTATTAATCAACAATATGTTTAACAAGTCACCAAGTAACAGCACGGTTTAGGCAACCTATCACTTTGAAGAATTGCTAATGCAAAGCAGATCTCAGTTCTAGGTCTATATGCACTCACAAATTTATAAATTGCTCAGTACCTTACTGTATTTATTTAATCAAGTATTGTCTTCAGTAATTCTAGTGATATAATCGGCTGTTCATGGCAGAACGCCTAAAAAGTTTCAGTGTTATTACGGTTTCGGTATTGTCATAGTGGTACTGAGAGGGTCGGATTTTTTTAAAGTTTCATGAACCTATCTGATCAAATCACTAGAACAAAGGGAAATTCCTTGGGGCATTGAGGCGTGGCATCCAGATTATTTTCTGGTTTATCTTGATAAACTTTTTCCGGAAAAAATAATAAAGTCCCAAAATTTGCTGGTAGTATTCGCTGTCGGAAATACGAAGCTCCTGTTTATGCAATCTGACACGGATTCATAAAATCCTTTACCTAAAGCAAGAATTATTTCAAGATTGATAGCCTAAAGCACACCTCTAGTGTTAAATCTATTAACGTTGAGTGGTAAAAAATCAACATGAAAGCACAAGTATTTAGAGGCGTTAATCAACTGTCTTACGAAGATATTCCAGTACCAACACTCTTAGAGGATGAGGTACTGGTACAGGTGCGGGTAGTGGGGTTGTGTCAGTCAGATATCAAAAAAATTCGTTATCCCTTGTATGAACCACCGCGTATCTTTGGGCATGAAACTGCTGGAACGATCACAGCGGTAGGTTCTGAGGTCAGAGGTTGGCAAGTTGGGCAACGGGTAGCGGTGATGCACCATATCCCTTGTATGCGCTGCGCCTACTGTCTGAATGACAATTTTTCCATGTGCGATACCTATAAAAACGTCTGCACCACAGCAGGGTTTGCACCCAGTGGTGGGGGTTTTGCCGAGTATGTTAAAGTTCCCGGTCATATTGTACGCAATGGAGGGCTAATTCCTATCCCTGAACATATCAGTTTTGAGGAAGCAAGTTTTGTAGAACCGACTAACTGCTGCCTCAAGGCAGTGAAAAAAGCCCAAATTGCTCCGGGTCAAACTGTTTTGATTACTGGTGCAGGACCAATTGGGTTGATGTTTGTGATGCTGGTGAAGTTTTTTGGGGCAAAAGCGATCGCCACCGACTTACTTCCATCCCGCATTGAAAAAGCGTTGAGTGTGGGAGCAGAAGCGGCGTTTGATGCCCGTGACCCCAATTTAAGGGAGAAAATCCATGCCATTACCAATGGCATGGGTGTTGATGTCACCCTGATAGCTGTACCCAGCGAGAAAGCGTTCTTTCAAGGTCTCGATTGTACCCGCAAAGGTGGCAAAATCCTCTTTTTCGCTGAGTTTCCCGATGAAATGGAAATTCCGATCAACCCGAATATTATTTATCGCCGAGAAATTGATTTGATAGGCAGTTATAGCTCATCTTACCGCCTCCAGAGTCTGGCTGTTGATGTTGTGTTTAATCGACGCATTGATGTGCAGGCATTGATCAGCGATCATTATCCATTACACGATTTGTCAACAGCCGTGGAACGGGCGATCGCTCCCACTGCGGAAACTTACAAAATACTAATTTATCCCTAATGGGTGGGGAGTGGAGAGTGGGGGAGTGGGGAGGCGGGGGATATGGGGGAGGAATTGAACTTTTATTTCTGATATCGACCTGGCAAAGTTGGCTTGACAGATTACTAGTTATGGGGGGAATGTTATTGGCAGTCATGAGATAGTTTAAATCTGTATAGTCCAATATAGGCGGACGTGGCTTTCTATAATAGATAACTGCTACTCCTTCGCTAGTTTTTGTGTCAAAATCCACAATCACAGCACTCTTATGGTAACTGTCTAGTGGGGTAGGGGATTAATCCTTTTTTGTAGTGCTTCCAAGCTGTCTGGTAAGCTATTCCCAAATGTTTGGCGTAATCTGAGAGCTTCATGGTCTAACAAGCGAAACAACGACTAGATTAGACTATTATAGACTATAAAATTATTGAAGTTTTTTCATACCCACTAGCGGCACACCACCCGCGATCAATGGAAGAAACACCTTCTTCCCCACACCCTACTCCCTACTCCCCACTCCCCAAAAATGCTGATAAGCTTAGTCGCAGTTCTCGTCTTCTACGTTGCTCTTAATCTTGGAGCAAATGACGTCGCTAATGCAATGGGAACTTCAGTAGGTTCCAAAGCTGTTAACCTGAAACAGGCACTAATCATTGCTGGGTTGTTGGAGTTTACAGGATCTGTACTGTTTGGATCTGAGGTATCCCAAACACTGGCCACAGAAATTATTAATCCAGCCTTATTTGCTAATGCTCCTCAAATTTTAGTAGCTGGGATGGTAACGGTGCTACTCGCTTGTGGTTTGTGGTTGCAAATAGCCACTTCACAAGGTTTGCCCGTATCCTCTTCCCATGCTGTTGTTGGTGCGATCGCTGGATTTAGTTGGGTAGCTTTGGGCGTAAATGCAATTGATTGGTCGTCAATCAGGCTAATTACTATTGGCTGGATTTTAACGCCAGTCATTAGTAGTGCAATTGCCGCTTTATTCTACAGTCAGATCAAACACTGGATTCTAGATCAACCAAATCAATTGGAGCAGTTAAATGAGTGGATTCCTTGGGTAAGCGCAATTTTGTTCGGGGTATTTGGGGTGATTGTACTCCCTACGGTGACTCAATGTATGGAAAGCTTCGTGATTTCGCAAGTAGGTTTAAAACTACCTGCTCACGATATCTCATTGTTGACAGGTGCTCTAGCAGCAGTTGGACTGACCTTCAATAGCTGGCGACAATTGGAGGAGTGGGAGAGTCGCAATTCCCAATCCCGAATCCCAAATCCTGTTGAATACTTATTTGGTCGATTTCAACTACTGAGTGCTTGCTTTGTTGCCTTTGCCCATGGTTCCAATGATGTGGGAAATGCGATCGCCCCTTTGGCGACGATTGTCTACATCAATCGTACTGGTACTGTACCGCTAAACGGCATCACGATTCCCATCTGGATTCTCATCCTTGGCGGTGCTGGGATCGTTACTGGTTTAGCCATTTGGGGTAAAAAAGTCATCGCCACCATTGGTGAAAGCATCATTCCCCTACAGCCCAGTAGCGGATTCTGTGCTGAACTTGCAACTGCCATCACCATCCTACTTGCATCTCGATTAGGTTTACCTGTCTCCACCTCCCATGCTCTCGTTGGTGGTGTGGTTGGCATTGGACTAATGCAAAACATTAAATCGGTTCAATTTAAAACTCTCCAAAGAATTGCTGCCGCCTGGCTCATTACAATCCCTATCAGTGCAGCCCTCAGCGCTGCTATTTTTACCATCACCCGTTTAGTAGGGGTGGGGTAACCCCGCCCTTACTAATTACAAACTGAAGAGTCCTGTACAAACGGATTTTCTATTAGAGAATACCGAAATAAAGTGGATAATTAATGATTAATAATTGACGAGAATATGGGAATATTAATTAATCTATTTAATCAAAAATTAGAGTATATTTTCACGGTTTATTCTGAAACTATCATTGTTACTTCTGTGACTTGTACCTCAATCACAGAAAGCGTTTGATTGGTCATAGTGCGATTTTTTGGTTAGTGCTTTAGTTGTTGTGGTTCGGTGTGACACTTGAACCGCATTAAGTGTTAGCATACCTCATTTTTATGGGGTTAGAGTCCAGTTATTAACGACAAAAAGCGGCATTCCTGTTGAATTTGTATTTATGCCTGGTAGTGCATCTGATGTGCGTGCATTGAATGCTTTGCCATTGAACTTACCACTTGGTAGTGAAGTATATACCGATTCCACGTATACTGATTATACTGCGGAGGATGATCTTGAAGAATCAAGCCAGATATCGTTGGAAGTAATGCGAAAAAAGAATTCTAAGCGTCAAGATGAGCCGTGGATTAAGTATATAAAGCAGCACACTAGACATTATATTGAAACAGTATTTAGTGGTATCACTTGCGTTTTCCCAAAATCTATTCATGCAGTCACATACAAAGGGTTTTTACTTAAGGTGGAAGCATTTATTTTTGCATTTACCTTGAACAAAGCATTTGTTGAATCAGTCTAATATAATGCTTTAATTTCAGCCAGTACTTATTTTTTCAGTTCGCCATTAATGAAGGTTTTTGCGTGGCGCATCCGCACAGTTTGTTGTTGGCGATCGCATCAATCTCCAGGTGCAAGGCACTCAGAGATTCATAACCCGCAACTTGGGTTAATAGAAGGCAATAAATTTATGACTCAAACCTTACGCAAACTAGTTACATTCGATGAATTCGTTACCAAATACCCAGACAACTCTGGAAAACGTTATGAACTGCATGATGGAGTAGTAGTCGAAATGGCACTCCCAACAGGCGATCATGAAGAAGTCATAGGATTTTTGGTCTTTGAAATTACTAGAGAGTGTATCCGTTTAAATCTCAGCTACATCATTCCCAAAACAGCGTTTGTCAAACCTGAGAAGAGTGAATCAGCTTATTCACCAGATGTGCTGATATTAAATCAGCCTAATTTAGTAAATGAACCTCTGTGGAAAAAAGAATCTACTAGAACTCTTGCATAAATTTTTTATGCTACATAATAAATTGTCTTTTTTTTGATTTACAGAGCCAAAATAGTGGAAATCTTGTATAAATTTTCTAACAATTTGTTTTTAATAAAAGCCGAAAATAAAATTTAGCACAATAAATTTGTCCAGTT
>Ga0116229_10009803_pt1 | contig 14531 bp, 12 predicted proteins | sample S1TSphgellanicum_3_FD_87313 | JGI IMG/M metagenome (GOLD analysis project Ga0116229, IMG submission 87313) | Host-associated microbial communities from peat moss isolated from Minnesota, USA - S1T2_Fc - Sphagnum magellanicum MG | ecosystem: Host-associated > Plants > Peat moss > Unclassified... | reverse complement strand
TTTTACCGGATATGTTTCTACTGGGTAAATGGCAAGGTCAGGGTATTATCAAAATAAGGGCATACAAGGCAAGAGCCGAGTGCAAGCTTGATTTCAGTAATGCTATTGCCCACAGACTTTAAGGCACATCAAAATCGATGCAACCATAATCAAAATTGATGCAATTGGGACAAGAAGGGGCTTCATGTGTTTTTCAAAAGCCGGCCATGAAAATAGAACACCACTATCAGCGTAGTGGGATAATTGTACACCATAGTGTGGCTTCCCAAAATTCTAAGAGGTTTTTCCGTTGGTAAAAATGGGTGAACGGGTAGGAACAAGTGTTGGGCTGTTCTCTCTTTTTTTACGAACGAATCAGTGGGTTAAGGGTTCGTGGGTATATGAATGCTTCACTGGCAAGTTGGACTCTTACCCAGCAGTACTCAAAAAAATTTAGAACAGGGTTTGATCCTTAACTTTGAAGGTTCTAAAAACTCTAAGAATTGGGGCAAAGAAACCCTAACCCTAAATGGATAGGTTGCAACTAGTGTTGGGCAGTTCTCTCTTTCTGAAAGAACAAATCTGCAGGTAAGGGACAAGGATATGAAACACTTGACCAGCAATGCTGACTCTTACCCAGCAGATTTCAAAAACATTATATCAGTTTTTGACTTACTCTGAGGGTTCTAAAACATCGAAGAACTGGGTGAAAGAAACCTACCGTAAACCATGAGTTCTTTGCTGGTTCTTTCATGAAAACTGCCAGTTCTTTGAAAGTTCTCAAAAACCTGGAACTGGGTTCTTTCAAGTCTGAAACTTGAAGCGGAAGGTTCTGTCATTCTGAAAATCTGGAACTGGAGGTTCTCTCATCCTAAAAATCCAGAACCAGAGATTCTTTGATTTTGAAACTTAAGAAAAAACTGAACCTGGAAGTTGTTACCATAATCAAAGAACCACACAACACACTAGTAAGCTCTATTATGTGTGCTATTTGTCAGCTTTCACCTGATTATAGGCTGTAGCAGGCCATCAAGCAGGGTCTCTGCACTCAACTGCAACAAGGTAGATAGCCTGCTACAACCTGTAGCCAGGCTCAAGGTAATAAACACCTATCCCATAGAAACAGATGAAAGAACCACTGCAATGGTAACAATGCAAACTAGATCACAGATCAATAAGGTGCAGCATGCCTCACATCTGAAACCTGAAGGCTAAAATCAACATAAGCATCTATATTTGTAACCAGCAGAACAGTCATCTCTTCCACAAAAGGTGTGTATCTCAGGTACAAGATGCTTCTCTTTTTCCCACAACCTCTGGTTGTTCTAACGTAAGAAAATCCAGTGTATGCAAGTAGTCCTACTCAAGCCCAGACTTTTTGTCCCCCCCCAGAAAAAAATTACAACCCTCAAAATTCTTACATACATAATGGCTGCAACAACAGGGATAGCAAACAGCCATATATTGCAACCACAAATGGTTGCAACAATGGAATGAATCTTGATCCTACAGAATGTCTATGTGTGCTACAGTGAGAGTGAATCATTTGAAACTGTGATGGTGAAGTCCACAATGAAGTCAACACAATCTTTTGGGTACAAACAAAAACTTGCGTTGGAACAAATAAAAATCTGGCACCGTACTAATGCCTTGATGCACCACTGAATCCCACCATTATGTATATCACAGCATGCCCCATTGAATCAGTTCTGAAGCAGCATCTTCGCCTCCCCGAACTAAAGTTGAGAAAGGTATTTTGGCTACTTTGTGAGATTCTTGAATCACTTCCCAGACAATAGCCTGATTACCATCCACTTTGTTCAATTAATGGAGAAAGCGGATTTTCCTTCACATCAGAGTAAATCCTCACACAGTAGACAGCTGTGATGGGTTGACACCACAAGAGCACCTGTGCTAAATATTCTAGATTCTAGGCATATATGCATGTGCAATTGTCCCCCTGAGTTCACATTCCAGGCAGTAACACTCATTCATGCTTGTTGACAAGCACAGAATCATTGCACTTAAACAAATGCCCTGGAAGAGTGACCACAAAAGAACATTTGGAATACTGAAACAATGTTCAACTTCTTATTGCAAGTACACAACTTCTTGCCAATTTTCTGCTTCAAGCCAGCAAGAGCCTGCGGGTAGCACGATGATTATAGTGCTCACTGATCTTGTTGCCAAGCTTATTGTTAAGTTGACAAAGAGCACGTTGACCACCCCCCAAGCCAGAGCATAAATCCTTTGTGCCGAGAGTGACAGCAAAGTACAGATACACAGTGCACAGGAAGGCCAAGATACCAAGCATGCTAAGAAGAAACTGGTGGCGCTGTGCCAAGGAACGCCACCCAAGGTCAGGCTCATCACCAATGCGGCTCTGGCTTCTCTTAAATGGAGCTGGGGACAATGGGTTTCCAGACCGCCTGTGTGCAGGTGAGAGTCCACCTGGTAGAACATCAACTCCCATTTCTACACTGTCTTCTTGTCAACTCTGCTGGACTTTCCAAGACCACTGAGAGCAAATTTGGAGTCACAGTACCCTCTCAAAAAGTACCTGCTCAAATTGACAAACACACCTGTGTTCAGTTTTTGCAACCACCTCTGCATGCATAGCTTTCATAACCATCACACCATCCTGCAATCCATGTATGACACCTTTTGAGTATGCTTCTAGTATTTCTCTCAAAAGAAGCTACAAGGAAGGCATCTTGTTCTATGTTTTGTTGCCAAACTTTCTTGCACTCTTCAACAATTGGCATTGCTCACATAAGCCTTCTATTGCAAATGTAAGATACAACATTGCCATGCTACAACTGCATTGCAGCTGCAAACCCTTCTTCTCTGTGTGAGACATGCCCTAAAATGCTTCTTGAGCTCCTAACTGCAGTAGAGGCAGCCAACTTGCCGTCTTACCTGTTACTAACAGCAACCAATGATCATCACTTCATTCCTCTGCATCTTTCTTCTGTTAAAACATCCTGCAACAAAGGAACAAGGCGATCACAGAACTCAACATCAATTCCTGAAAAAGAAGCCAAAACCTAGTTGCGTTGCATCCACTGCTAAAGTTATGTTTTCAGAACCCTGGCTGTTCAATGACTAACCCTGAACCCCAATTACAGAAGGTCCAAATGGATTTGTGAGCGATTGTGCAAATGTCAAAGCAAAACGTCCTTGATCTGTAAAGATTACAACACATCAAGCAATATCAAGGTGCTCATGATCTGTAAAGATTACAACACATATGTACGTCTTTTGTTTGTTTCTATGACCAAGAGAACAGTCGAAAGCGAAACTAGACGAAGCGCAGATGCGCTTGTTGAATCTACGGAAAGGGGGAAAAAAAGATGACTCATGCTCTCACCAACTAGAATGCTGCACATCTTGTCAGTCACAGCAAGCAACAAAAGTAAGAAAAATACACGGTGCACAATGGAGTGCACATCGAATCCAAGCGTCTCCTTAAGACCAAGACATGAATAAGCTCTTGTACGCTGAGCACTGCATTCAAACGGTTCTGGAAGCAATGTCATCTATTAGTATGCGATCTGCAGATGTTTGCAAATCCCAGTTCAAATCTGTCTCTCTATCTCTCTGCCTGACCGGTCTGAGAAACGTCTACATTAGAAACACGAGAGTAGAAACGGTCTGCCCCTCCTAAACCGAGGTTCTCACAACAAGCCTAAATGGAATCCCAAGATCGAAATAAAATGGAGACGTTTTACACAAAATGGGAGCAGCAGCAAACACGGCAATGTCGGCGAGGACACAAAAGGACGCAAGAGCAAAATGCAAGAGGAGAGAGAAGAAGAAGAGTAGTACAATGAATGAGCGGTCCCCGTCGCGCTCGCTGTCTTCTTCACCTCAGACGCTGAAATTTTGATCCTCTGGGAGGTAGACAACAGGCCAAGCTTTCCGAGACGAGACGAGACGAAGCCTTCCGATGTCCGAGCTTACGAGATCCACTCTCGCAAGAGCGGAAGAAACGCGTGCTTGACAACGACGGCACTCTCGCTGCTGCAGCGCGTCTTCGCGTTGATGCAGAGCGCGGAGCTCCGTCGCGGGCGACAACTACGATGAGACGCGACTGGCGACCGTCATTAACAGCTTACGAGAAGGAAGGTAAAAAGTAAGAAAACTGAAATGATTTCAAATCTGCGGTTAAATTACTTTACAAAGAGTAAAATTCATCATCTCCTGTTACAGCATGTAACTAGGTAACTTTTATTAGGTACTAAGTTATTATGGCAACTCTCTTCTTCTTCTTTTTTTCTTTTTTTTTTTCCTCTTTTCTTAAAAGGAAATCAACCAGTTTATGTGTAGGGTAAAGGCCTTAGGGTGGTGGCATTCTCGAACTAGGGGGCCTAAGAGGAAGCAATAGCCGAGTCCAGCCCCACATTTTGAGAATGTCCCCCCACCCATGGGCTTTACCTACCGTTTATCATGAACCAAACCCTATGTAGATCGCAAGGCATATGAATCGTAGGGATCTATGTAGATCATGATGCATATGAATGGGGAGGGTTCTTATGCCTAGTACACCACAACAGTGGGAGGGTTCTTGAACCTAGAAGAAGTAGGCATCAATTGGGAGGAGGCAAATTCATGGATTTATTAAGGTGGCCTCCACATATACTACAAATTTTCTTCAAGTGCTTTCGTTCCTTTTTTTTTATAATGGTTCCCAAGAGTAAGAGAGCTACCCAAAACTAAAGTTTGGGTAGTGCCTGAGGACAGGGTATGTTAGTCTTTAGGGCCATAGTTTGGCATAAATTGCAGAGTAAGGGTTTAGGGTTTCAGGCTCCTGAAATATTTAGGCCGATACATGACATGAAGCACAGACAGAAAATAATAATAATAATAATAATAATAATTCTTTTGTGATACCCAATAGGTAAATTTATTTTTGGTTGCTTCTGAACATCATAAGTTAGTATCCAGTTGTAACTTGCAATCAGTGCCTCTGACTCCAAATTTAGCATTTCTCAGGTTAAATATAGCTGTGCTTAGTTAGAGGGCCTCACTCATGAAGGTGAAGAACGAACAGGTGGTGTAGGTACTGGCATGGTGGTTCACCCTGGCCCTCTACTCCCTCCACCATACAAGCTCCAACTAGTTTTAAGCAGGTCATTCTGAATGATTTGAACTTATCTGAAGTATAGAATATCCATGTGCATAGGTCAGTAGTCAAAAGAGATGCAGAGAAATTTTCCTTGGTAGAACCTTATGAAGTAAAAGAACCTTGCTCAAAACCAAAGGCACCTTGTATCTATGGAATATCATTCTTTAAAAAATAGGAGGGATCTTACACCTACTCCTCAAGAGTAAAAAATATGCTTACTTTTGGGTGTAAGAGCCCTCCCTTTCTCAAGGATTATTAGGAGTAATAAGAATTCTCTCCTCCTCCACTTGTTTAAACTTTTGAATCCTAAACCTTAAATCTGGGTTCATATTATGGTTTCGGGCTTTACAATGGGTGAAGCGCCTGGGTGAAAGAAAATTCCCAAAACGCAAGACCCAACTCAACTATCACCTTGTTGTCCTAGGCCACTTATATTTGTGAATGCCCTCACCACTCATTTAATTGTCCAATAGGTGATTTTCTTCTCTCTCCATTTGCATTACATGAATAGCCTACCCAAGTGTAAATAGGGTCCCTAAACCCTAAACCCTAATCACAAGCTCAATGAACTGAACCCGAGAAAGAATTTGGAACACTTTATGAGCAATATATGTTAGTGTGTTTGGGGTTAATTCTATTATTCCTGAACCTTTCTTTCTCTCACTTGTTCAAACTTGTTTAATGACCTAAAATATTGATTGAGGCTAAGGGTGACTTCCCCTAGTGTTGTTGAGAGCTCCTGAACCATGAAATGCCAAAATCACTCAATCTGAGGACAAAGGCTGTGTCGGTGGTCTCAGTTCTTTACACACTAGGAGTTGCAAGCCCAAGGGCCCTTGAAAATCAAAATGGATGAAAAGTTTACATGGATTCGTACATTGCAGCAAAAAGATATTGTAATGTAAGAATCCATGTAAATTTCATGGGTTTAGGTTTTAGGGTTTAAGGTTGGGTTTAGGGTTGTTGGCCTTGCCTTGTAAGGCAGGGATATTATGTTGAGAATCATTATAGAGTCTAGTAGCTTTAAGGGATTTTGGCTCCCCTATCAACTAGGTGAGATGATTCATCCTAATTTGGTTGTAAGAAGATTCACATTCATCTTTTGACATTTTGTATTCTCGGCCACCTCCTCAAATGTGCACCCAGCCCAACTGACTTTGTCACCAATCTATAATCACAAAACTAAATATGAAAATATTTTCTTCAAAAATGATTATAGCACCCGTCATACACAAAAATTCATGTAATTCTTTCAAAATGTGGCTATGTGATTGAAAACATTCAAATACACATGTCACAATGAGACTTTTTATTATGTTTTTTTGGTTTGAAATTTTGCATAAATGTGAAATATAAATATGAAAAGAGAATATATGATCGCTTTATATTACAAAAGAGCCATTAGACTTGCAAAAAATTAAAAATCATGTTGCAACATTTCCCTATTGGTTTTGGTTTGGTAACAAAATTTTACATGTTTAAGTAGGTTCCTAGAACATGTCATCATTTAATGTGATATCCCTTCTGGATTCTTCATAATTAATGTACTGTAAAAAAATGAAAAAAAATAAAATCATGAATGTTTTTCCATTTACAACAACATGATATACATTAAAATAAATTAAAATTTGTTTTCCCCTAGCTATGACCAAATTTATCATAAATATCAATTGTTGATATTAAATTGATGGCAGGGCCATTGTGTATAACACACCTTGTTGGAAGAGCAAGTTTGGGGGAAATTCAAGTATGCAAAAGGTCTTTTAGCACAGTTCAATCCAATGTTGGGTGGGTATTTGCTTGGGCTTGTGAGAATCACTGGTTCTAGATATGGTTAGTTAGAATGGAACCAGAATTGAGTCTGATTTTTGGAATCTGAGCAGGAACTGAACCTGACTTTAATTTCTTAAAGAACTGGACCTAGAATCATCATGCACTATTTAGCTAAGGAACTGGGTACCAGAACTCAGTTTTTTTTGGCAAAAAATGATTAGATAGGGGGATTAATCCCCACTTAACTACCAATTCCAGTCCAAGTTAGTAAGAACCAGATCTGATTTTCAAAAGGGGAACTGGATTTATTTGTTTACTCAAGTGGACCCCAAACCAGATTCCAAGAAAGATGTAGATACTTGAGATTTCACCATTCTTTCACTATTACTAACTGGTTTGGGTGTCCGCTTCAAGCACATTTTTAGGGCCTTTCCTAGGTGGGACAGGTAGTCATTTGTTGGTTCCACTTTTGGAGTGGTTAGATTCACTTGTAAAGGTCAATTCACACATAAGGTTTGGCCATCTTGATGAAGGCGCTAATGGCCAAAAAAGCCATCTACAAAGAGTGTGTTGACACTAATTAAAGACATTAACAATTCATCATTAACATTCTTTATTTCACTATCCTTGTTTGCACTTAAGGTTAGGTTAGAGTTGTGTAAGTGTTGTTAATAGTTTTTTTGTTGCCTTTGTTCATGACTTTTTTTTAATTTTTTTGCTTTTAATGAGTGTTTTTGCTTTTGATAAGCATCTTCACTTTCTTTGTTTTTAATATTAAAATGAAATATATATGTACCCTAGGCAAAATAAATGTATAAGTTAAATAGCCAAACTAGTATGGTTGATTTGAGTAAATATTAAATCATAATGGTCAATTTGGTTAATTGTAAATCACAATGATTATTGAATATGATCAATTTGACTAAACTTTGATCATTTTGATGGATCGATAGCGTTTTTGACCATATGTTTGGTTTGTCACATAATCAAAAAGATCATTTTAGTCAAATGTTTCAATACAAAATAACTTGTGTTTTTCATGCCCCAAACCTTTAGTAAAGTTGAACCTTTTGAAAACTCATGTTTTCTTGTTGGTATACATTCCTTTTACTATGACATCTCCCATTGTCATCAAAATTTATATGTTTCCCCTCCTAATGTAATGGCATGTTGAGTGGAGTTATTCCCCATGTAGATATTTATAGGTAAGATATTCTCATAGGTTTTGAACCAATTTCTATAATGCAACCAATGTGAAGATGTTATAAAATATAAGTACCAAATGTGAAGATGTTATGTGAAGTTGTGAACTTTCAAGATCCAAACCATTTTGAGGAACTTTAAGCAAGGTGAATGATACGATACTAGACAAATAAAAAAGGATTTGTCTTTGTTTTTGAAAAATTGTAAGAAACAAATGACGACATACAAATAAAAAAAGTGGTGAGAAATAAATAGGTGAAGGTGATTGACCTAAAACTAAATTAATTGAAATATTGAGTTGTTTGGATAAAGATCAAACTAATAAACTTAATCTTAAACTCAATTTGCCCACTTTGCTACAGTTGTCCATGTTTAATGAACCATGTGGTAGTTCTAAAACCATGTTTGAATTCTAAAGATGGTGGTTGCTATATATATGGTTTGTTCATGGGGTACTAAGTTGGATCACTTGGCTTTTGACATTAGTTATTTAGCAATCAATAAACCTAGACACAAACGGATGTAGTTGTTGAAAAAAGGGATGTGATATTTGGTCATTATTTGCTTACTTCAAGTTTTGACTTTAGTTTTTTCCTAAAATATATATTTGGTTGAAGCATATATTTATAGTGGCTAACAAAGAAAAAATATAAGGTTTTTGTTATTTTGATGTGTAAATTTTGTTTGTTTGTTGCAATTTGTGATCTCTTGAGATCCATAAAATTTTATTTATAGTGTTTATTGTTGGGCGATTATTACAAATATGCTTACAATTTGAAGGTTTTAATTTGAAGATGGGATGTGTTTATCCCAATGTTAAGTGATATATATATTTTTTTCTTTTGTAATTGACAATGCCAATCCCTGAACTTGACCATGTGCATTACAATTCACTAACATTAAAAAGAAGCGATAGAAGGTAGTTGCAACAATTTTGCACACCATGACTATATTCTTCATAATATTGTAAAAAATAAGTTAAATTGGTTTGCATTATATTGAGATTGTTGTGCTTATATGTAGTTAATTGGTTTCTTAAGACAAACATTGGGGATTAGTTTTGACAAATAAATATAGAATTGTCATGTACTAGCATGTGTGGTTTGTTCTTCTCCTCAAAGAAACATTAATGATTGTTTTGATAAGGTTTGGCAATGTGAAGAGTAAATGATAATATAACAATAGTGCATAATCATGAATTGTTGTGCTTAGATGTGATGTGATCCATTGCTTTTAGATTAAAACAATTGGTGATCACATCAATAAATTTTGAAGTGTGGTGTAGTAGTATTATTATTTTAGTTCTCTGTAATGTAGTGTAAGGACTTAGGTTGGGTGGCTCTTGGCGATGAACAAAAATGTCTCCTGAAAAAAAAATCATTGTAATCAAAGTCTTGTTTTATAAATATTTTTAAAACAATTTTTTTCTCAATTTTAGGTTGTTTAGGTGAATGTAGGCTAGGTGAATTTGTTGGGACATGGAAAAAACCAAAATCATTGAAAATAAATAAATAAATAATACTACAATGAGGTATATGAAGTTTTAAACTTGCAACAATTGAATTAAACAACTTCTATTATGGACCAAAAAATTCAAACATTCAAGATCACTAATTGGAACCAGAAATATCAACATGCAAGTATGGAATTTCAATTTGTAGAAACGACAAATTTAAAATGTAAATTGTAATTTCAATTTGTGACAAAAGTTGCCAACTAGCACTTTTCTTCCTTATATCTATCCATATGAAATATTTAGCTCACCGTGGTTTTGAACTTTCAAACAATTGTTCTTCTATGGAAAATTCAAGAACCCCAAACCCATGTACATGGGTGCATACAAAACACACATACAAATAAACAACAACTTTATGATGCATGACTCAAAGTTATGAACATCATATTTTACGTAAAATTGGCAACATTTTTGTTTATTGTAGGTGGAAGGTAGCTTAGAAAATAAAGTCTTTCAAATGAAATTACTTTGTAGGAACTAGTATCCTAAGCCTTTTTTTGATGTAATGTGTTGTTATAAATGATGGCATTGGTTTCAATTTGTACAATGAAATCGTTAATTTGGTTAGGAGCTATGAAAAGAAATTAAAAAGACTTGTGTTATGTGTCCTCTAATATGAGTGAACTAAGTTTTGAAATTAAATAAATATTTTTATGATATCCCAACACTTGAGTGTAAAGCCCCCCCATCCATGTGTGTTCTGTCTAAGTTTTTACTTCTTTTTTTCCATATTTGTCATGTGTTCCATGTTTGTGATCTTGTTCCTTTCAAAAGTCGTGCAAATTGAGATTTCATAGTTGTTTCTTTGTCCAAGGGTTTTAAACGTTGATGTGTAAATTTTTTCCTATGACCAAGTTTGCTCTTGTTGGAAATGCCTACAAACATCGACATAAATATTTACTTGTATTTGCCTTTTTTAACAAATGTAGAACAATGGTAGATAATGTTGCAAACAAAGTGCACTATGCACAGCTTTTGAAGTTGAAGACTAATATGCTTCAAAATTTAAACAAGGACTCGAAAGAACCAAAAGTCAAAAAAAATATATTATTCGATTGAAGCACAAACAAAACTACTAGATGTTTGTGAGCTCAAAGATTTTAAGACATCACTTGTGTTCAAAAATTTGGGCAAAGTCACAAGCTTTGCGTGAGAGCATGCCCAAAACAAAATCATGTTTTAGGAAAAACATGGAGCATTACCTTGCCCATGTATTAGATTTATTAATTAGTTTAATTCATGGTAGACTCAAGGTGTAAATCTATTAACAATTGTTACATGAACATAAGTGTTTTATATTGCAAGACACATCAAAATTATGATGGAGCCTTTTTGGATTGGAATGCAAGGAAATTGAAGACAACCTAACCAACTTGAAAGGGGAAAAATGTTGAAGAAGATGGCCACGAAAGACATCCGCACCTTTCCAAATGCACAAATTCTATTCAAATTTTGTTCCAATGTTAGTATATGGTCAGATTGTCATTTGTGCGGTTTTCAAAATATTGTAGTACTACAAAGGTGTCTTGTGAAAACATCTAATTTGACAGTTGCAATATGTCAAAAACACTAAGATGATTGTGGTGTTCATGTAGAGACACAGGACATGTCTACAAAGGACAATCATCGGACCCCTATAGAAGGTACAAACAACATGACATTCACCTCTGTATAGAATGAGGAATGATGCTATGAAGTATCAAACCATTTGATATGCATTTTGAGCTGGAAGTCAAGTACAGTGTGTCACAAATGTATTTACTTGACTGAAAAGAAAAGGAACTAACAATTGCTTTGAAATCTAATTCAAAAGCTGGATATAATCTTTTGCAGGGGTACTGTCCTTCATCTGACCCCATCTATGGATTAGAGAAAGGAAATCACAAAGGTGAGATGCTTCTTTTGAACTTACTTTTTTTTGGTTCATATCTCACTTTTCCAGTGTACATGTTTTACTCGGAAAATAAGGGAATGCTGTTTTGACATTGACTGCCTTCTCAATTGTGGTTGGCACCCCTGGTGATGGTGTTTTTCACATGTGAAAGAATCCATGTATCCTGCCCCTGGGAAGCTGCGCTGAATCGCGCTTCCAACTACTCCAGTTGTTGCTCCAAGACACTGAGTTTCTCTTTCAAAACTGTGCCAGCTTGCTCCTTATTGCAGATTCTACATATAGCAGCAGATTTCCAGCTCACCCAAAGTCACTCCATGTAAGCGCTTCAGTTTCCAATCTACAGCACCTGCAGATTCATGTAAGTGCAGACCTCTCTGACATACAAAGACAACAGACATAACTGCATTGTCAATCAGCTCCACTTATGAGCAAAATTGAAGCCCTTTCACAGACAGAAGGGGCATAGGAAAATCATGCAATGATCACATGGTACAAATTTTTCCCTTTCAAAGATAATACCTCCCTTTGATGAAGGTAGACAGATGGAGAAAAGCTTCTAGTTTCTTCTTGCAATGTATGAAGCATAGCATCTCTGTGGATGCAAAACTTGGTCTCTGAAGGAGGAGAAGAAGAGGCAAATTGAATAGGTATCCAACTGTCATTGTAAGGGAACCACAGAAGTATCAGCATGTAGAAATTTAGGAAAGCAGAAAGGGAAAGTGTTTGCAGCCTTACTGAGCTGCAACAGTAACTTGAAGAGACACCACAGATCGAGGGAAAGGAAGAAAGCAATTAAACTTAGTTTTTGGCAGTGTCACTGACTTCATCAACAGCAGCTGCATCCACTTTCATGTCACATTCTTATCAAAATAAAATGTGCTCAGTGAACAGTAGCTGAGGCTGAGATTTGACAACTTGGACTTCCTTGCAAAAGCACAGAACAGAAGATCATCAGAAATTTCCATTGCAAACACCACTCCATGTTCTGTACACTGTTCTCATGGAACTTGGAGATTAGAACATTCTTGTAGCTACAGCGATGGAGGGCATTGGTAATAACAGGACTCATTGAGCTTGTACTATTTCACTTTTGATACCAACTGGGCAGTTCTCATTACAAGTAGGAATCTTAATGCTTGAAGGATACTTGAATGATCGTAGCACCAGTAGCCTTCACAACAGAGGTAAACAGTCTGCCCAGGGATGTACTTGAGTGTACAAAGGAAAAAAATAGATGACATTATATCCGAGCAAATGATCATTGAGTGAGCATGTATAGAAATCCCATCCACAAGCATTTCATTGTTGAAAAAAAGACAACTAGAGAGTGTCTATTGAAACCCTACTTTCAGTCAGAAAGCAGGCTGAAGAATATAAATAGCAGTCAAGACTCAGCAGTTTCATCTCCATAACTTTGTGGAAACAAGGAAAAACCAGTCAACATGAAACCAAAATACACGATTCTAAAAAAAAACTATCATAAGAAGCTCCAACCTCCAGCCTCTATAACCATTCACCTATTGTGGTTTTCTCTTTACTAACGCCCATCCCACCCTGAAAATCCCCTTCCACCCTTCCTTGGGGTTGCCTAATCCATCCCTCCTAACCCTGCACTTCTTTCCAATCCTGAAGCACAGAAGGGCCATCTGTATATAAAGAATTACCAATGTGGTTGTTCAGAAACTTGCAAATGGTTCTGTGCTCAGTCTCTGGATCAGCAGTCGTCAAAGATGCTTTGTCTGTAATTGTGACCCACCAGCGATCAAGATACCGAAGACATTGATAAACCTTGAGCATCACTATGCACAATCCAAAAGCTACTGTGATAAGACAAAGAGGGCTCTCACTTCTTTGCCTGCATATGTGTACATAGTATGCGCATATTAGCTTGCTAGTCACTGGTTTTCAACAAAGACAGGTACATGCATTCTATGGAGATGGGGAAAAAAGGGAACCTTATCATGCTGGAGAATGCTGGTTTCAGCTGTCACAAAGAAGGTTAGGACCTTGCTTTGTGGCCCCCTTTCCTCACTGAATCTCATCAGCTTCATCAATCTAAGACCCAAATAGTCCCACATAAGGGCAAGAACTGCCTTAGCAGATTCTAGTCCCCTATAATTCCATTACAGATCTCCAATTATCCAAAAATCTGGTCCAGATGTTCCAAGAGAATAGCAATGACATAAAGTAGACTGGCATGAGCAGCTGATGCCTGTATGACAAGCTGAGATATCTACAATTTCACTTACTGGAATGACTTCACATGCAAGTAGCTTAGACTCTCCTCCGTCCCAGCAATGTGAAACAGGCCTGCTGTTCATTGTCCTAAGGACGCATATATGTGGAAATCAGAAATACATATGTGAGTAGCGTACCATGGTCAGGAAAAGTCACTTTTGCTGCGAAGATCTTGGTGAAACACATCTGGGCCATATAAAGAACAACGAGAGCACACATAGAATCTATCAAGCGGGGGTCGTACACACACAAGTTCAAAATCATGTGCCATGGACATTCTTGTACCTCAGATCAAACACTAGGAACCTGTCAAGCTGAGTGTCATACACGTACAAACTTGAGACCAGGCAACCATTGGCAAGAGATCTGACAAGAAAGCTCAATTAGCTTCCATCGCAGTTGCATTGAAGTGATTCTATCCTTCCATTCAGCTCATTGTGAACGACAACTTGTGAAATGCACCAAAGTATCATTAATTTGAACCATGGCCTCTCTCCAAAACCATTTGCAAGAGATGACTCTTGGGTATCCTTCTGAGACAAGAAACAGCTGCAGGCATCCCCAATTTCAACCAAATTCTTCTGAACATCATCTCAAGATATCATGAATAATCAGATCCATTGCTTTACTATACTTCTGGCCTGAACGTGAACCATGAAGCTTGACATCTTGATCATCTAGTTTCCACATTCAAATGTGTCCATTTTCAGTCACCTGCAAACACAAGGTTGTCTCTTGGGTGACAAGTCCAACTTGAGAAGAAACACATCTGTGCTTTGGATACAACAAAATGAAAGCAT
>Ga0116229_10009801_pt1 | contig 14533 bp, 4 predicted proteins | sample S1TSphgellanicum_3_FD_87313 | JGI IMG/M metagenome (GOLD analysis project Ga0116229, IMG submission 87313) | Host-associated microbial communities from peat moss isolated from Minnesota, USA - S1T2_Fc - Sphagnum magellanicum MG | ecosystem: Host-associated > Plants > Peat moss > Unclassified... | reverse complement strand
CCCCCCTGGCCCCCCTCCCCCACCTCGCTTTCAATTTTTTTTTTAAATCTTCTTTGGGCCGTGGGCATTTTCCATAGTCCCTTTGTAAGGTAGCCTGGCTAGTCTTTTTTGTTTTGTTTGGGTGATTTTCATTTTTGTTTTGTGTCTTTCATTTTTTTGTCCTTGGTTCTCTTGTCTTTTCTTCAACATTGAAATAGTGCCCACCACTCCGGCCGGACACAATAAAAACCAACACCCACCAGAGCACCATCCCTTGGATGCCCCCATTATTACTCACTTGTGGATGAACCACAGTTTATTACCGAGTTAAATATTCGGTTTCCCCTTGGTAACCAAACTCGGTAGGAAATAATAGGTCTCAAATATAGGTAGGTACATAGGTAGGAAAATAGGTAGCTACTAGGTACCAAGTAGATGGTTTCTACATAGGCAAGAAGGACAGTTTTTACTACCTACCTACCTACCTACCTACCTAATAACAACCCCCACTTGTGCTTGTGGATTGTTACTAGGTAGGTAGAAAGAAAAAAAAAAAGAAACTGAGCTTAACCACCATGGTTAGCTAGGTGGAACTGAAACCCAACAGAAAACTGTTTCCTTCATCACTCACCATTCATCCTTCATGGTGGTGCTGGTCGGTGCTGGCGAGTGAGTGCAGGTTCAATGTGGCCGTGCCGAGCTTTCATGCAACTGAGGACAAAATACTAATAATGTAGCTTTGTTTGTTTGTTTCTTGTTTGTTTGTTTGTTCGTTCATTCGTTCGTTCATTCCTTCCTTCCTTCCCGAGTTAACTTCCTTCCCTGGATTTTCAGAGAGACAGCAAGAGCCTCCCAGGAGGGGGGACAACACTCATAAATGGATATCATGGTGAATTTTATATACCCTTCTCGGGCGGTTCTTTGCTTTTATGGAGACCCTCCGGTTCCCATTCTAAAAAACCAGTTCAAACACGGGTTCTATTTCTAAAAAATCAAAAGCTTGTTCCAGTTTGGTTTTTTACTAACTGGAACCGGAACCGGAACCAGGGATTCTTCTCCACCCAAGTAAGTTGGTACCCGCGCATCACTGGTGATTTTTCCACTCTTTAAGCAACAAACCCTTTGGTGGTTAAGAGTCGAATATCATCATACTACTACCTTGGCAACTTCAACATTATGGCTATTGAATAATTAATTAGATTTTGAAATTTTCATTTCGACAAATAAAATATTCCTAAAGATTCACTTATTTTCACCCTATTAAAAAAATTTTGATTTTTAAAATTTTCAACATTTTTAAAAATAATATAATTCGTGTTGAAGTTGCCAAGGTACTATGGTATGTGAATCCTCAACTAGTGATTCTCAAAATCAAAGACCTAGCTTCAACCCCTAACCATGGTTTTTTTTATTTTTTTAATTTTTTTTTAATTTTTTATTTATTTATTTTTTTAAATAGTCAAAAGAACTTGTCTCATTAGATTTTTCATGAAACCTATCAATCTTTGATTTTGTTTTTTGGAACCAAATTGCATTTGTAGTCTTATGAATGCCGTAACAAGGTGGACACTCTTCAAAAATTGCACTTTTTATAATTTTGAAATATCATACGACATAATAATAGCACAATAATCTGAATTTTCAAAAAAAAATCCAATTAAAATAAGATTAATCAATTGCAAGTTTCACAAAATTACACAAAATTTGATGTAAATTCACAATTGTTTTAGAAATGATAAAGTACTCAAAACTTTGAGGTGGACAAATTTTCTTAAAGCATCATTTTTTCATATCAAATGAACACTATTTAATTTCAAAATTGAAGAGGATCCTAATATTGATTATTACAAGAGGAAAAGGAGTCGAAATTGGCAAAGTTCATTTTGATAACACCTTTCTTGACTACTATTGGTTCAAACATGCTTTTGGACCTAAAGACCAAGAATTTTGAATATGTGATTTCAATAAAAATATTCAATTTTATGTGATAAAAATGATGCATGCATATTGTATGATCAACTCATATTCAAAAAATATTTAAATCTAAATAATAAATTAGGTGTAAAAAATGTAAAATTTAAGTTAACATATTAACATGCAAATGCCTTGGGGGACACTAGTAAAAACAAAAGTAAAAAATACGTGAGTAAAAACATAGGGTGCAATATATTGATTATTGGGTAAAAACTATAAATCGATTAGTTTAAAAATAGGAATTTTTATTCAAATAATCAATTTAATTATAATATAGGATATATTATAATTTCAAATAATGGATTATAATTAATATGGGGTGACTTTTATATATATAGATATAATATTAAGGTGATAAAAAATAGGTTGAATAATTATCTAATACCCCCTAAAAATGGTCATTTGACGCATGTAGGTTTCAAACTTTACACTAAATGTCCCCTGGGGTGCAAGTGTCACATGTTGCATCAAATCCTTGAAAAAATAATTTTACCTTAATGCCCTTGGCTCTTAATATATGAATGCACCCACTAAAAGGTTTATTTTATTTTAAAATATTTTAAAAATACATAATCAAATTGTTAATGAGTAGGGTAGTAAGTGATGTACACATATTGTTATTGGTTATTATTGGTTAGTAATTACATGTTTTAGTTACCATTGTTTTTTGGTTTTTGAAATTGAAAAAAACCTTTGGTTTTAGAACCTTCACAAATTATTTTAATCATAGTTTGGTTTAAAACTAGGTTTAGTTCCATTTACATTGCACCATATTTGTGAATGTACACCATACATGCAATGCATGTATAGGTTCGAAATGCCTTGTCACTTAAAAAGCAAGGTTGATTAGGGTATGTTTTAGGTTGTCATTTCTTGTGTATTATTACACAATTGATAACCACCTTAGCACTTTGACTAAAACAAAAATCGTGACACATGTCAAAAATTAAAGTAATATGTAGGCAAGTTACTAGCTAGCAAAATAACTTGAATTCTTAAATATTGAAGCAAAAAGGGAAATAATTTAAGCAAGGAGTGAAATGAAAATAATGAAACATGGGGAGTTATGTAGTTGTGTTCTAGGCCCTCCATCAAATCACACTAGAATTTAGGCTTTTTTTTAAAAAAATTCTTTGGATTTCCACTTTTTTTTTTAAATGGGTCAAATTACCAATGTTATCTAGCAAAAATCTTCCCAAAAAAAATCAGGTTTGATTGTTTTCCTTTTAATATATTATATTTATATAGCTAGAGAACCTCAACCTATTTTAAAAGGGGCAATAGCCATGTCCAAGTTTGAGTTTCAATTTCATTAAGAGGCCGGTCACATAGTCCATATCCAAATCCAATTTCAACAAAAATTTAAACCTCAACAAGAAACTAGTTTGCGTAGTTGTAACTACATCCAAACACAAGGCCAAACAATTGCCTACAAGGCTAGTGGTAATTGATGAGTACAAAAATCACTTAATCCAACTAATTAAAATTGTTCAAAAAATAAGAATTGGAAAAAGAACATTACAAAGAGGAACAAGAAAAGTGGTCGTCCACTTGTGGTAATTATACTTCGTAGCAAAATTACTTCCTATTAGGGGCATCAGTATTGTCTCAAAAGGAAAGAAATATTTTAAAAATACCCAAAAGAAACAAATAAATAAAACTTCTTCTAATAAGAATTTTTTAAATGATTTACATGAGGTAATTTTGCCTATACAAAATTAATGCCTAGTACTCAAAGGTACTAATCCTAGAAAGAAAGAATAACAATACATTTGAACAACTAATGAAGACAAAATTGAAAGAAAATGGGGTTCAAGGGGTACCTTCAAGCTTCTTGTTATTGTGGTACCTCCTCCCTTTGATTACCAAGTGGTTCATAGAATATCTGCATGGTTTTCCCCTTTCGCTACTATCGATATTGCCTTATCAATACCTCAACCTGAATACACATATGTAACACAACCCTCTAGAGTGTGCACACAAAACCATGTTTTATCATTCCTCCAAAACTCCAAGTACAAAAGAAATGAAAAAATTCACCCATTGTGACAAAAAGGAATGAAGAACACAAAATAAAACTAAGGACAAAGATAAAGCAATGGCACTCACCCTTCTCCCTTTTTTTCAAAACCACCCCATTGATTTTTGTCCTACAAATTAACCAAACTCCTCCAAATCCCTTCTAAGTCCTACTTTTAACTTGTTAATCAATGTTTGTTAATTATCATTTACTCGAATATATTCATTGGGTATGGGTAGGTTATATTTTTTATTTTATTTTATTTTTCAAAATTAATATATCATAATCAAATGCATATTCAAAGGTATATAAATTTGGAAATATATACCCATTTCATAACTTTAGATATATCTTGAAAATACTCATACTTGAAGCCAAGTATGTTTTCAAACCCAAGTAAATTTCGTTTCGGTAAGTCTCAACTAAACCTTAAAATCATAACTTAAACCCTAAAATCATCATCAATGTTTCCAAGTATGTTTTCAAACCCAAGTAAATCTTGCTTGGGTAAGTCTCACCTAAACCCTAAAATCATCATCAATGTTTCCATTGAACATTGTGCAAGGTGTTTAGTTTTTGGTGTTGTGTTCAAGTTTCCAATTTTTTGTTCAAGTTTCTAATGTGCTTCAAGTAGTTCGTGTTCAAATTTACAAGTTTCTAGTGTGCTCCAAGTGTGTGCTCATGTTCTTAAATTTTTAGGGTACTCCAAGTTCTTACTTAATTTTCCAAGTTCCTAGTGTGTTTCAAGTTCATGCTCAAGTTTGCAATGTGTGGGTGTAACAATGTTCAAGTTTCCAATGTGTGTTCAAGTTTATGTTCAAGTTTCCAATGTGTGGGTGTAACAATGTTCAGGTTTCCAAGGTGCTTCAAATTTGTGTTCAAAGTGCTCAAGTTTCTAGGGTGCTCCAAGTTCGTGTTCAAGGCACTTAGGTTTCTAGGGTGTTCCAAGCTTGTGTTTAGGATGCTCAGGTGTCTATGGTGTTCCAAATTCATGTTTAACCTATGTTCAAGTTTCCAGGTGTTCCAAATTCATGTTCAAGGTGCTTAGGTTTCTAAGGTGTTCCAAGTTCATGTTCAAAATGTTTAGGTTTCAATATGCTCTAAGTAGTGCTCAAATTTCTAGTGTTTCCAATGTTATGTTGAGGTTTCCAATTTTGTTTCCAATTTCAAGTTTATAGTGTGTGTGTGTAACATTGGGTTTCTAATACCAACAAGGTCAATGAACATGTAAGTTTTGAGCAACTCGTGTTCAAGTTTCCAAGTTTGTGTTGTGTGTGTGTGTTTGGGGGGGGGGGGTATGTAGCATGTCAACGATCAAGTAATGTTTCCATCAACTTTAAATTTGTGTTACATGAATTTCCATGTCATAGGTCAATAATAGCCAATCACAAGTTTCCATAATAATAAATCAAATTACACAGGTTTTAAGTTCTTGTTACATGGGTTTCCAACAATAGGTCCCAAGGTTTCCAAGTTTGTGTTACACAAGTTTTAACAAGTTTTGGGTTTCCAATAGTAATAATGAATAGTTAGAATAGGTTTCTAGTTTTATTTCCAATTTCATTTCTAACAAAAGTAGGTGTGTGTTTGTAGATATGTGTGTGTGTGTTTCCAATAAGTGTGTGTGTGTGTGTGTGTGTTTGTGTGGTTTCAACAACACCAACTCACAAGTTTATAGAATTAATAGTGAATAAATAAGGTAAGTTTCCAATTTTGTTTCCAATTTATGTGTGTTTCCAAATAAATACGTGTGTCCAAATATGTCAATGTGTGTGGAAAACTATTTTTTTAAAAGAAAATGTAGAAAAACAAATTTGAATACATTTCTTTTTTTACAACTTGAAATGGTGAATAAAAGCCCCATCAACCCAAAAAAAGTTCACCCTTCTAGATGGTGATACACCTTCATCTATAACTAATGTTATTGGTTCTTCATGAACTAGTAGATCTAATAAAACCAAACTTACTCTTGAGCCCAATCAACAACTCAACAAGCAAAATGTTGAGTTCCATGGGATCAAAAATCTACTCCTTGGGTATTTTTCCAACTAAATGGTGATGAGTATGTACCATTTGAAACAAAACAAATTCTTCTTTGTATTTTGTGTCATTCAATTATTTTGGGTGCTCATGTTTTGAAATCCAAAACTCAAGATAAAAAGGATTAACCTTTTGTAAAATTAAAAATGGAACTTCACTCATGAAAAAATATTCTGAAGCTGAATTTTGACATTTTAAAAATGTTAATGAGATTGTACAACAACATTTTGCTGAAATAGATTCCTTTAGGAAAGAAAGTTCCAAACTTCAAAAAGTGGTATTCCAAGATCCATTTCTACAATTTTTAGTAATATTACAACATACAAAAGTCAAATGAAAAATTTTAAAAATTCATTGATGACCTCGTGCTAATTGTTGTGTGGTTACTTGTTTTAAATATAATTGAAGACATATGCATGAAATGATTTGGCTTGTGAAAGGACCCACGAATGGTGTTTCCATCATGTAAAACTTTAACTAAAAAGGTATTATCTTATATGATGAAACACACACTTGAAAAGTTTGTTTTGCCTTATGTCAATGCTACAATTTCTATCACAACAACATTTGACCTTTGGATGAGCAAAGGTGCACTTGATACTTTTGCCCAAATGTGATTAATTCTTAACATTGGATTGTGAACCAAAACATGTCACAATTAGTCTATTTGAGGCAAAAAACAATACTAGAATTAATATTGGTAATCAATTACAAGTTTTGTTTGAAGAATACAAATTCATTAACAAAATTATTTGTTAGGTGAAAAATGAGGGCACAAATTTGTTGATATTAACAAATGTTCTTAAACAAATTGTTAGTTATGAAAAATTGGGGATATTTGCACCACTTGAAGGTGTTTGTTTTGGCCATGCCCTTTCTAAAACTTGTTAATATGTCACTTTTGATGAGAAGGTAAGATCAAGTTTGCAACCTATGAACATCAAATTTGCACAATCTCCAATTCAAGCTTGTATGACATGGCCAAAAATCAAGAAAAGGAAAGGTAAAATGGACAAAGACTTGTTTGGTTGCAAGTTTGTGACCATGGAAGTTAAACGTACTAGTGAAAACAAGGTTTGCCTTCGAAATGGCAATTTTCTAGTAGGCATCTAAATTTAAGGATATTATTAATGTTCACTATAATCAACAAACATTGCCCTTACAAGGAAAAATTCCAACAACACATATTTGGGCCATTCCAAAAATCATTGTTTCAACTTTAAACCTAGTTGTATCAAGTTGTGTGTTGAATATTCAATGTCGTGGTTACTAGTTTATGAATGATGCACTTGCAAATGCAATTAACCTTGAATGCAATTAACCAATGAAAGACTTGAATTGGAATTTCAAATGAACTATATTCCCCCATTTCAATTTGATGCAAAATTGCTTTGTTAACAAATAAGACGTGATTGGAAGTCATTTGTGTGTCTGTTCTATTTTTGGATTGTTTGCATCAATTTGATTTTTTAAAAACTCACATGATGTTGGTTATAATGTTTGATCATAAATTCAAATATCTTTCTATTTTGAATAATTATGTGGGAATAAAAAAAACCACAATTGCCATAAAAAGATATGATTTGAAAACTCCAGCTCCTTTTTTTTGTTCAACTTATCAAAAAGTTCATCCTTCTACAAAACACCCATATTTTATGCAATTCTATTATTGTAATTTGACATCACATGTGTGCATCATCCCACTAGATTTAAGCCTTTGAAATTATTCTAAATAAAATCCAATGTGTGAAAAAAAATTCCCATTTTTATTAAATAAGACAAAATTATTAGGTATTAGGGGGTACCCAAAATTATTTTTAAAAACATTATCCAGACCTTACCCCAACGGGGGAAAAAATCATAATACACCTCTACCCATTGGGTAAATAAATTGAAATATTTTATATAACCTTATTTTAAGATATATAAAAATATATACCCAAACAACAACAATGTTAACTAATTTTTAATCAACCCTTCTAGAATTAGCTAAAACTAGTTAAATTGATTTTAAAACTACCATTTATTAAAAACTAGTTAAACTAATTGACATCACCTCCTAAAATAGTGGGGGCAATATTATTACCATTGATAACTTCTATAGTTGCCAAGTTGCCTTACTATATTAACTAAGTACAAATAAAACTTAGCCTACTAACAATGGTTCATATCCAAATTTGGTCCATATCCTCACCAAAACCTAGACCTAGACTTGTTTAATTCTTCGAATTTGCCAACACTAGTAATTATGTATATAGTAGTTATAGGCTACATGTAATTAAATAATAATTAAAAGTAGGGTTGCAAGTTATATAAGGAGATTGAGGTGATAAAAATTGACATTATGACACATTTTATTATTTTTTCCATAAGATAAACTTGACTTTATATTTTCATTTCAACTTTGAATTTATTATTATTATTTTTTGTTGGTTTTGAATTATGTCTATTTAAGACCTAGGTACTTGTTTAAGTTTATAATTACAACATTTGTAGTGTTAGTCCTTAAAATTTGAATTAGAAGGTGCCAACTAGTTGTGTATTCATAAGGAATTTACCATTTGTACTTTGTAAAAATTACTTGTTTTTAACGTTTTTAACAAAGGAACATTAATTATTTTTTACCTTGCTTCTAACCTCATAATGTAAATGTTATACATAGTACAAAATTTGATTGAAAAGCAAAAACAATCGAGTTTCAACATTTAACTAATTGATAACAAATAAGAAAATTTTGAATTGTTCAAGGATACAATAGTTTTGTTTTGCTATTACCTTGATGGCATTTGTCTTTGAAGGAATTTTAACTAATATATATATATATATATTCAATTTAACTACATGTTTGAATTAAATTTGATCTTGTAAGCCAAAATTTCTTTTACCATGGAAGTTATAAAAAATCAAAGAACAACACAACACTAGAAATGCCCCTAATAAAATTGTTTGACTTTATTTATTCTTAGACTAAATTAACACATTCAAGTCCAAGTTTAAATTTCTCATGTTTTATGTAACCCCAAAAAACACCTTACTCAAGAAAATCAATATTTGCAAGTTGCTAATTTTGGATGGTGATGGTTGAAGGCTTGGAACAATTTGGGAGGTTAAGAAAAAAAACATGGAGGCATGGAAAAAGGCCAAAGAAGAAGGACAATGGGGTTTTTTTTGCTAAGAGCCATGGGATGTTTTTACAAATAAAATTTAATGGAATTGTTTCATATTGAAGAGGTTTGGAAAAAAAAAATTTGAGAGTTTTGAAAATAGTTTTTAAAAGGTGAAATCTAATACTTGATTTTGAAATTAAAAACTATAAAATTTAGTTATTATAAACTTGTGAGATATTAAAGATGAAAAAATTTAAGACAATAAAATAGGCATTGGTGTAAATATCTTGATAAATGGAAACTTTTGTCAATTTTGAAGTGATTAATGCATTTTGCTTTATAAAATGATTCTAGTTGGTGAAGTAAATATAAGCGAACAATGATTGTGGTTACGTGGAATACTTAAGATTTGTATGGGTGTGGTGGTGTGTATAAAGCAAGGAAATAAAAATTCATATGCAAAAACCTTGAAAAAATTGAAAGATGTGGTGAAAATATGGATGTTGTGGTTATTTTTCTGTCAATGACACATACAACAATTCTAAAATAGTTATCACATGCAACTATAGTGTAAGTCTTCAAAAAATCAAACATGGTTGGTTATGGATGTATGGATGGTGCGTACAAAATTACAGTATAAAAGATCCATTTTCAACTCACTTGCAACTATAATACAATTAACTTATTTTTTGACGTAGTAATTTAGTTATTAATTCCTCATATTTTTACGAGTATAGTTGCATAATAGTTGTAATATCAAAAGGATAGTTGCACAATAGTTGTATAAAAGTTATTTTTTAAGTTCTAGTTGCAAGGCAATGTGGTTTTGGTGGATGCAATTTCTCATAGTGAGGCCAACTTGGGCAAGAAAATGTATTTTTTCTTAGTACATTTTGTATTATTTTAAGGACAAAGGTCCAAACGACATATAACAAGCCCATGTGTTTACTTTGCATTTAGGACTATTGTCCTTTATGGGGTCATTTTCCCAAAAAACATGTTTTCCTAAAGAGGAATTTTCAAATGAAATGTTTTGAAACTTTTTATTTATTGTATTTATAGCGGCCCCAATATGTCATTGTTTTTTACACTCAAATTTAGAAAAATACAAATTTTTGAAAGTGCACAAATTTTGCCGGATTTTTTATTTTGTCTTGAAAATTTTTCATAATTTCAAATCATACCAAACATGTTAACAATTTCAAATTTAATTTTTTAATATTATAACCTACAAGTTTTTTTATAAACAACATATACATTGCATCACATTTACATGTCAAAAAGGGCTCGTGAACTTTTTTTAAACTTTAATTTTTGATAAACAAAAAATTGAAAAAATATGAAAATTTAAATGCTTTTTAGATGTGTATAATAGTACCCTATTACTATAAAAAGAAATTGAAGATGAAATAAATTATATTATGAAAATTAAGGGGCCCTTTATGAAAGTAGTGCTATTGAATGAAATTGTTAAACACCATTTATTCAAACCAAACTTTGATATTGGAATTTTTTTGGATTGATTTTAGATTTTTCAATATCCATATTATTCAATAAGCACAACTTTCCATGATTCACATGTCATTAAAGTGGCACCACATAAACAATTGTAACAAGAATTGCAAAAAAATTAACGTTTTGACATTAATTTTGACTTGTTTGAGCTCATCCACACCCACAATTTTCCTTCCATTTCATTTAGTCTTTTAAGAAACACTTACATTGGATTTTGGACACAAGGTCTTTAAAATAATTCTTGTTATCTTTCGGAAAAAAAAATTATTTTACAATTTTGTCATTTTCACACATTATGTTCATTTGAATGAAAACCCTCATCGAGATGCTTCTTGTGAAATCACATGTGTGGAACTTTTCATATGGAATTGAAATGATAAAACTAAATCATATTTAATATAATTAAGTATTTCACCAAGTTTGGTAATATTTTGAATCATTTTTAGAATATATTTGCACTTTGCAATATATTGTTACAAGTATCATATTCTCACAAATATATATTTTAATCATTTAATATTAATCAAAATATATGATTTATTTTTAAAAATTTATTCTTTGGGCTTTGAACTACCTTACAATGAATATAATTCATGAAACCCCCTTTTAATATTGGCTTGGTGAAAGTTCAAACACACACAATTTTAAAAACTAAAAATCATGACAACATTTTTTGTTAACTGTGATGTGTTTTCACCCATAAGCAATAAACAAGCAAGTAATTTGGCTCTTGTTATCCCATTTACACTCATTAGATATACATTTAACAAGAACAACCTTTCAAAGATGCATGCATATATGAAACCTTTACCCTTTGATATCTTTGAAAAAAAAAAAACTACCCAACATTGGTTTTTACCATGGTATTAATGTAAGTGCAAGTTCACCCAAAGTTTTTTCCCATCCCACAATTCATTAATGCAAACATGAATTTTGTTAATGTTTTTTTGTCAAAATTAAGCCAATCCTCATGTCAACTTGGTGGAAATTCATGCAACAAGGGTCTTGCATGGTTAACCAACCTTAGTCCAACAAATCAACTCCTACTTTAACTTATGGCAAATTTTTAATCTAATTTTTTTGTGTGGTGTAATTAACCTAAAGAGGAAATGTTATTTTGGATTAGTATTCAAAGGGCTTGAGGATCCCACTTGATGGCATTGAAACTAGGATTGATGAAAATTAACTAATTTAGCTTTACCTAGAACCCCATAGTTGCACAATAAAACTATATTTCATCAAAATCATATTGTTCAATATAAAAGTAGGTATAATTTGAAAATTTTATAGTGATGAAAAAATGTTTTTAAATTATTCAATAACCATGGACTTATGCTAAGGAAACAACCAACATGTGAATTATGAAACCATTATAAATTCATATGTTTAGTAAACTCTATGTTCACAATTTGCATAATTGGTCAAAAGTTTCATTGAAACTTTCACCTAATAGAAATATTTCAAAGGGTAAATTCAAGATTGGAACTAACATTAGGTGGGTATCTTCATGTACCATTTAGGATGTCACAAATGCAATTTTATTACACATAGCAACCCAAAAAACTCTAGATTGTTGATCAACTATCAAGATATTATCAAAATGAACAATATTTACAAGCTAGAGTGACTCACTTTTGAATCCATTTTAGAATTTTCACAATGTATTTTTTATAAGTAAGAAATATAAACTTGTCTATTTGTAAAAATGTTAATCTTTTCCAAAAATCAAGAACACTTGATCATGTAATATAGCCTATGTTACAATCTTTGTGATTTTTTTTCTTAATTCCACAAAATCATGATATGAGGAACTTTGCCATTTTCATTGATTGTTGGTGTCATAAAAAGTTCATAAAACTTTCATATGATTTGAAATGGTTTGGAGGACCTCATTTTGAATTGCAAACCAAGGCTCAAATTTTTAAAAAATCCATGCAAGTTATTTCACTACAAATTTTGATCATAATGAATCCATTTCCAACTTTGTGACCCTACAACTATTTTTTATTAAAAGTCCCCCATTCAATGTAAAGCTTTTGGTTTTAAATTATTCCACTTTTGTATCACACTAAATTATATAAGAATTATAAGATTGAGCCCCTTTTCATAAAATTGAAAAAACACTTGACAATACTCACATTGAAATCCATAAAGGTGTTAAAAAAATGACACTATGATGTCCAAAAATGGACACTTTAACTTGCAAACACCCTAAAATATTAGGTCATTTAAATACATACCAATGGTTAATAATTGATAAAATTTTATTGCTACATGTCATAAATTGATAGTTATAAAATCCTTTGTAAATAAAAGGACTTTACTCATAACCAAAAAAGGATTCCTTTTTTTTTGCAAATTACATGACTTTTTTGTTAGAACTTATTGAATTAACATTGTTTGTTATAAGTATAATATTTTAAAAATTCACCATATGGCTTCGTATCTATGCCCCAAATTCAACATGACTACTAAAAGTCCTAAAAAATAGTCATGAATGGAAATCTTTAATATGAAAACACCCAAGCTTCAAAAATCTCTAAGAAGATTTTTGATGCCTATGTCCTTGATCAGACCTAGTTGTACAAATGTGTCATACATGTATGATTCAAAAAATTATGCTAAACATACATCAATAGTTGAAAATTGATACGTTGTAACAAGATGATCAAGGTCATATGCACTTAGTCTCAAAACTTCATCAAAACTAATTAATAAAACTTTCAAATTTCTCCTTGTACAAAATTGGGCGGCAATAATGTTCACATTAGTGTTGGTCATGTCCAAGTTTCCAGCCATTTTTGGTTCCAAGTTCAAGTCCAAAAATTGGACCCAATGGGTATGCACGGACTTGGGACCCACCTTAGATCTAGACTTGGTGGGTGTTAAGGGCTTTTTGTACAAGGTCTAGGTCTTAGGCTTAGGTAGGGGCTAGGTCCTAAATTTATATAAGGTTTAGGATCTAGTTTCTAAGCCCCTAGTCTTTATGTGTTGGAGATTCCACCCCATGGGATGTGATGATAGGAGCTACATGATTGATGTGTGGAATGGATAAAGAGATATCTACTAGGATGGTCTATGGTAGTATTAATAAATATATGATAGTTTAAGGTAGTACTTAGTAGGGTAGCTACATAATTTGGTCACTTTGTTTAAGCTTGATTTACACAAAAGTTTAATTTGAACTAGCCCAATTTGAAATGGAGGATTCCTATTGGCTTAGGACTCAAATTGGGTCAGTTTCAAATCCACACCACCACCAATGTAAAGCAAGAATAGGAAACAAGAAAACAAGGGTTTAAATAGGAAGGGTATTTTCCATCGACTTCAATTGTATTGGCTTGTTGTCCCACTAGACAATGGCCATTAACATATCTATTAAGTTGTTCTATTCTAGAATGGGTTATGAAAAATGCTAAGACAATGCTCCCTACATCCCCTCCTTCATTGCTTGTCTTCTACCAATAATATAGGCATGTTATGATTTTTGTAGTGTATATTTGGAGGTTAGGTTTAATAATGAAATTAAAAATATAAGGAAATAATTTTTGTGTACTTCAAGTGATGTACACTTATTATGTTGCATTTACTATTATTTTCTTTCCCAAAACACAAATAATGAAATAAAGTCCTTAAGTTGAAATATATATATATGGGGAAACATTTCCAATTGGCACTCTATTATGTTTGATGAAGGAAACCCTAAACCCTAAACCCTTTGTATGACTAGTTTTGGTCCTTCTTCAAAGCATGGCAAGGTGGCAAGTCAAAGATCCTTTTGTTAGTTCTAGGGTTTGGTAGGTTTGTGAGGATTTTAGAGGACTAATGAAAATGCTAGGAACGGATCATTATTTTCAATGTTCAACAAAATAGGGTTTTGCATAGGCTTGAAGTTTTT
>Ga0116229_10009800_pt1 | contig 14535 bp, 15 predicted proteins | sample S1TSphgellanicum_3_FD_87313 | JGI IMG/M metagenome (GOLD analysis project Ga0116229, IMG submission 87313) | Host-associated microbial communities from peat moss isolated from Minnesota, USA - S1T2_Fc - Sphagnum magellanicum MG | ecosystem: Host-associated > Plants > Peat moss > Unclassified... | reverse complement strand
GTCTTTATATTTCTTTTTTAAAAGGTTTTGTGCGGAAGTTTTGGGAAGGGGTGGTGTAAAGGAAGGGCCCCCCCCCCCCCCCCCCCCCCCCACAATTGGATTTTGAACTTAGCTATAGGGAAAAGGCAAGGCAAAAACTACTATTTTTTTATCAAAGGAAAAAAAGGATGGTCGGCAATATGGTTTTAAATCCGGACGTAGGCACAAAAAAAAACCAAAAATTACATAATCTTCAAAACAATCCTCTAAAAACAAACCAAAAATTAGATAATCTTCAAAACAAATCAAAAATAAATCCTTCAAGATATTATTATTATAACTCTAGGATATAAACTAATCTCAAGTTTCAACACAAGCCAAAAAATATCATCTTTCAAAAAAAATCCTCATATGTATAAAAATTAGACCTATTATTATTATTATTATTATTATCATTATTATTATTACCTAGTAGGGGCCAAAATCCAACAATTAAGCTACTATTATACTCTATAATGAAATATTTTCAAAAATCCCACAATTTTGGACATAAAAATAAAAATATTCCCAAAAATAATTTTATTGGGATTTTGGAATGAAAGTTTAACTTGCTCCTCAAGGTTTCATCTATCCACCAAACCCTAATTCTTGTTCTGTCTATATGTAACCCTAATTGCATTGCCCTTTGCAAAGGCAGAGTCAGAGGTAGCAGAAAGAAAAGACAGATCGCAAGCGACCACCAACGACCTCAATTTTGTAGACAACAATTTGTAGAGTAAATTTTCTGAGTTTTACAATCCGAGTCGAGGATTGTCTTGTTGTCTTTGTGGAAAACAAATGAGATTTGGGTTTGGAATTTTTTTCTTGAGAGAAATTTAGGTGGATTTTGTTGCAGAGGAAGAGGAGGGGAAGGAGAGGGGATTTGCTGTTTTGTTCAATGCCGTGGTGAAGAGGAAGAAGAGGAGGAAGAGATGACGGAAGCAGCAGTAGCAATGCAGCAAGTGGGGACGGCGGCCCAGGCAGTGGTAGTTGCTCTGGATTGGCAATCGTCGCCGGAGACTCGTCGTAATGCTACGGCTTATCTCGACTCGGTGCGTCGCCCTTTCGTTTTCTCTCTTGGTGCATTTGTTGGTTTTTTCTTAAGGAGTTTGTTTGTGTTTTTTCTTTCCCTTGCGATATTTGCTCCTGTTGTGTCAGAATTCTTTTTGTCTCTGGTTGCAATTTGAGATTCGGATGTGTTTCTTGCAATCTACCCACAGTTTTCTTTTACTGTTCTGTCACACATTGCGGATCAGGCTTCTCTCTTCGGATTCTTAGCAAATGGGACAATTTCTGGACTACAGAGCCTGCATGTTTGACAATCTGCTGTTTACCCAATTATGCGACTGAATTTTCGTGTAGAGGATATGACTCGGTAGACAGGCAATTCCAGCATTTGGCATAAAAATGTTTTTTTGCCTCCAACAGCCCCCCCCCACTATGGATTCGGACTGAAATCGTCTAATGCAATGCATTTTTACTACTCTCCAAAGACCTATGTGTTTCAGTCTGGATTCAGATGTTAGGGTTGGATTTACTTGCCATTTGTTTTGCACCCAAATTCTTGTTCCAGTTAAATTCGGCTCCCATGGTTCTGACAATGGCTTCTGGATTCCGATATTAGGGTTGGTTGGCTCGCCATTAGTCTGAAGTCAATTTTTTTTCCCGACAAATTGAGTTCCCATGGTTCTGACAGTGGCCTATGGTGATGATCTCAATTTCTTGAACTGGTGCTGTATGCATCCAGCACCCCATGTTTGCATGCCCAAAGTATATAGCTTTCTATTTCATGCCAGAAAAAGACATGTGTTTGTCCATCAGTTTGGCTGAATGTGAATGCCCACGATCCCAAGTTGAAAATTTCCTCTGGTGGTTATGAAATCCTCTTGTTGCAATGTTGTAGGAGTGTTGGGGATGTATGTGCACCTGCTGCCTAATTCTATTGTCATGAACCTAAATTTTTTCAGGTGAATACATGTATGTACTTCTTGTGCTTATGATGAATTATATTCTCCTTTTGTCTGTGTGATATGATTCTCATGTAGCTCAAAGCTGGGGATGTCCGCCTTCTAGCAACAGTGGCATTTGGATTGGTAAAACATGAGCAGACTTCTGAAATCCGGCACTTTGGCCTCAAAATGCTTCAAGTAAGTTCAAAGATTTTGAGTGGGTCATGAAATTGTGTAGATGGCTTTCTAGTTAGCCTTAGGCATCTTAGGCATGGTAGGAGAAAATCTGGAAAGCAATAAATAGTCAATAAACATCCGAACTGCAGCTTCAGAGCTGGAGGAATTGGACAAAGTATGCATGTGTGCACGATCCATCCTTCAATATATACAAATAAAGGGATGAAAGAGAGCGAAAAGTCCCTCATCTGGAGACCCTTGTGAAGTTCTTCTTCAGCTCTTTTAGTAACCAAAAATACATGCATTAGTTTTTCTGGTCATCATATGCAAAGAGAGAATGGGTCTTTGAATCTAGCAGATATTGCTGTTGTGTCTGCATTCATCCTATGTCATTTTGGTGCTGGATTCTTGCATTTTTGGCCCTGAAACTTAAAATGATGTGTGCAGCATCTGATACGGATGCGTTGGGATGAGCTTAATCCAGAGGAGCAGCATCAGATGGCAATTATGGCTGGTAATATGCTTCAAGAAAGTGCAAGACCTAGTGAGCCATGGGGCCTCAAGAGCCAGGCTGCTGCTCTGATGGCTGAGGTGTGTGCCCAGCATTCTGGTGTCTTCATTGAGTGCAAACAATTGCATTGCTTTCACTTTGAGTTCACAGGAGCAATAGATATTATTTCTGGTCTCAATGACACCTACTAGAGTGTCAGATTGATATCTACTTTTGTGATACATTACCTATGCAGAAGTAGACTAGAACCTGTAATATGTCTTCTACCTTTTTTGAAACGCTCTTTTCATACCATGTGCATGGGAAAGTGATTCATTTGTGTTCATGGTTTTGCCTATGCCAGACCCTTCTACATGTGAAGCATCAACTGCCTTTTGGTGTGAAAATAATTGTATTCTCTCTTTTTGTTGGTTGGGTTGGTTGGATAGGTTGCAAGAAGGGAAGGACCACCACTGTGGAAAGAGATGCTTCCAGCCCTTTTCTCTCTCAGCAGCTCTGGCCCTATTCATGTATGTTTTAGCTAGTGTACAAGTTCCCATGGGCCACGCATCAGTGGGAGCAATGAGTCATCTGTCCAGATGAAAGAGTTAATTATACTGAGGCATCTTATGATTAAGGTTGCATGCACTGTCCAAGGCAGTTGTGGGCTGTGATGTCTATGCCTGCATGACTTTTGTTGAAGGATATTAGGATTGGGTACAAGGTCAATGTCATTGGGCATTGAGGGATTGACATTGTGTTTTTGGCAGGCAGAGTTGGTTGCAATGGTCTTACGCTGGCTCCCTGAAGACGTCACTGTACATAATGAAGACCTTGAAGGTCTGCATATCAGAGTTTTCTTTCTACACCAGCCTATGTAGAAACGGTTCAGATGATTGTGTTTTTCTGGTGGTGGTAAATTGGAGTCTTGTCAATAGTGCATATCAGAGTGTTCTTTCTACACCAGCCTATGTAGAAACAGTTCAGATGATTGTGTTTTCTGGTAGTGGTAAATTGGAGTCTTGTCAATAGTTGACAACCTTTAGCAGTGGGAGATACTCTTTGTTTATCACCATTTATCACCATTTCTGAAACTCCACGAACATCTTACTGATATAGTTTTTCTTAGGGTATGTGTGAGCTCTTAGTGAGCTTTGTTCTGCCAGTGAATTCTATTGCACTCTTTGTACATACAGATTGGAGCAGATGTTATATTGTATGCCCCTTATGTGCAGCATGCATTTAGTTCATGAATGTTGTACTGTTATGATGCAGGGGAACGACGAAGAAACCTGTTGCAAGGGCTGACCCAGACTCTGCCAGAAACGCTACCCTTTCTTTATAAGGTCATTGCATTGTCTATGCAAATGATGTATAGTGATTGCAGATACTACCTTCCACATGCATTGTTTGCATTGTTTGTGGAAGTATGTGATCTTGATTGTGTATTGCAACAAAAGGCAAGCAACTGCTCAGTAGGTAGTATAAACTCATACTGGACATTTTGCTTGCAGCTACTAGAACAGCATTTTGGAGCAGCCATGGCGGCAGTGCAACAAAAGGAGTTAGAAATTGCCAAACAACATGCAGCAGCTGTGACAGCTACAGTGAATGCTGTGGCAGCTTATGCAGAGTGGGCCCCTGTCACGTCTCTGGCCAATTATGGACTCACACAGGCGTATGTTTTGCCACACTAAATCTACCAGAGCTATCATCTTCTTCTGTACATAGTTTCTTGCACCTATAAGAATGTTTCATATCGCGTTTACTGTACTTTCTGCATGTTCATTACTTGGAAAATCTGTTCTGCACAAAGTTGCACTTTGGTGTTCAGTGAAGTCTTCTATAATGGGTGACAGCAGCTAACCATTGCTCTGTAATTGTTCTATGGATATCCTTACTGAGAAATAAGTTGCCTACAGGTGCGGATTTCTTCTGCGATCAGTGGAGTTTCGTCTAAGTGCTTGTGAGGTTTTGAAACTCATTGCTGCAAGGTAGCTGCTTTCAGCCCAAGTTCAATTGGCTATTGGGTGTTTGTTTTCTTCATGTTGATTTGTGAAGAGAACTTGCTGGAGTTTTCTCTTATTTTCCATCTGGTACTTACTTTGAATCTGTGATGTCTTTCACCATGTAGGCGAAGACCAGTGGACGACACAGCCATGCAGTTTGATTCAGCCATGGAAGGTGTATTTGAGATTCTGTACACTGCATGGGTGGCGACAGAGGATGATGAGGAGTTTGCTGTGTGCTTCTGTGAGGCTATGGTAGCACTTGGTTCACAAAATCTATATTGTGTGGCTCAAAATGAGCTCAAACTCACAGTCTATCTACAACAAGTGAGCTGAAATTGACCATCAACCTTGAAAGAGTTTATGGCATTGTCTATTTTGCATGACTCCTCACTTAGGGAGTGTAGTTATTCTCTCAAATGTTTTTTCTGGTACTGTTCAACCTTCTTGTCTCAAAACTGAAAGAAAGATGTTTGGAAAAGACATCAAGTGGTCCCTGGCATGCTCAATAGGCTGAACTTCAGTTGTGTATGAAAGGAAGCTGTGTCACATCTCTTGTGATTCTCTGATCTTCTTCAGACTCTGCTGATGAAACTCTTATCCCATGTAGTTTATGCCCGGAGGTTTCTGAGGACATAAGAATCCTGCATTTTCTTGATTGCGACTGCTGTTTCTCATCAGTGGATGTGGTCTGCAGATGCTTGCATTTCTGCAGCACCCAAATCTTGCTGTGCATTCCCTGGCTCTGCCTCTTTGGACGGTATGTTTATTAGGGTTTGAAAGACCCTTTGATCAAAACCAATGTTTGCACATTTGTTTTTAGAGATCTTTGATTGTAGGGTACAACTCTAAGCTGATGTGTCCTCATATTACAGTTTGTGTTGTTGTGATCTTGTCAGACTTTGCTACGGGAATCTTCTGCAGCTATGGCTGCTACAGGAGCTACAGATCAAATGGTGAATGGGCAGGTATCCAGTGGAACAGCTTCTGATAAAGAGAAGGAGAAGAAAAGCTATTCATTTATCGTCCCTGCCGAGATTTGCTCCAGTCTTCTGGATGTGGCTTACTGGAGGCTGATTAAGAAGGGGCAAGCTGATGGCACACCTCAGGATGAAAGTGGATCTCAGGAATCTTTAATTCAGATTGACTACAGTCAGTTTCGGAGCCGCTTGGTACTGTTTCTTGTCCCCAACCTTCTCACCTGCTGCAGACTGGTCTTTTTTATCATCACCATCTAGTTTTTAGGGTTTTTTGGCTGCATGCATTATTGCTTGTTTTGAGTTTCACATTGGGTTGATGGATTTACAGGCCTTAATCACTGAGTTGATCCTGTACAGGTGGATCTGATTCGACAGATTGCTGGGCAGCGACCTATTCTAGCTGCTTCCAATGTAGCTCAACGCCTGGACATTGCTTTCAATGCCACTCCCCCTTCAGGGGTCTCTGCTCAAGTAAGACATCTGCATGCTGCATTCAGAGTTATTTTCCTTGAAGGTGAAATTAGCAAAAGCTCCGGTTATTAACAATGGTCACTGTTGTTGTTTAGCTTGAATTTCAAGGTCAGGAAGTAGATGGCAGCTTGTGAGGTGGCAACAGGAGTGAAGAAGGCCAACTTCTGGTTTGACAAATTTTCAGGTAGCTTCCAGGGTTGTCATATCATATTTTGATGCGACTGGGCTTGTGATGCAGCACATATCAACTTTGGAGGCCACTCAGATGATGCTGGAGAGTGTTGTGCATGGCATTCCTGATACAAGCATGGCTGCTGCAACATCATCTCTGGCTCTGAAGAGTGAGCTTGGGTCCATTATGGAAGGTATAATCTGGCCTTGAAAGCAATCTGCCCAACTACTAGCACCTGAATGATGTCATCCAGATATATTTTCAGCAGTACCTAGTTTTGTTGCCAGTTCATGTTTGAATTTCTCATGTCAATTTCTATTCATTTATGAGTGCTTGTTGGTTTTCTTTTGTCAGGTCTGTTGCAGCGTCTTTTGGCAGTACAATGGCATGGACCAGTGCTTGTGGAGTTGCATAGTCGACATTTTGATGCAATGGGGCCCTTTCTCAAGCATTCTCCAGCTGTAATTCCTGTAGTTGTCCAGAAGCTGTTCTCACTCCTGGAGTCATTACCTATTCCCAAGGTGATCAAATTGTAACAGCCCACATACTGGTCCACCACAAATCAAGTTAGATCAAGGTATATAACTGTGACAAGTTTGTCTTGATAATGACCTGACTTAGAATGATGTCTTTGGTTTCAGGGCCATGCAGAGTTCTCTCGTGAGGTTTTGCGCTCCCGCCTCCAAGTTTGCACATCATTTCTACGATTAGCCAGGGCAGCAGAGTCTGCTTTACTTCCACATCTGCAGGTTTGTGTATTTTCTTTTTGTTTTGTGAAGTTTCAAGTAAGTCCTTAGTTGGGTAAGAGCTCCTGCCAGCCAAAAAGGCATATTACATAGGGTGAGGTTTCTTAGCAAGCCATTCAAATCTTAGTGAAGTTTTGGTGTAAATTTGCAACCCATGTTTGGTCCATTTTGGGACATTAATGTTTGGAGTGTGTGTGCATTGTGCTTACCATTTGGTTGAGGGGCTCAAAAAAGGCTCTTAGTGTTTCTTTGCACCAATCTGTGAGCCTAAGAGTTTCAGTTGGATGTTCTGGGTGGCAGGCAATAGCACATCAAATGATAGTACTACAGCAGCAAGGTCTTCTGTTGCAGTCTGAAACAAATCTTATCGGGGAGTCACTTTTAGTTCTGGGATCTGCTGCTGGGTAAGTCATTGAGAGTGAACCATTGTTCCTCAAGCTACATGTGGTAGGATTTGGTGCTTCCTTCTTCTGTATGTTTCTTGTGTTCCTGACATGCTGTTTAAGATGCCTTCTTTACTCTCACCCAGGAATTGTTCAGCACATATATTCGAAATCTTTTCCATATGTGACTAAATTGATAGATGATAGCTAAAAACAGTTTCTTGCTGCACTTGCACAGGGGTGAGCAGCAGTCTCTGGTGTTGGAGTGGCTTTTGGGTCCGCTAAGGCAGCAATGGTTGCAACCCGAGTGGCAGGAACACTTCCTGTCTAGTCCAGGTGGCCTGGTGCAGCTTCTGACCCAGAGGCCAGGGGTTCCTGTTGACCAGAATACCAAGGAGCCAGAAAGTGAGCATAATGGGCAAATGTGGTCTGTCTACCACACTATCACTTTTTTTGAAAGGGCACTTCGGAGGTGTACACCCCCTCCTTCTGGGAAGACCTCCTTGACCACCCAGCCTGTTTCCTCAGACACATCTAACGTTGACATGGATGGATCAGTTACAGCAACTGCTGGCCATCCCATGGTTGCACATTTGGCCTGGATTCTTCCACCCCTCTTAAAGGTGAGGAGTCTATGTGTTGCCTGCAGAGCCCCAATCATTCCAATTGCAGTAGAAAGAATTCTATCACCTTGCTTTTTAGTGTTGCCTGTGGCAGGGTGCACCATCTCAATCAGACTGTTCTGATTACTTTATCTTCATTTGCTCTTCTTCTCTGCTTTCAGTGTTGGGTTGGATTTGATCTCCTTTTCTCTGCATCTATGGGGTCTCTGCTGGACAGGATAGATAATTATGTAGAACCACATACTGAAAGCTGTTCTGTGGTGAATCCTTAACCATGGTTGTGGAGGTGGTTGAAATTTGCAAGCAATTAGGAATAGACCTTGATTCATTGTTCCAAAAGATCCAGATGTCTTAACTATTGGCAATTGTGCAGATCCTGCGCTGCATGCATGCACTTTGGTCTCCCTCAATAGTAGCCACTTTGCCCACACAGCTACAAGAAGCATTGGCCATGGGTGACACAGAGCAGGCCTCGTTGCTTGGGGAAACAGCCTCACGAGCAACTACAGGGGCTTTCTTTGGAAGTGATGAGCTGAGAGTTGATTCAAGTGGTGTGAGTAACATAGAAGGAAACACTGTGAGAGAGCTACGCACGTGGCTCAAGGGTGTGCGTGACTCAGGGTAAGTGAAGCTCTTTTCATTTGAATGCATCAGAACTTGGAAAATCTGTCCATCTGTTGATTGTAATTAGGTGCAAATTGCTGCAAATTATATTTGAAGAAATATGGGTGGTTTTCAGTTTTGGGTGTGGCACATATATGAGACTCCAGTGTCAAGACATGGCACAAGAGGACTGTATGACTGTCGAACAACCACAAAGACTCTTCAGAGCACATTTTCCATCTCTCTGTATATGTTTTTCCTAAGGGAGGTTTGTGTGTTGTCAGGTACAATGTTATAGGTATAGCAGCTGTTCGTCTTGGAGAAGGCTTCTTTGATGATAGTGGTGGGCGGGCCGCAGCTCTTGCAACAGCACTTCTAGAGAATCTTGAGTCCATGCAAATTAATCATATCCGTTATCTTCTGCATGCGGTGGTAATCCCCATGGTTAGGTCATGTCCTCGTAGTCACTGGGACCCTTGGCTGCGTCTTGTGTTACCACCAATTTTGATTCACTGCTATGGAGTGCTTTCAACTGCCTGGACCAGTCTCCTTGAGGAAGGCACCATTAAGGTGCCAGGGAAGTGGGGCCATGGGAGCTCTGCACAGGAGATGAAGACGGAGGTCATGAAGGACAAGCTACTGAGAGATTTGACCCGAGAAACATGCCACTTGCTTTCAACTGCTGCATCAACTGCATTTAACCCCAGCCCAACCACCCCTGAGCAGCAGTCACATGGAGAAGGCACTAGCATGGATGTTGTTGGGATCCAATTCAGTATCTCTGACAGTCTAATTGGGTAAGTGTTTTGAAGCAGTCCCAACCTTCTCCCCTGTACATAAGCCTGTGTAGATTTTGCTTGGTTGTGGAATTCTTCTCCAATACTTTTGTTTAAATTTTCTAATGGAACTTGTGATCCTGGGTTTTTTGTGGACTGTGCAAAGTTGATAGTAGTCACCCACCTAAAGTTAATGGCATTGTATACACCACAGATTTTGTGTAATTAGACAGGCTACTGGACATCTTATGTTCCCAATTTTCTATTGATTCTATTCACTTGCAATTTCATTTGTATTGCTAGCTGAGATGGAGGTTTCAACAGGCTGAACCATATTTGTGTTTTGGCAGATTCATCATGCAACATCAGGATGCAGCATCTGCTGCTCTGCGCATTGGCATAGAAGCGTTGGAGTGGCCAGACAGTGAGTCTGTACACAAGGCAATTGTCTTCTGTGGCGCTGTTGTGAATATTGCAGTTTTAGGAAATGAGCTCAACTTGCATGAAGTTGTGGGAAAGGATATGTTCACTGCTGCTCTGAGGGGGCTTACACTGGCATCTAATGCATCTGCCCAAGCAGAGCTTATGGGCCTCCTTCGAGAAATCTATGTCCGCATCTCTGCTCAGTCCTCAGCGCCTCGTCAGGTGAGTGCTTGCCTGCTTTAGAGTCTGCAATATTTGTTTTAGGATCTACAAGAAAACCATTTTAATTCCTTCTTTAGAATTATTTCACTGTTGTGATGGTGAGGTGGGTTGTTATGTCTGTAATGGGGAGAGTGGGTTGCATTCTGTTCATGCCAATGTTGGAAAATGTGAATGCAAGAAGGTAAAAGAATACTCATAGAGCACTTAGCTTGATTTCTCAGGGGTAAGTTTCTGTACTTGTCTATGTGGTGTGCTTGTTCTGTAGCTTTCTCATTGTTTCTGAAAGGTTACCCCTGTCTCAATTGTTCCAGGTCCTGTTATCACTGCCATCTATCACACCAGAAGGGTTAGGTGCTTTTGAAGTTGCTCTCAGCCAAACTGCAAGTGCTAAGGAGCAGAGGCAGCAGATGAAGAGCTTCTTGCTAGCTGCAGGAGGAGACCAGCTGAAGGCCCTCAAACCTCAGAAGAACACCAGCATTATAACAAATGTCTCCAGTATGAGTTTCACCTGCTAATTTTTTTCTGTGACTGTTGTACATTATGTCTTGAGCGAGACTAGAGATGCTTGATGTGGAATTCCCCAGATAAGCAATTAGGCATATTAGCTGTAAATCAGCTTTGCCACATATTTCACCTCCCTAAAATGGCTTGTTTCCAACAGTGGGATTATCTTATTTTTGGGGGATTGGGTGCACAGATCGGAATCAAACAGAACGAGGGGTGCATCGAGATTTTGCAAATCGTGAAGAGCTTGGTGGCACAATGGGACTGGCAGCCATACTTTGATCTCTGCTGCCTGAAATTTTGTACAGCAATGATGATGCCCTTAGGAGGTCTGAGCTGTTTAGCAAATTCAATCATTTTTCTCCAAAGAAGTGGGGGCAGGGAGAAGAAATTCCCACCCAGTCCCAAGTGTGGCAATGAATGGTGAAAGAAATAGAATCGAGAACCAGCACTATCATGATTTTTTTCCTGGGTCTCTGTCATGGGGTATACCTAGTGGTTTTGGAGTGTGCTGTGGACTGAGTAAGAAATGAGGTAGTAAGTGAAAACGATGTCGTAGCATTTATTATGGGAGCATTGAGAGTAGAGAGCATTTTGAAACTGATGAATTTGCAGCAAACCAAGAGCTAGAGTCTGATGCAAGGAAAAATCTGGCTCTATTTCAAAAATCATGCAGTCATTTGGTCAGCTGTTTTCATCTTGCTGTGGCACAAAAAGATGAGGGAAGACATGACTTCTGTTATGCCCCATGAATCCACTGTGTAGCACTCGGCCTCTAGCACTCCCTGCAACAGAAAACCTCTGGTCAGCTGATGGATCATTCTTGGTACCATCAATCGACCATGAACTACACCTGTATATGTAGATCCTCTACACAGACAATACTGTGACCACACAAATGATGCGTGAACACATCTTTTAGCAAAGTTTGTGAGCACTATCTCAATGAGCTTTGTTTATTCCTATGAAGAAACCTTAGGATTTTAATGAACTAGCTGTGACTGAATGGCAGCTCTTTGAGTAATAATGTTGATGCCACTGACGACTTGCATGTTAGAATCGACTCTTTTTGCAAAGTTTGTGAACACTATCTGGATGAGCTTTGTTTATTCCTATGGAGAAACCTTAGGATTTTAATGAACTAGCTGTGACTGAATGGCAGCTCTTTGAGTAATAATGTTGATGCTGCTGATATCTTGCATGTTGGAATTGACTCACATCCAGTTGCATAGAAGTGGGAAGCCATTTATGTATGTAGTCTTGTATAAAATGAATGCTAACATTTTCGTCTCAAAGTCAAATTGGATTATCCAATAAATGTCAAATAATTGCTAATGACCACTATTATTAGACACTATACATGTTCCCATGTATTGGATAATACTTACTGACATCATCAAGCAAGTGAAGCAGATCCCTAAACCTTATTTGGCAATAATCAACAAGCATGTAAGCCTTAATTGCTCCTTGGGGTATTACTTGGTGGTTTTTGTGCCTGTACAGAACCAAAATTTTAGTAGTGATGCTGCTGAAACCCTAATCTTGTACACAATACATTATGTTTCTCCAAGAATTCCCAGTCAATGCTGCTTAATGGAGATTTTCAACTGACCAGTGTTGACATTATGTGTGTCCTTTCGCTGGGAATTCTTTCAAATATCAACAGAATAGAAACCTCAATGAAATGGGGTTGGGGTTTGTTAGGTGTTGAAAGGGTTTAATTGCGTACATCAAGTTAGGCACATCATCCATAGGGACATCAAGCCCTCCAACTTGCTTGTCAACCACAAGGGCGAAGCTAAAACCCCATCTATCATCTTCTGTGTCTAACAACTTCATTGCTTGTTGTGTACATTTTTTTGCAACAGCCTTGAAGGGATGGGAGGTGGGTTTGCCACAGACAGCAAGGTGTAGAAGGGACAGCAGACAATGAACATCCAACAGAGGCTACACATCTGGCAGACTGACATTCTGGCTTTTGTGTGTGCTTGGTCTGTATCCCTTTCACCTCCTCTTCCTGTGAAGCTTTTCTCAATTTCAGAGTGAAGATTGACCCACCTTTGCAGTCACAGTTTTTATGCTAAATTGAGACAGACACAAAGAGTGCTAAACAAAAGCAATGGCTATTTGTGGTTCCAAGTATCTTGTTAAATAAAAAAATTTCACAGTTTGATATTTTTCGATACCTATGGAACTTTGATATATCACGGTGGATGTTTACAAAACATTTTATAATTAAAATTTTCAATTAATGGTGATTTACATCTCAATATATCATTGTATCATGAAATTGGAGCAAATATGAAAAAAATCATTATTTATTGGAGTACACTTTCATTTTGCAACACCCTTGTCACGATGTTGCAATTACAAAAAAAGACTACAAAGGACTAGATTTAATGGTAATTTATCCATGAAATTTTGCACATGTAAAAAGACAACCATGAAAAAGAATCTTCTTGACCAAAATTCTCAATTTTTTTTCAAATTGTGCAATTCATATCAAATGTTTTTAAAGCAATTATTAGTACATTATTTTATAATGATGATGAAAATGGATTTTCAAAATTAATAAAAAAAAAATGATAATCTGGTATAAAATAGGGGTTCTAAATCAATGTTTATGAAATTATTGGTGTATTTTTTCCCAATGATACAACTACTAATCCATTGCATATTGATGGGTTCAATAATTTATTTTATGTTTGAAGCTCAAAGTAACTACATGTGATTTCTAAAAAATTCAAAGAAGTGAAATCTTATGTGTTATTACTTTTTATATTGTATGTAGTCCTAGTTTTCTTTAAAATTCTTTACACCGTAGTGTGCTTTCACCCAAGACTGTGTCTCATTGTCATTTTATTTTTTTTGTCATTTGCATAGATTTTGAATGAACTACATTCTTCTTTGTATCCACAATCATAAGCTTCCCAAGATTTTTATAATGATAGTTTCCTAAGGAAAGTGTCCATCTAGAAAACTTGGCTTGCACAAAAATTGGCAATTCTAGAATATGAAGTTTAAGTGTAATGCATGTTGGAAAATTTGTTTTTATTGCACAAAACCCAAACATCAAATGAAGTGAACCCACTATGGAAAAATAATAATTTGAAGGTCACATATCAAGCAAAAGCAAAATAATTGAGTCTTTCCAAAGGACAATCAACCCTACCCAAAAATTAGGCACCAAAAATTGTTCTGAACAAGTTAATTTGTTAATGAAATAAGCATTTACTGATCAATGAAATGAACTAATAGTAAAAATAGCATTCATCTAAACAAGTTCATTTGCAAATGTATGTTGGGCATAGCAGAAAAAGTTGGGGTTAAACGGATCAAAAGCATGAATGTACTTACATATTCCAAGGTGAAAGTCAAAACTCTTAAATGGAAGAAACATATGGGATGCATTAGTTACTCATGGAAAAAGAATAAAAAAGTGGGATAGGTTTTCTAAAGCCTTCCAAAAATCAAGGTGATGTGAAAACTAGGACCATGTTTTCCTTCATGTTGCATGGGTGAATCATGACCAGGGTAGTCATTCATTCATTCCTAAGTCACAACCCAATGCTTAGTTTAAGTAATTATTGGAAATACTACCAAAAAGCATCCAATGATGTGTGAATCTCCATTTCAATGAGAAATGTCAATTTATGTCATGACTAGATTGGACACATTTGGAGCTATACCTCCAGATGCAGTCAATTCCAATAAGCACAGGCCAGTGGCCACTTACTTGATCAATTCTTGACCGAACTTGAGGTCAAGGCAGACTCTGCAAGCTTGTCAAAGTCACCAAGGTAGAACCGAGAGATTTGCTTGATCACCCACTCATAATCAGTGGGCTGTGACAAAGTAGCCAGCCAATGCTCAATGAGCTGCTCTGGAACCCAGAGCTTCTGTCTGTCATACTCCAGAAGTTGTTCTAACACCTCAATTGTGTGTGAGTAGTCAGGGTGCCTGGAGGAAACAATGGAGGACAACATCAT
>Ga0116229_10009799_pt1 | contig 14536 bp, 9 predicted proteins | sample S1TSphgellanicum_3_FD_87313 | JGI IMG/M metagenome (GOLD analysis project Ga0116229, IMG submission 87313) | Host-associated microbial communities from peat moss isolated from Minnesota, USA - S1T2_Fc - Sphagnum magellanicum MG | ecosystem: Host-associated > Plants > Peat moss > Unclassified... | reverse complement strand
GTCCGGGAGTGACGGCATCAGCGATCCGGCAATGGCAACACCCATTTAGAACGCCGTCTTGATGACACCGCCATCCACGCGCAAGGCCGCGCCGTTGGTTGCCGACGACAAGGGACTCGCCACGTAGGTCACGAGCCAAGCCACTTCTTCGGGGGTCGCGAAACGCTTGATGAGCGACGTCGGGCGCGCGTTCACGAAGAAGTCTCGTTCCACGTCGGCGGCACTCTTGCCCGAGGCTTTGGCCATTTCTTCCACGAAGTCGCCGACACCGCGCGAGCGCGTCGGACCGGGAAGGACGGTATTCACCGTAATGCCGGTTCCCGCCGTCAGCTCGGCGAGGCCGCGCGCAACGGCGATCTGTGCCGATTTCGTCATGCCGTAGTGGATCATCTCGGCCGGGATTTGGTAGCCGCTTTCGCTCGAGATGAAAATGATTCGGCCCCAATCGCGCGCGCGCATCTGCGGAAAATACAATCGCGCCAACCGTACGCCGCTCAGCACGTTCGCGTCGAAGAAGCGTTGCCAGTCCGCATCGCTGATCTCCTCGAAGGCGCGCACCTCGAATATCCCCATGTTATTCACGAGAATGTCGATGGTCGGATGACGCGCGAACAGGGCCTCGGCATCGGCTGCGACAGTCATGTCCCCGGCGAATCCCACGACGTCGCCGTGCGTGGCCGATTGCATGGCCGCGACCGCGCCGTCGACCGCCGCCTGCGTGCGGCCGCTCACGATCACGGAGGCACCCTCTCGCGCGAGAGACGTCGCGATCGCGTTGCCGATGCCGGCCGTGCTGCCCGTGACGAGCGCGATCTTGTTTTTCAATTGCAGATCCATTGGGAACCTCGGGCCGTGGGGAACGAAAGTACCATTATGGCGCCATTGCCATCTCTCGGGGGGCACGTTAAGTTCACCCCATGAAAATCGCCGCCATTTCCGACATCCATGGGAATTTGGGAGCACTCGATGCCGTACTCGCGGACATCGAACGCCGCGGCGCCGATCTCATCGTCAATCTGGGCGATATCCTATCCGGACCGCTCGAGCCGCGCGAGACCGCGGACCGTCTGATGGCACTCGATCTGCCGACGATTCGCGGGAATCACGAGCGCCAACTCTTGGCGCCCGATGTGCAGGCGATGGGTCCATCGGACCGCTATGCGGCGACCGCGATTACCTCCGCGCAGCGTGAATGGCTGACGAACCTGCCTGCCGAGCTCTGGGTCACGGAAGATGTTTTTCTCTGCCATGCCACCCCGGTCAGCGACGTGGAGTGCTTTCTGGAGGACATTCGCGCGGGCGAACTCATTCCGGCGTCGCGGGCCGACATCAAGCGGCGCGTGGCGGGCTGTGCCGCATCCCTCATTCTTTGCGGTCACACCCACATTCCACGCGTCGCGTATGCAGATGCCCGGCAGACCATCGTCAATCCGGGCAGCGTCGGCATCCAAGCCTACGCGGGCCACCATCCCATACCGCACACGGTGCAGATGGGTTCCCCGCATGCGCGTTACGCGACCGTCGAACGCACGGCGGGTCGCTGGACCGTCGATTTGATCGCCGTCGCTTATGACTGGGACGCGGCGGCCGTGCTCGCGGAGCGCCATCAAAGGCCGGATTGGGTCGCGCCGCTGCGCACCGGTTTCCTCGAAGAGCCTGTCTGACTCGACGGTGAGCCGACCTCAGGTCACGCCGCCGTCAGGGCGCGCCCCCCGCCAGAGACACGAGGGCATGCAGCAAGACGTTAGCTCCCGCCTCGAGATCCGATGGCAGCGCATCCTCGGCCTCGTTGTGGCTCAAGCCACCAGCGCACGGCACGAAAATCATGGCGGTGGGCACGACAGCCGCGAGATTGCACGAGTCATGTCCGGCTCCGCTCACCATGTCCATGAACTCATAGCCGAGCTCTTTTGTCGCCACGCGCACCGCGGCGATGCAGCCGTCGTCGAATGTCACGCCGGGCGCTTCCCACACACAGGTCACATCGCCACGCAGGCCATGGTTCGATAACGCAGAGCGCACCAATCGCTCCAAGTCGAAGCGCAAAGACCCGTATTGCCGAAGCTCCGGATGCCGCACGTCGACGGTGAAGCGCAGTCGCCCCGGAACGGTGTTCGGCGAACCCGGCGATGCCTCGATGAGCCCAATGGTGAGCCTCGCGTCCGGCCCGCGCTCCCGCGCCGACGCATATAGCGCGGGCAGAACGTCGGCCAGCACCCGGACCGGATCGCGCCGCATCTCCATGGGTGTCGGACCCGCATGGGCCTCCTGGCCTTCGATCACGACTTCATGACGACTCATGTGCTGCACACCGGTGACCACGCCGATGGTCTTCGCCCGCTGTTCCAACACCGGACCTTGTTCGATGTGGACCTCGAGTGCGGCCCTCACCGCCTGGCGCGACACGGCCACGTCCGTGGAGACACCCCAGTGCTCGAGAGCATCCCGCACGCTCAACCCCGCCCGGTCGGTCAGAGCATAGGCACTCGCCAGCGGCAACCGGCCGGACCATACCGCCGAGCCCATCATCGCCATGGGAAACCGGCACCCCTCCTCATTACACCAGACCACGACTTCGATGGGATGTTGCGTCGAGACGCCAGCGTCCCGCAGCGATTCGAGCACTTCGAGGCCGGCCAACACGCCGTAGACGCCATCGAACTTCCCGCCCGTCGGCTGGGTATCCAGGTGGCTGCCGGTCATGACTACCGGCAGCGAATCCTCCGTGCCGGCGCGCCTGACGAACAGATTGCCGACGCAATCCGTGCGTACCTGACACCCGGCCGCCTCGGCCCAACGCGTGAGCAAATCGCGCCCGGCTCGATCCAGATCCGTCAACGCCTGCCGGTTGCAGCCACCCTGAACGGTCGCGCCGATTTCGGCCATCGCCATCAAGCGCGACCACAGCCGGTCTCCGTTGACGCGTAGATCGATCAAGCGGCGACGTCGCAATGCGACGCTGATTGTGCGCAATCCACACCCACGTGACACCTTGATCTTAAAAGATAAATTTTCATACTCTGTGCTCGCCGTCGGCCTGTCAAGGTGCCGCCCACCCGCGCTGGACTCGCGCCGAGCGCAAAGTCCCCTTCGGCATGCGTGAACTGCGTCGAAGGAATCGAAGTCTGCTGTATCCAATGCCGGATTCTGTCGCATAGCATTTGCTCTTGTCGCGTAGCATTTGCGACAGTCACTTAGCCTTAGACCCTGGAGAGACCATGTCACGCGGGCCCTATCCCATTTTGCTGATGCTTGCCATGTCCATGCCCAGCGCCGTGCGGGCCATCGGTCTCGGCGAGATCCGCGTCGATTCCGCTCTCAATGAACCCCTGTCGGCGCAGATCGACATCGTCGGCGCCACGCGCGAAGAATTGGTTGCGCTCACAGCCACCGTGGCGAGTCGAGACGTCTTTCAACGCTACGGTGTCGACCGTCCCTCGTTCCGCGCTTCGGCCACATTCAAGGTGGGAGTGAATGCGGCGGGGCACCCCGTGCTGAACGTACGGTCGGCCGACCCATTCACGGACCCGCTCGTCAGCTTATTGGTCGATCTGCGGTGGGGAAGGAACGATGTAGTCCGCGAGTACTCGTTATTGCTCGACCCACCGGGTTATGCCTACCCTCGTCCCGCGTCTGACGTCGCATCGGCCGCAACCGAGCCACGCGCCGTCGGCGCGCCGGCGGCCGCCTTGCCTGTGGCCGCCTTGCCGGCAACGGTTCCGCCGTTGCAGGCCGCTTCGAGCGCCCGCACTCAGCCCGCGACATCGGCACTCGAGACAGCGTCCAGCGGGCGCTCACAGATTCGCGTCGCTGCCGGCGACACGCTGCGCGGAATTGCGCGGCGCGCCGGTGCGAGCACCGCGGCGCAAGCGCAGACCCTGATGATCGCGATCTTTCGCGCGAACCCGAGTGCCTTTGAGGGCAACATCAACCGCCTGCATCGGGGCGCGGTCCTGACGATTCCGACGACGGCCGAGTGCGCGGCCATTTCGAGCGCCGAAGCCCGGCGCGAAGTCCGCGCCCAGATGACGGCCTGGCGGCTCGATGGCCGGCCCGCTGCGCCGCACGCTGCGAGCGCCGTGGCCGACACGAGTGCCGCGCCTGCCCGAGCCGGCGCGGGCGTCCCGGACGCTCTGCAAAATCGAGTGCAGACGCTCGAACTGGCGCTCGATGACCTGCACAAGCAGCTGGCCAGCGAGGATGCCAAAATCCAGGATCTCAAGCGCTCCGCCGCGACCGAGCCCGTCGCCGAGGCCAACGCCGCGATGCCCGGCCCCGCGGTAGCCGCCATCGTGCCGCCTGCAGCGGCATCTCTGGCCCCGGTTCCGGACGCCACTGCGGCCCCCGCCGAATCTCCAGCCATGAAGGCCGCACCCGCCGAGTTGGTCAAGGCTCCCATCATTGCACCGAGTCACCCTGCTGCGGCGGTCGCCGCGATGACCCCCGCGAGCCAGGCGCCGCGCAGCGCGGAATTATTCGGCCCGGTAGCGCTGGCCTTGGGGCTATTGGTTGCGGGCATCGCATTCATCCGCCGGCGCGCGGTGCGCGCCGTGGCGATTCCAAGTTACGTCGCGGCGCCTGCGGCCGTCGCGGACTCCCCCCAGGTGACGTCAGCCGTGAAACAGCCGCCGAGTGCGCCGACGGTCAGCGCTGACATGAACATGGCGCCGAATAGAGCGTCGATCAGCGCACCGGCCAACAGCCAGATGACGCCCGCTGCGCCATCGAGCGCCGACGACATGTCCTCGCTGTTTGATGCGGCACCGCTGCCGACCAGCGGCATGGTCAGTACCGAACTGGTCGATATCGAAGCCCTGGAACGGTCATATCTCGAGTCATTGCCCATCGATCCGTCGGCGCTCGAGACGACGACGGTCGAGACGCTGGGGATCGAGGCTACGGTGGCGCAACCCGTTGGAATCGAAGCGACGGTCGCGCAGCCCGCCCCCCTTCCGGACTTCAACTTGGCGGATCTCGATGCCACGGCGCAGCACGTGCACATGCCGAGTGCGTTGCACGATGCTCCCGTGATGAAGGAACGGCGCACCAACATCGTCGACGTGCTGAAATTGGCCATCGAACGCGACCCGAACCGACGCGACCTGCGCATGAAGCTGCTCGAGACCTATTACAGCTTGGCCTCGACTAACCAGCGCGCGTTCCTCGAAGTGGTTCGCAAGCTCTCGCGCGAAAAGGACAGTCTATCGTCCGAAGATTGGCAGAAGGTCATGATGATGGGTCGTGAAATCGCCGCCGATGATATTTTCTTTGCGGAAATACCGGGCGGAGCCGGCTTGGCGAATTGCGCCTGATGCTGGCGACTCGCTCTTGACGCTCTAGTTGCTGCTTACGCTCGCAGCGCGTCGCAGCGGGATCACGAGGCGGTCATCGCCTCACCCACCGGCGCGGCCGGTGCGGGACGGGTCCCATTCAACTTGATGTTCAGGCGCAATTCGTTCGCGGAATCCGCATTGCGAATCGCCTCCTCGTAGGCGATCTCGCCCTTGTTGTACAGTTCGAACAAGGACCAATCGAACGTCTGCATGCCGAGTTCGCGCGACTTGCCCATCACGGTCTTGATCTCGTGAAACTCGCCTTTCAGAATCTTCTCGCCGATCGTGGGCGTGTTGATGAGAATCTCCATCGCGGCGCGGCGTCCTTTGCCATCGACCGTGCGGATCAATCGTTGTGAGACGATGGCGCGCAGATTACCCGACAGATCCATGAGCAGTTGCTTGCGCCGCTCTTCGGAGAAAAAATTGATAATGCGGTCGATGGTCTGATTCGCGCTGTTGGCGTGCAGGGTACCAAGGCAAAGATGGCCAGTCTCCGCGAAAGCAATGGCGTGTTCCATGGTCTCGGCATCGCGGATCTCACCGATCAATATGACGTCCGGTGCCTGCCTGAGCGTATTCTTCAAGGCATGATGCCACGAATGCGTATCGATGCCGACTTCGCGATGAGTCACCAAGGATTGCTGCGATTGATGCACGAACTCGACCGGGTCCTCCACCGTGATGATGTGGCCGGGAGACGTTCGATTGCGGTGGTCGATCATCGCCGCCAAGGACGTCGATTTTCCCGACCCCGTCGCGCCGACGACGAGGACGAGTCCACGTTTGGTCATGACGATGTCCTTCAAGATCTCGGGCAGCGCCAGCGTTGCGAAGCTCGGGATCTCGGAGGGAATGGTCCTGATAACCATGCCGGTACGCTGCTGCTGCATGAAGACATTGACGCGGAACCGCGCAACGCCCGGCATGGAAATCGCAAAATTGCACTCGAACTCCTTGGCGAATTCTTCACGCTGCCGCTCGCTCATCAGCGAATGTGCCAGCTGCTTCGACATCTCGGCGGTCAACTTTTGCGATGTCATGGGCTGCATGGTGCCATGCACTTTCATGCTCGGCGGGAAGTCGGTGGAAATGAACAGGTCGGACCCACCCGCGCGATTCATGGCCGTCAGCAGTTTGACCATGAAGGCTTTCGGCTGTTCTTCGGATGGGGTCGACATGGCATTCCTCGCGGACGATGACTTAAGCACTATATTCGGAGCCGGCAGCAGCGTCCGCGACGGGGTTATCATATGAGGTACGCGGCAATGCGCCCGACCGCCCGTCGCGCGCCCGTCTGCAACCGGCCGACCTCGAGTGCCCACCATGATCGCTGAACCGCCGGACATCCGATGCTCTGCAGCCGATGTGTGCGCCGTCGTGGTGACCCACCATCCGGACCACGACTTTCTAGGCCGATTGCAGCGTGTCTTACCCCAAGTGGGCAGTACGGTGATCGTCGATAACGGCTCGTCCGCGGATGCCGTGACCATGCTGCGCGCTGCCGCGACCAGCCCGACGGTCACTGTGATACACCAATCCCATAACCTGGGGTTGGCTCAGGCGCTCAATGCAGGCGTGCGGCACGCCAGGACCGCGGGCCGGCGCTGGGCCCTCTTGCTGGACCAGGATACCCGTGTCGATGCCGACATGGTCGACACGCTGTTGGCCGTACACGCCTCTCTCGGTGGTGCGGACGCGCAGCGGACCGCCATCATCGGCTCGCGTTTCAGAGACACGCACGAGCGGCCGGCCGAGTCGCTGCCCCTGGATGCTCGCGGCGAGCTATGGCAGGAAGTCGAGTCGGCGATCACGTCGGGGACGCTGCTCTCGCTGGACGCGTTCGCCGCGATCGGACCGTTCCGCGAGGAGTTTTTCATCGATTATGTCGATACGGAATATTGTTTGCGGGCCCGAACCGCGGGCTACCGGATCATCGAAACGCGCCGACCGCTGATGTCCCACACCGTCGGTGCGCCGAGCCGCCACCGGTGGTTGTGGTCGAAGAAATGGACCACGAATCATTCGGCCGAACGGCGCTACTACATCGCCCGGAACAACACGGTGCTGCTACGCGAGTATCGCACCTCGGCGCATGGGTCCTGGCGCTGGAAGAGCGTGGTGCGCAGCTTCAGGCTGTGCAAGCGCATCTTGTTCTTCGAACGCGACAAGCTCGCGAAGATCGTCGCCGTCGCTCAAGGATGGTGGGACGGCATGCGCGGTAACATGGGACCACGCGGCCGCGCGCGAAATCCGTAGGGAACATACGGAAGATGCGAGTATATTTTGAGGTTTTACTAACGATGGTCCGCGAAACTCCCATGACCCACTCCAAGCGCATCCGCCGTGCGATTCTTCGTCTCGTTTCACTGGCCGTCCTCGTCGGCGGCGCGGCAGCGGCCCCTGTACATCCCAAAACCATTGCGCTCGTCGGCGGTACCCTCGTCGCGATCGACGGCGGCGCGCCGCTCGACAACGCGACCGTCCTCATCGAGGGCGAACGCATCTCCCAAGTGGGCCCCGCCGCGTCGGTCGCCATCCCGAGCGGCGCCAAGATCGTGCCCATGAACGGCAAGTGGCTCATACCGGGTCTCATGAACATGCACGTGCATCTAGGTCTGAAATTGCCGGGCGCGGCCGGCGACTCTCTCTTGAACGAAACCGATACTCAAGAGGTGTTGCGCATGGCGGGCAACGCCCGCCTGTCATTGCTCTCGGGCGTGACGACGCTGCGGTTGGTGGGCGAGGACCACGGCACCGACTTCGCCCTGCGCAGCGCCATCGACAGCGGTGAGGTCATGGGCCCGCGCATCAAGACCGCGGGCGAGGTCATCGTACCCACGGGGGGTCATGGATCGCTCGAGGCCGACGGACCGTATGCCTTGGCCCACGTCGTGCGCGAGCAGATCAAGAACGGGGCCGACTGGATCAAGATCGCCATCTCCGGCGGTATTTCCGACTCCCGCGGCAGCATCTCGGCAGCGCCGATGACGGACGAGGAGATGTCGGTGTTGATCGAGGTTGCCCATCGCAACGGCATCCGGGTCACGGCCCATAACGGCTCGAACGAAGCGGCGCGCCAGGCCTTGCGCTTCGGTATCGATGGCTTCGAGCACGGCTATCACTTGAACGTCGACGTGCTCAAGGAGATGAAGGCCAAGGGCGTGTGGCTCGTGCCCACCATTGTCGTGACACAACCGGGCGCTCTCGAGTTCTATCGGAAAATCGGCTCGCCACCGTGGTATCTAGAACGCGTCAAAATCACCGGTGCCGATCACTGGGCCATGCTCCAGAACGCCATCCGGCTGGGCGTCAACATCGCGCTCGGCACGGATCAGTTTCCGTTCGAGCCGAACGATGGCACGACGGCGACGATCGCGGAGGCCGAACTCTACGTCAAGGCCGGTATGACGCCGCTTCAAGCATTGCAATCGGGTACCATCCGTGCTGCGAACATGCTGGGTATGGAAGCCGACGTGGGCCGCATCGCAGCCGGTAAATATGCGGACATCGATGCGCTGGACGCCGACCCTGTGAAAGACATCCATGCGTTGCGCACCATCGACTTCGTCATGAAGGGCGGCGAAGTGGTGCGGGACGACCGGGTGCAATAGCCGGGCTGCTCGATCAACCGGAAATCAGTATCCTGGCCGCTCAGCGATTCAGATCGTACTTCATGATCCGCCCATGGCGCCCTTGACGATCACGCTCCAGCGAATACAGGTCGCCCTCGGGTCCGCGACCCAACCGCAGCACGGCGTCGATGGCAGCGGCATCGGCCGCATCGAGCTGCAACGTCATGATTTGCCTCTGCGCACGCAGATGCGATGCATTGGTCGCTCCGACGATGATGGCCGACACGCCATCGCGGTCGAGGATGGCTTTCGACGCGACCGACGCAATATCGCATTGGTGCCTGACGGCGATGCGCCCGAGAGTCTGAAGTAGCTGCTGGAACAAATCCCAGCCGCCGAATTCTTCGATGATCAACCGATACTTGATGAGCGAGCGATTGGTCAATTCGCTGCCCGGCTCCGCACGGCGCACCCACCGCTCGGACAGGAATCCGCCCGCCACCGTCCCATAACAGAAGAATGCGAGATTGCGCGCGCGACACAGATCCAGCATCCCGTTCCTCGGGCGCTGGTCCAACAGTGAGTATTGACCCTGGATGGAGATCACCGGCACGCCGGCGTCGAGTATCTCGGTCAGATGGGGCACATCGAAGTTGGTCGTGCCGATATGGGCGATCTTGCCTTTTTCGCGCAGCCGGGCGAGTTGCATCGCTGCCTCGACATAGCCCGGCACCGCATAGTCCCACCAATGGAACTGCACGAGATCGAGCCGCTCCATGCCCAGCCGGGTCAACGATCGGTCGATGGTGCGCTCGATGTCTCGCGGCTCGAGCCGGGCGAGCGCGGCCAGATCCGGGACGCACTTGGTGTGTATCCGCACTTCGCGTGCGAGGGATGGATAACGGGCTCGAAATGCCCCGATGAGTTCTTCTACTCCCGTGTAGATATCGGCGCAATCGAAGGTGTTGATTCCGGCTTCCACGAATGCTGCCATGTCATGCAGAGCCTGCGCGCGGTCGACGGGCCCATGATCGCCGTCGAGCTGCCATCCCCCCTTGATGATGCGCGAAATATCGTATCCGTCGGCGATCGTGAGGGACATGGTGCTCATGGAGCCGATATGCTGCGCGAAGGCCTTGGCGGGGTTCAATAACCGGCGCGCCCAACTCGATTGCGTTTGCCGCAATCAGTGTGCTCGTCGTGGTTGCGGGCGCCGCACGACTCCAGGTAGGTCATCAGCACCGCCAGCATCTTGAGCGGCGCCGGCGGCAGACGTCTGCCCAAACGGCAGATGAGCTGCACCGAAGCCTCGGCCAGCGCGTTGCTGTCGATCGGCACGGCGACGAATTGGCCATTGTCGACCTCTTTTTTGACGGCGAGCACCGGCAATAACGTGAAGAACTCGCCCGAATGCATGAGATCCCGCAGCAGGGAAATGGAGTTCGACGTGATGCTGGGTGCGAGCGACACGCGCTCGTCGGATTCGGCGGCCCGCAACAGTTGGCGCGTCCGGAACGAAGGCTCCGGCAGGCATAGGCGGTGGGACTTCAAGTCGGCAAGCTTGAGGGTCTTGTGCTGCGCCAGCGCGTGGTCAGCTCTCATGATGGCGCACAACGGCTGACGCACCGAGGCGAGCACACGGATGCGCGGATCATCCGATGGTTGAAACACCAGGCCCAAATGCGCATCGTCCTCCGCGACCAAGCGTGCCACTTCGTTGGACGATGCGGACATATGGGCATCGATCAGCAGCCCCGGGTGCCTCGCATTGAACCGTATCAACAGCGCCGACAGTGGCGCACCGATGAACCCTTCGCCGATCGCAATCTGGACGCGCCCGGTGCGCAGTCCTTTGATATCCGAGAGGCGCGCGTCGAAAGCTTCGTCCAGACGCAGTTGGTCCGAGTAATGCTCGACCAGCAACACACCGGCTTCGGTCAGCTTGATGTTGCGCCGACCGTGCTCGATCAACGCGATGCCGACGTCGCCCTCGAGTTGCGAGATCTGCCGGCTCACCGATGAGACGGCCACGCCCAAACTGTCCGCCGCCGCGCGCATGGAACCGAGCTTGGCCGCTTCGTAGAGATACCGGAGATTCAATTCTGACACGGGTTCCTCGATGCACGGGGCACCAGGTCAGAGTATGGCCTATCTAGCGAGCGTCGCCGAGATCCAGCCATCGACATCGCGTTCGAGGATGCTGAGCGGCATGCTGCCGCCGAGCAAGATCTCGTCATGGAACGCGCGCAAATCGAATTTTCCGCCCAAGTCCCGCTCGGCGCGCGTCCGTAATTCGCGAATTTTGAGTTCCCCGAGCTTGTACGACAAAGCTTGCGCGGGGTAGGCAACATATCGTTCCACCTCGGCGGTGGCCTGGTCAGCCGTCATGGAGGAATGCTGCATCATCCAATCGACACCTTGGGCGACGCTCCATCCCATGGCATGCAAGCCCGTATCGATGACGAGTCGGTTGGCCCGCAGAATGGCGTAATTCAGGTGCCCGTAGTAACTCCATGGATCATCGAAAACATGGAGTTCCTTGCCCAAGCTCTCCGCATAGAGAGCCCAGCCCTCACCGTAAGCATTGGTGAAATCGAAGCGGCGAAACGACGGCAAATCGGTCCGCTCCTGTGCGATCGACGTCTGAAAATGATGCCCCGGCAAGCCTTCGTGCAGCGTGATCGTCATCACATTGAATTTGTCGCTGATGCCGGGCGCATACGTGTTGATCCAGAGTATGCCGGGCCGCGAGCCGTTCGCCCCGGCCGGTGCGTAGTTGCCATTGCCCTGCGAGTGACGCGATGACTCGGGTAGCGCCCGGATCTCGAAACGAGCTGCCGGCATGACGTCGAACAGCGCAGGCAGCGTGCCGCTGATGGCTTGCCGCGCAGCCTCGTAGGCGGGAATGATTTGATCTCTGGAAGTGAATTTCTGCCCGGGATCGCTGCGCACATGGGCATAGAAATCCTGCAGCGAACCCGAGAAGCCGGTCGCCGCCTGCACTTTCGCAAGCTCGCTCTCGATGCGGCTCACCTCCGCAAGCCCCAAGGCGTGAATCTGCGCGGCGGTCAGCGACGTGGTCGTGTGGAAACGCACGTCATGGTCGTAAAGCGCGCCGCCGCCGGGCATCTGCCCCAAGCCAACCGTGGCCCGAGCATGCGGCAGATACACGGCATTGAGGAAATCGTAAAGGCGGCCGTAGGCGGGTTCGATCACCGTCGCGATCTTGATGCGGAATGCGCGCGTGAGCCGCTTGCGGTCGGCCTGCGCAAATGCCTCCGGCATGGTCATGACGGGATGCCAGAATTCCGTCTGGGTCACGGGCTTTCCGGTATGCGCCTGAAGTTGCGGCAGAATCCGCAACACCACTATTTTCGGGAGCACCACGCCGGCTCGAACGCCTTCGCGCAGGCGCATGATCGCCTCGTCCGTCCAGCGTGCATAGTGATCCGCACGCAGCAACGCGTTGTCGTAGTCGGCTACCGTCTTGAACGGATAGTCCCCAGCGCCCGCCGCATCGGCGGCGAACACGGTGTGCTCCCCCTGAAATTGATCGATTGGCAGCATGCGCGCGGTATCCCACACGGGGCTTGCGTAATATTCACGAGCCGCCGTGAGTTGCTCGCGCAACATCGCGAGACTCGTTGCATCGTTGCGCGACAGCGCCGCCGGATCGAAGACCGCGAGTTCCCGGAGGTACTTGTCGATCATGGCCAGCTGCGCCGCGCGCCAGGAGTCCTCCAGTGAATCGTCAAATGCCGCCTCATGGCGATAATCACCCTGGGACAGCGCGAGCATGGGGTTCAGACGCAGCGCATCCTGCCAGTAATCCTCCAGCACCCGGTTCAGCGCCGCGTTCGGCGCGCTCGACTCGAGGACGGTAGCCCTTGCGCCGGTGGCCCTCGCGCCGGCGGCCGCCGCGCCGGTGGCCTTGGGGCTGGCGGGCTGCGGAGCACGGGCGGTGGCCTCGATCCACGCAGTGACATTCTGCTCGAGCGCCCAGAGCGGCACGTAGCCGCTGCCGAGCGCCACCCGGTGGTACTCGCGGATGTCGAAACGATCTCCGAGTGCTTGGCGTGCACGCTCTCGTTCAGCGACGAATTTGCGCATGCCCACCATGAACGACGTGGCCTGACCGGGGACCGCCAGATAACGGTCGACGGCACGCACGTTGGTCGCATGCGGACTCGGCGTATTCTCGTCCAAATACCGTATCGCCTCCTCCCGGGTCCAGCGCTTATAGTGCAGTCCGCTGTCGACGACCAGGCGGCTCGCGCGCCACAGCTCGCCGGCGAGCAGACCGAACTCCGAATAGGGGTCCTGATAGCCCCCCAAGTCCTTGGCGAGTCTCTCCGCATACAGTCCCCAGCCCTCGACGAAGGCACTGTCCTGCCACCATTCGTTGACCTTGCGCAGTCGGGGAATGGAACGATCGACCAAGATCGTCGATATCTGCATGTGGTGCCCTGGAATACCCTCGTGATAAAGAAGATCATCCAATTCATAGAGCGGCATCACATGCATGTTCGAGAGATTCAAATAGACCCGCCCCGGACGCGACCCGTCGGCGGATCCCGCCTCATAGAAGCCAGGTGGCGACGAGGCTTCTTTGTAGGCATCGGTTCTGACGACCTCCAGCGGCAACGGCGCCGGCGCCGCAAAGGCATCCGTGATCTTCGCTTGCATGGCCGCCACGATCTCGCGGGCATGCGCGAGATATTGCGCGCGGCCGGCATCGTCGTCGGTCACGTAGTGCCGGGGATCGGCTTTGGTCTGCGCCATGAACTCGGACACGGTGCCGGTAAACCCCACCTTGCGCATCAGAGCGGCGATTTCGGCCTTGGCCACCTCCATCTCGCGAAGACCCATCTCGTGAATCTGTTCGGGGGTCATGTCGGTGGTCGTGAACTGGCGGATCAGAAATCGATAGAATTCATCGCCGCCCTTCAGTTGCCAGACGCCCCCGCTGATCGGGCTCACTTGCTGCTGCGCCTTCAGCAACGCGATGAGACTTTCATACGCGGGTTGCAAATCCTCGCGCAAAGCAGAGGCGGCACTCGCGATCAAGCGCTGCTGCGTCGCCGCGGGCAGGCCGAGCAACGCGACGCGCCGCTTGAAATCGCCGTAAATCGGGCTATCCGGCCCGGCATCATGCGGCGCGCCGGTGATCACGTTCTGCGCGCCCTCGATCAAGAGCGGATAGATGGATTGCGGAATGTAGATTCCTGCGGCGGCCTGCCGGCGCATGTGCGCAACGAGCTCGCGCAAGGCCGGTCGGACCGCACGAATGCGGCGAATATAGGCCTCGGCGTCCGCTTCGTCGTCGAGCGGCTGTTGCCCCGTGAGCGTGCCCGGCACGTCGATGTGCAGACCCACGATCTGATTCAAGGCATAGAAATGGTTCCGCCAGCGATACCGATCGAGCAGCAGCTGTTGCTCGTCCAAGAACACTCGGTACTGCAGCTGGCTGCGCGGATCGAGCTTGGCGTAGTCGAATGTGGTTTTCGCCGTGTGGACGTCCCGGCGCACCCGCGCGGCACCGGCGGCGAGCGCGGCTTCCGACGTATCGTCCCAGCGATCGTCTCCCGCCTTGGAACCGAACTCCGTCGCGAGTTGCGGTCTGTCGTT
>Ga0116229_10009798_pt1 | contig 14537 bp, 9 predicted proteins | sample S1TSphgellanicum_3_FD_87313 | JGI IMG/M metagenome (GOLD analysis project Ga0116229, IMG submission 87313) | Host-associated microbial communities from peat moss isolated from Minnesota, USA - S1T2_Fc - Sphagnum magellanicum MG | ecosystem: Host-associated > Plants > Peat moss > Unclassified... | reverse complement strand
TAAATCTAATGGCTACATCTGATGGTTACACCTAGTGGCTAACTTCAATAGGTAAGTGGGAGGATATGTATGATGGGGTGAAAGCACACTAAAGTGTTACATTTTGGATGTTTGGGAGTTCATTTTTCACATTTAAATTCTTTTCAATAGTAGTTTATTTCAATTGATATGCAAATGATGAATTGAGATTCATGTGAAAAATGAACTCATATATCAAAACATTATGTTAAAATTTCATTGTCAAATCTTCAGTATTCAATTTGTTATGCACTTTTAAAGTTGTATAAAAACACCTATCCAGTCAATGATAAATTAAATGGATTCAATACACCTTGATATAATGTCCTTTATGATTAAATGATTCAATGGTAATATAATATTGTGACAAATTGATATTACATAAGACAATTTGAAAATATTTGATGATTAAATTTTGAGATGTGTATCAAGTATGAAGCTTCTAAAGGAAGTCTTTCATTTGTTGAAAATAATGATTTAGATGCTCATATTTCAAGCATAATATATCATAAAATAAGTTAAAGATGTTTAAATCCTTATGGAAAAATATCTTGTAGCACCTTACCACATGGCCCATTTGATTCAAAGTATCTTGCTTTTGCCTATTTTTTTCATACTTTCCTATTGTATTTTATTTCATAATGGACTAAAAATGAACTGTCATGATGTGCCATTTTTGTTTCACCCTAGTGTGCTTTCACCTGATGTAGGTAATATACAAGTAGGTGGGTAGGCAAGTAGGTAGGTAGGAAGGAAAATAATAAGTAGGTAAGTGGTTAGCTAGGTAAATAGGTGGGTGATAAGTAAAAGGTAGGTGCATAGGATAATAGATCATGTCACACTTGATTAAAGATCATTGGCCATCTTGACTAAATGTTGAATTTGAGTAAAGACCATTGGTCATTTTGACTAAATGTTCAATTTGATTAAAGATCATTGAATATTTTGATTAAGGTTGTACAACTTGACTATATGTTTTTAGTCAAATTAATCATTATAGTCAAGTTGATTAATTAAAAAATACATGTGTTATTTAAGCCCCTAACTTTTAATTAAAATGTACATGTCCATAAGTCAAAATGACAAAGTAGTCAACTTGAACCTCTTAACAAATCATGATTTGTAGTAGTGTCATAAGATTTTTAACATAATTTTAAATAAAATTTATAGATTATATTTGTAAAAATATAAAACTTAAAATTTCATTAAATTCATTGATTATCTAACATCATTCAATATGATTTAGACTAAAATTTAAGATGTAGAAAAACATTATACATCATACATATTATAATTGATATAAAAAAATTATTATAATTTTCTGAAATGGGATTCATATATTATAATCACATTGATTTTTTTTTAATGAAATGAAAAATTAATATGTGGGAGATAAATTATTATTTTTATTTATTATTAAAGATTAGTTGTAAAATATTTTTCATTTATAAATCATGTGCTTGAATCTTATTTTCCAATGAATCATCATCAAAATGTAGTCCAATTTAACAAAATTCAAAAAATAATTATTCAAATTCATGTACATTTTTGGAAGAAAATATATTATACTGTGCATGTCATTGAAAGTACTTTAAGAATAAACTTAAAAATTTTCCATTTGGGAAAATATCAATAAAATATTGAAATTGATGTTTATGCAATGTTTAAAATTAAGTATGGGGTAAATAAAATGCATTCAAAAATGTTTTCACATCAAGTGGGATGGTTTGATGGCAAAGGAATTGATATCCATCCTTGGGGTCTAAGGATCAAACCTCATAAGTGACCTAGTTGTGGTCAATGATGGTATGTTGACCATATGTACCTTACATAGTTAGGTTACTTAACCTAGGTTCCTACCTAGGCTAGTTTAGATACTTAAAGTAGGTGGTTTACCCTAGCTATTTAAATTAAATTTTTAGCTTAGCCTAAGTAATGACACATGTTAACAATTCATAGGATGAAAATTTATGAAATTATTAATAATATGAATTATTATAATGCATTATTTATACAAATATTTTACTTAATATATGTGATTAAAAATTATATGAAATAATTTAAATTAAATTTATTAAAAAAATGTTGCCCAATATTTTATGTAGTTGTAAATTTAGTCACATAGTCCTAAAATTAGTTAGTGGATGAAAAATCCTTGCAATCACAAATGATATGGAATTATCAATGTGATTATACATGCCAAATGGAGTTTTTTGCGATTGGTTGTTTTTCGTTACTTGTCTAAGGTGACTACAGGATTTGTAATTGTTTATTTCCAAATTTCTTCTAGTGAATGTGGCCTTATGGGCACCTTTCAAATTGATATTTGGGTTCAATTCATCATTAAAGCCATGGTGTTAAATGTTGTGTACAATAAACAAACCCAATGTGATTTGACCCAAAGATAAATCTATATTTAAAGGTTAACTTAAAGCACATAATTTGACAATTACATAAAACTTCTAGAAAATATTCACCTTAAAAAAGGCAATGATTAGTAACCAATGTTGATTAGTTCTTTTCCTTAACCAATAGGGTAGGGCCATGACTATTTGTTATTCTTTATAAAAAAAAAAGGTATGAGTAATTGGATTTTGAAGGTTTGTGAGACCCACTATTGTCAATTTCTTTGTTTAAGTAAACCCTAGTTATCAATTTCATGATTTAAAAAAAATATTACCCATCTATTATGCATAAGTGTTTTTTTTCAATGACCAACTTCATAACCGCTTAGTATAATGTCAATGTAAGTTTTTAACATAATACTTGTCCAAAAAATTGACTATGAATTCTTTGTGTGATTTTCTCTTTCTCAAAGAAAAAACCAATGGTTTAGGATTAGGTATATGGACCCTTGTTTGATGGTTTTCAAAAATCAAAGAATTGATTCTAACCCTTGACCAATGGTTTTAAAAAATCAAAGAACTAGTTTTAGCTTTTCATTGCATTCAATAAATAAATAAAATTTGGTCAAATAACCTACCCTAAGCAATCGATTCTTTCATGAACCAAATGATTATCTTTCAAAAATTTCCAAAACCCACAATAGAAGTTATAATTTGTTGAAACCCAAAATCAAAAGTTTATTAACAAATCAAACCACCACCCTACAATCTTGAATAGGCTAAATAGTCTAAAAAGTTATTAATGATGTGGGAAAATATTAAAAAGTTATTAATGATGTGGGAAAATATTCTTAGGATGCCAACTACATCAACAATGGCTTTTTGGTCTTCTCTTGCATTTCCAAATAATGTAGACATGTTGATGATCAAACGCTTAGTGTATCAAAAAGTTTAAAATCTTTGAACTTTCCTCTATTGCCTTTGGAGTTTAAAGAGATATTGTAAATCACCACTTGGCACGTGCATAGCCATGCAAATCACTAAAAATGGATTTAAAATGAGGAAGATAGGTCATGAAGTCATTGTGGTCAATGCTTGGTTATGAACTTGTTGAAACAATTTGTGATTTGGAGTTTAAAATTCTTGAAATTTTTTCTATTACTTCTAAAGTTCAAAAAGGTTTTGTAAAGCTTTAGTTAAATGCAACCGTAGGTTTTTAATCATTAAAAGAGAACCAAACAATGAGAAAGATATGAAATTTGAAAATAAACAAGGTTTAATTATTTTCAAACATTTTGTGATTTGGATAGCTTGTCCTCTTTGTGCTTCTTCTTCCCAAATTCTTTACCTCATGAGTTCAAAGAGCTATTCTATACCTTCACTTGGCACAATCATAGCCATGAAGTTGACCAAAAAGGGGCTACAAATGAGTAAAATATAGTTTGTGTTTGGTGGCAGGCATGTTAACACTATCTACTTACTCCTCCATAACTCATTTTCACTCAAACTTGATTAGAGTGTCTTCTTTTGCTTGTAATAATATATTTTTTGTCTTGCTTCTCTCAAGACGAATTATAAGTTACATTGTTCCACATGAACTATGTATTTCCTAAGTCTCAAGACCCCATATCTGGGCTCTGTTTGCAAAACCACATCAACATACATTGCTAAATATTTGACCATTCCCACCCATAATAAACGCAAACAAGTGGACAATATAAAGTGAAAGACTATTTAAGTCTCACCACCTTGGCCAGCCAGTATTGTTGACCAATAACAGTCATTTCCTTTTACAGGTCCTCATGTACAGGGTGAAACTCAGTTTCACACTATTTGACTACTATACTTCATGCATATGTAGTGTGGGTGGAGATTCAATGGAAAAAAGTTGCCATTTTTTGACAAAGAAACTGGGAAAACTTTGGAATTTTTTTTTTCTAGTGTGAATTTGGCCAATTTTGCTAATTTTTTGTTAAATTTCACCAAAAACTTGGATATTGAAAAAAGAAAGAAGAAACACTGATGGAGATGCTCTAACAGGTGCCAGTGGGAGGACCTAGTCCAGCAGCAGTACCTAGCTTATATGATAAAATAAGGCTGCGTTCTGGATCCAATTTCTCGCTCTCGTTGTGGGTTCTCTTTTTCTCTTTCCCAAAGAGAAGGAAAAAACGAAAAAAACCCATGACACATGTGACATGATCATTCCATCTTTTGGGTAATCTAAAACTATTCTTCCAATATTGAAATCAAAATTTGTTCAAGTGCAGATGTAGCTGCTGCTACCCTGACATAATTGCAGTGATTTTGCAGTAAACATTATATAAGAAAACTCTACAGCAATCTGCACTTCCTGTTGTTGCTCTGGTCATCAATTTAGAAATTAGGACACAAGTGAAGCTATTGCGTACAAAATGATTTATACAATGACATAGCCATCTTCTATTGGGATCTACTACTGAAGGCAACTCTCACAATTCAGTTTCTCAGTTCAGGGGGTATGCATATATTTGAACAGCTTTGGAGTATAGTATGTTTTGTCTTGTCACATGCGCCAGAGTTTACTTACTTTGTGTCTGCCAGAACTTCAGATCTTTCAGTTTTTTGGGAGAAAGATGCTAGAGACTGAAGAGTAGTGTCTCGTGCTGAAGTTTATAGTGAGTGAGAGAAGTACATAGGGAAGAAACTTGTTGTGGGTATATATCTTAGAACAGCCCATCACTGAACATGTACCTATCATCAAACACTTTCCAATATTGTCCTAATTCCTTAGCCAAATTTTGCAATTTTTGTGTCATTGGATGTGCAAACTGGAGGGCTACAATGTTCTTTGAACCTTAGAAATAAAGGAGCAACACCAAAAACACAAGAAGAGGATACGTGATAGTTTCTTTCAATTTTTTTGAAAAAATATTTTTATACTCCTCTATACTTTCACCCCCATATTTTTTCATTTTTAGTCTATTTTGAATGATTAAAAACCTGATGGGAGCGTCAACTAGGGCTTTACAAAACTTCTTGATATTCAAGAGGCAAAGATGCAATGATCAAAGATCTTAAGCTCAAAATCTTAACCTGTTTAAGTCACCCATCACTAGACATTGAACTCCCTTACACCAAACACCCCATATCTTACCCATTTAAAAATTGAATTGAGAGGTTTTTGTGAAATTGGAAGCATTAGGTGGAGGGTTAAAAAAGTTCTCTGTTTTCAGTTCAGAATTAGAGGAACAATGTGTGAGGATTCAACCTTGTTTGATTTCTTAAGTGTTCGTTTCACAGCCTATCTACCTTAGCTAAATTTTCTAAAATTATTAATCCATGGTAAAGATAAATGATGAATAATTACCCTGTTCACATTGTATAATTGTTTACACAATACCCTTGATTGCTAATTTCCTCCATTATTTGTTATAATACTCACATGTTATGCATAAATTTGAAATACCTAACCAAATAAGTGTCTTGTATAATGTTAAGGTAGATTTTTGTAAGTAAAACCATTTTTTGTAAGTTCCATTTTTTAAAACTGAAATTTAAAAAATATTTATCATTTACTTTAAAGAGGATAAACTTTGATTAATGAGGTTCTATCCCAACAAATTGTCTCCTAGGAAGTGGGTAGTGCATAGCTTCAATAATTTGGGCATTGCAATTGATATTAAACCTCAAACGTTTTGTCAAATTTCATAAAGTTAGCCAAAAGTATCACCTATGTTTTTTTCTATGGCAAATTGGCCTCCTAATTTTTTCATTTGAAGCAATTATCAGTCCAATTAATCCTACCTTGAATTCCTCCTCACCACCCTCCTGGCATGATGGGGGGGGAGACACCATAATGCTTTTTTTTCCCTCGCTTGGCACAAATGGCACAATAATGCTTTGCGCATCAGAAGAAAAAGAAATTACTTTTGAAAAGCTGGACCGACCAAAAATGGGCCAAAAGAGCATGAAAGGTATAAAGGTTGTATCTTGATTCTCAGCCCCAATCCTTTGGGCTGGTCAATCGAAAAAGTGCAACGAACTGTGGAACAGCATGGCATAGACAAAGTCTAGTACCACTCCTTTCATGCAAAGGCTATTGCTTTGCTTTCATCAAGATATATATAATGTCGTGTATTCATCCCAAGTTGTCTGGCTCTTAAGAGAAAGTATGTTCAAAGAGTGTAAGTTGAAAGTGAACAGATATCAATCATAAAAAGATAATTTGCTGTCCTATGAAACAGGGAAATGTGACAATGATGGGGATATTATAAGGCTCCTGAGTACTCCCCCAGCAAGTTTGTGAGCTTGTGGAATGTCAAACATGGGATTCATTGAGCTGTGGGCCATCATATAGCTCAAACGGTGGATATGCTGTTAAGAAAGAATGATGGTTGTAGAGACTCGTAGCTCCAAACAAGAAAATATGGTTACCAAAGCACTTGAATGGATTGCAGAAGGCCACGGAACATTTGAGATACAAATGGGATATCAAATCACTTTTTAAAAGGGTTCAGAAAAAATAAAAAGCCAAAATGGGAAAATGGGAAAATGCAAATGATGCCTTATGGAAAAGCTCGGTCAAGAAGCACACACATCTAAAGGGTAGAGTGGTGCAAATGAATCTTCAAACAAACTAGAAAAGTTAGGAAAACCCCACCAAATGTATATACCCACAAAAAACTTGCCTTGTAGCTCTGAAGTCTTTTTATGGACCGTACTAGTTGTTTTGACTAGAAATTATTTGTGGCCTTTTCAACTTTTTTATAGGACTCAGGGGTTGTCAACTTTGAGGTGATTTGAAAACAGCTAAATGTTTGCAACTTGGGTGGAACTTGGGAGCCAGGCAAACATATGATCTATCCATTTTGGGTAGGTTAAATAACTTTAGACAAGTTACACTAGAATAATGGATCCTTTTGTACACCACTAGAATATAGGCAGCTTCACCATACTCCAAAACGATTCTGGGTGCCAGTCAGTATGGGAAGGATGGTTCACAGAGGCACTAAGTAAAACAAAAGTGCACAGGTAATGTGCAAGAGTAACCCTGTCTGTAAATAGCTACTAAACATTGAACTGTTCATTCTCTCTGGAGATAACTAAGAAAACAAATTCAGACCACCAAATCCAGCAATCCTATTGGCCTGGAAAAAAAAAATTCAGACCTACACACAACCCTATTCTGCTGAACATTGAAACTAATGGTCCTTTCCGACCATTTCCATTGCTCCTCTAAAATTCTCACAAACCTACCAAACTTACCTATTATATATTTAACTATTAATTCAAGATAACTAAAAAAAAAAATTCAGACCATCAAATCAAGCAATTTCCATTGGCCATAACAACATTTCTTCACACTACACACAAGACTAGGATTCAACACCGTTCATATATTAGTACACTAACACTATTAATACTGTACACAGACAGGGTTGAGGAAAAAAAAAGAAAAAAGGGAAAGAAAGTCTAGAACAGAAAAAAATAGATCACCAAAATGAATGGCCACTGGTAAGGGGGAGGAGACTTTCAGTGACTCCACTTGTGCGAGGAGCAACTGCTTTTGGAAAATCACTTCAAGCTGCAGCAGCAGCTTGCATTCTTATATACATCTGAAAGCATAACGTTACATCTATCAATAATGATGGCAGTTCTAGTATAAGAGCTCTAGCTCGCTAAGAATATTTCCTCTGCAAGTAGCTCTAGCTAGCTGAAATTGTTTCCTCTGCAACTAGCTAGCTAGTTAGCTGATCTTCTTCTTCTTACAGACTTCTAGTTGTAGATGACATAAGAGCAGAACTAGTTCTAAATGATTATAACGCTGCACTAATAAGATTCCGTCATCTAGACAAAAGAGTCGTGGTTCGTTCCTTGTCCTGTTGGTTTTGGAGCTGGTCCTTGGTCCTTAGCTAAAGGCGTTTTCACTAGGATCATACAAGAAGTACTATTATGCCAGCTTTGGGTCAGTTCATTTCCGTAAGCCGGAGTTTAAGGCTGCAGCTAGCAGCGGGTAATTTGGAGGCTTACATACACGTTGCATTCATTTGATCATGCAGAGGTTCAGCTAACTACTGTCCTGGAGCTCATGCTATTTACAAGGAAACTATGGTGGAATTCACAGGACTCTAGTAGAGTAGTATAGCCTCGCGGGACTCCTCCTGGCTCCGAGTGGTGTTTCAGGAGGAATCATCCACTGACTAGTGCAGTTGGTGACAGTTTTAAGTGTTTGTCTCTTAGCTATATATCTGCCCGGGCTAAGTTAGCTGAAATCCCCAGCTACTTCACAAGATTAGCATCTAGTACAGATCTACCTTGAAGTTCCTTGAAACTACCGTGAGAAAGTAGTCCACCAAGTTTAGCTGATGTGTGACTTGGTGCTAGTTACTGCATTAACATAGTTGTATAGTTGCAGCAGCAGCTCATGTAATCAGTTCCGGGCCTCTGAGGCAAATGATTTGCTTGTGGTAATGTTAGCTAGCTAGCAGTGAAAGTAGTGTAAAGAGCAGAATTTACTTACCTCACTCCAAGACTTAGTTGCCCAGCTCATGTAGAAACGTCGACCCAGCTTTCGTCTCATGATGATACCCAGGTTTCTCTCTCTTTAGATCTGTGTCCTGACTTTAACTCTTCTAGTCTCGCACAATTTTGCAGCTCTTGAAATGTTCCGGTTCTCGCAGCCTAGTGACTCAAGTACGCCAAGCAGCAGCTGCTCAGCTCGTCCTCTGAGGCGGCTGTATGATCAATAGCTGCAAGCCTCTGCACATTCTGTCACTTTGCTGAGTCTTCTTGTGTCCAAACTGTGGATCTCTTCTTCTTCTTCTGCCAGTTGACTCCATAGCTAGCTTCTGCACATTATTTAATCCACCTGTCATTGCAGACTTAGAAGCTCACTCAAGTACGAATATCAGAAGGCCGGGAGCTCGAGTTTGACATTGAATTCTGTGATACTAGTGCCCCAGCGTGCATTGAACATTCTCTAAGTTTCAGACTGCAGGCACATTTGAATTGGAAGACTCCAGGTTCAGGAACGAACTTTCGTGTATGCTAAGTGGATCGTCTCATGAACCGGAGTATGATAAACCAGCTGCGCGAGTGACTGCTGATGAGTTGGTAATGGGCTCAGATATCAGCACAACAGCCTATTTCTGCTTTCGTAAACTTTCCTTTGCCGACTGCTGGCGGCGCTGAGCAGCCATGCCCAAGTTTTCGGAATGGTCATCAAGGAACCAGTCTAGTCTGAAAGCAAATAGCCGGCCTCTTGTACTATCAGCAGCCGCTCACATCCATCTAGTCTGGTGTATTATCGTATTACTGATGTTCCAACACTGGGCGTCGTCCACATCTGCCGCTAGGCCAAGTCATCAGCTTGTCGGTAAGCTTACAATCGCGTCTTGTACAATCTCTCTATGATTCTCTGTATCTAATTGTCTATGATTCTCCTTCCTGGACGAAACAACAAGCACTTTAGTTGTTGCAAACTCTTCCGCACACCACCGTAAATTTGCTTGCTAGCACTAGGTCTAATTCCCTTGAATAGAGGAACTGCGTCAACAATATCGATCCTATCGCTGCTGCACATCCCTAAAGACAAACATTGCGGTTTTGAACTCAAGACTAGGAGCACAGACAAACATGTGTATAATAATATTTGCTCATAGGGCTGCTGCCGAAGGAAATTACGATTGTCAATCCTTGCAATTGAAAAATGAGTTCAAGATGTTTTTGTAAAGAAGAAGAGCAGAGCTGATGGAGCTAACATCAATCAGGTGACGTGTACTCCCAGGTCTGCAATTTGTAGAATCGGCGGCATACGCGGAAACCTTGAAAGCAGCCAGGGCAATCGATCAGGATGCAGTTTCCATTCCTCCCTCAAGTCTTAAGGTACACTACTTATGACATTGCCCTGCTGTAGGTTTGAAAACAGGAGTTCTTGTTGTTCACACAAGCTGCAGCTTCGTGAATGCTCAGCAGCTCTTTAAGAACGATCCGCGAGCATTTGTTACACAAAATATTGTTTACAGGATTGAGCTGAGTAGTAGTATGGTAGCTTCTCGAATGCTGAGTAAAGGATACACAACAGCCTTAACAGCATCAGGATCTGACTTAAGGCTGGCTCGTTTGGGCGGCGCAGATTCTTGAGAGGCATTGGATTAGGCCATTGGCAACTGAATCTGCTGGAGACGAGTCCTTTATCCTAAAGCTCTTGAGCACACATATGTGCTGCCAGGGAAATATGCAAGGGACGCCTGCAGCAGCCAATTCTGTTCAGTCTCTTATTAGGAGCTTCATCAAGCGAAGCAGGATTTGTACAGGGACAAGAAAGACTTCTGCTTTCGAAGAACTCCCAGGTTGTTCATATCCTCGCGGCAACGACTTCAATAGGAGACGTAAACTGAGATCCAAAAATGCCACTACAGCTCCTCCTGCAACAGCCGAAGCTATGGACGACATGGAATCGGTCGACGACATGGAGTCGGACTACAGTGATCCGCAAACCCACCCTCCCAAAGGAAACTAGTCTAAGCCAAAGTATTTTTGCGCGAGCTTGCTAATTTTCAAGGTTCACAGATCAAAGCTGTTAATTCTGGGTCTAGACTCTAGAAGTGACAACCGGCTGCCTGATCACAGAGATCACCGTAGAGGAATATAGAGCTGAGTGTAGGTTATCAACAAGACCCTGCAAGCCAGAGTTGCTAGTTTTCCCGTTGGCCAGCTTCTCTCAAACATGGATCATGTCAATTCCTAAGTGCCTAACTTCCTTTCCCGCGATCCTGGTTCAAGCGCCTGACTGACTTCAGAAGGACCCCTTAAGCCCCTGCAGGATCTCACACTTCAAGCTTGCACCAGCTAGAAACAAATGTCCAACACTGGCCATAAGTCCTAAACCAGTACTTCTCCGACGTTCCTGGCTGATCGATGCTCATACAGATGATGCGTGCCGGTCAAGATACAGGTCTGTAAGATCATGTGACGACTAGTTCTTCATCGTACACGTTCACCTGCGAGCTAAATGGAAGTTCAATTCTTACTGTCACTTGCAACAAATGCTGCAAGCTGTATGCAGCACGGCTTGATGTGATTTAGTAACCAGCCAGATCAGCTGCTAACTGGTTCAACACTCCCCCAACAGTTTCCTAATATTTATTCATGACCTAAAGTTTTGCGGGATCAAAAGTGCTTAGTTGTTGCTCAATGGTGCTACATTAAACTGGGATCATGCAACAGCTCCAAAAATTGTGGCTAGCATTCGATCGGTCAGGCTGATCACTTGGAATCTGTAGCCTGCGCCAAGTTAATCCACTGCTAGCATTATTGTCATGTTCAAGCTGCTGTCCAGATCATTTATTTATGAGGATGGAAGCTCATCATGTGTTGCTTAGTGCAAAAAGAGCAAGGTCTTATACTTGATTAGAGTCCTCCATGTTAGACTCTAGATGTGAATCTATCTAGAGGTGATGCAAATTGTTGTGTCCTAGAGTGCACAACACACATTAATTTAGTTAGCTAGTACCAACTGCTTTAGTGGGCGATGTAGACCTCCGGATCTGCAGATCACCATGATCAGATCAGAGTTGTTCTACAACATCAGCTCTGGATCACGCCTTGACAATATGACGCTATAATGAAATAGCTGCTACTTACCTCATTGTAAGAAATACATGTTTCAGATTATAAATTTGTCATTTAAGCTCCATCTGGATTGATGGACAGCAACGAATTTTTGCAATTTGTACTGTAAGTATGAATGCTAGAGAGCTAATTGCAGGTGAAATTAGTCAACATTCGAACTCATGAATTCTCATATGCAGCAGAGATCTAGAGTCTGAAATCACAAGAAACATTTTCACCTAGATTCCCCGGGGGACTGTCTGGCATCAAGAATCCAACTTAAATTTCTCCTATGCAAATATGAAATGGTTTGTTTGACAATGGGAAAACAATGCAAAAATTAGAATAAAACATTGAAATAATATTGATCCCACAATTTTCTTGGAAAGCTTTCCCTATTTTTTGTTAATTTAACTTTAATTTCTCAGAGGTTGAATCCACTGTTTTCCCTACAGGAAAAGAGTTGAATCTTGTGTATTCATGATGCATGCAAGTAGTGTTTGCAGAGGTCTAGAGTCTGTTCAAATTCGTGATATATAATGTGTGAGTATTTGTGTGCAGATGTCTAGGACCATCTCAAATTCAAAATCATGATATACATGATGAGTTTCACTATTTGGTACTCCTAACATATAATTACACTCTTTGCCCTGGCTGGGATAATATATATAGGGTACCAATGTACCATATACTAGCTTTGGCTTCCATCAAAAACATTCTTGTTTTCTTGACTTGCATGCACATCAAGTTATAATCTTGTCTCATTCTATCATCAAAGCCCTAATTTTCAAGGTCATGTTTTCAAGTTGTGAAGTTTGATATAATTGCACCTAATTCATTATCAACCTAGCTAGATTAGGGTTTTCTCAAGTCAATCGGTGACAAACTAAGTACTCCAGAGTGTGGCAGACTTGATCAGTTCCAAGTATAATGTTGAATCCAAAATGTGACAACTTCTAAGACTGCATAATTCGTGGGGGTTACTTTCTTGAAACAGACAGTAGACTCATAGACTTGCAAGTTCCAAGAAGGAAATTGCGTGCTACATTCCTACATTAGATGAGGTTACACTTCGGTTAATATATGATAGAATTGGGGCTATATTTGTGGGTGACTCCAAGGAGAGTTTGTGCATACTACACCCTTAGGTGAAGGTGAACCGCTTCTTACAATTCGTGTAGGAATTTTCAAGGTGAAATTAAATACCTAATTGTTGAAATCCTTCTGCCTCATGTTCACATGAAAATTAATATTCTTCAGGAGTTGTCAAACTGTTGGAAAAGTTGGTTAACAAATTAATGCCAACTGGTGCATAAGTTAACACAGCCTCCAAGCTCTGGAATCACAAGCTCGCATAAACCTCAAATTGGGTGTCCAGCATCACTTGAAATGTTTAAAAAACACTGAAAACCTGGCCCCCTGACTAGAAAAAGGACTTTTGACATGAAGGGAGCTCCTACTGTCGTTGAAAGTGTGTTCTGTCAGGGGCCTACAAAGGTAGTACCCTTTCTTTGGACAGACATGGGCAAGAACCATAGATACCCTTCATCACATTTAACAACAAAATGCTTTTGATTCTGGCATTTGCAAGATGGGAGGACCACTTACCCCGATCCCTCTGCTGTATTAGAGCACGTGAAATGATTTTGAATCTTCAAAAATCCCCAAGTGACAGATGGGCAAGACAACAAATTTACTGCAAAACTCGGCAACTGGTGAGCGTCGTTGTGTTACGTTTCTTGTCAAATGGGAAGTCCTAATTGTTGCAACACTCCAAGCGACGTAGTTCTTCTTGCATTGCTTTTCCATAAGTATTTAGAATGTTCACCTCCAATCTCCCTCCAATGCCCCTTTTCTTATTTATGCCAAGTCAGAGTACACCATTACTCTTGCACCAAACAGAGCACATTTCATCGATGATTTTCCGAAACCATTTTACTGTTATCGCACTTGGCCAAGGTAAGAAAACTTAGAGATGTCATATAGAGATTTCTAAAAAGCTCTAAACTTAAACACCTCAAGTTGGGAACAAACTTGAATCGGTGACTTACCAAGAAGTCTATAGCAGATATGTAAGATCACTTAAAAGATGCAATATTATGATATTAGCACAGGAGTTTTCAAATATTTTGGCTGTGTCCAAAAGGAGAATTATTTTGGAAGACCACAGGCCAGATATGCTAGTGAGTGAACACTTAGTGAGCTAGTGTTTGTTCTCCCATCACTTTCAGCCCTGGAGGTTGATAGGGCCTAAGTAGACCTGTGTAACCAAAAAAGAGCGGGTCCAAGAAACCTACAGCCCGATGCGCTGCACCCCCCCTCAGACCTTGGGTACTCACACTCTGACAGTCCGATTCACATCCATGTACACTTATCCCATCCTATCTGCGAACGGCCTACCTGCCCGATCTCCGATCCAGCTCGATCCGAGCTGCAACAGACTTAGCAACACAAGACTCAACACGAGATGCGACTCTGATCATGCCTCACAGATGAATGTACTCAAGAAAATACCCGGATTCTCATTATCAGATTATGTACATAGTCCGAGAGCACAAGCATTGCCCTCGAACTTCAACTCCT
>Ga0116229_10009796_pt1 | contig 14540 bp, 4 predicted proteins | sample S1TSphgellanicum_3_FD_87313 | JGI IMG/M metagenome (GOLD analysis project Ga0116229, IMG submission 87313) | Host-associated microbial communities from peat moss isolated from Minnesota, USA - S1T2_Fc - Sphagnum magellanicum MG | ecosystem: Host-associated > Plants > Peat moss > Unclassified... | reverse complement strand
TTTCAAAGCCCCCTTGTTTTCCGGGGGGGGGGGGGGGGGGGGGTGACATTCATTTGATGATAATATTTTTAAATTACTTAACATTGTTCATGAAAATAACTTCTTGAACAAAAAAATTTAAATCATTTTGGTTTCATCATCATATTTTCCCCTACTATCACAATTTCATTATCCATGGGTGCAAGCATGGTAAAGTAGACCAAAAAAATAATGTCCAAGATGTAATTTAAAAATGACTTAATTTTTCATATAAACACATGAAAGTAGATTAAAAACTTGTGAAAGTAAAAATATGACAAAACATGGCCCTCCATTTAATTTATAATAAGTTGAAATACAAATTTTGAAAAACTTTGGTATCAGAAATTTGGTGAGAACTAGATTTGAACTTGATAGGGTCAATTTGATGTTCAAACTTATTTTTACAATAGAAGTTTTATGTATTATGATTATGACATGCATAATTTGATATTACACAAGTAATTTTTAAGGTTACATTGATTTGAAAGTAAAAAAATGTTCAATATTTCATCTACTTGTAACCCATTTTGTAAGATCAGAAACTTCCTACAAGTAGATGCAATTTTTGTAAAACCTACTTAAATCTACTTGAAGATGTTCATTTTTCAAAATTATAATATTAAAGTGAAAGAATATCTTCATATTAATCATTTTATACTTTCAATGCATCAAAAATCTTTTATGTCCACTTATATTTTTTTGTGACAAAGTACTATGTGACCTTGTTTTCACCCCCATCATTATTAAATGACATTCAAGTTTGAGATATTAATGTTTGAATACATTTATCTTTCAATCATAAATGAAATTCATCCATGCAAAAATGACATTCATCCATATGACATCATTAATCTATGGACATATTCATCCATGTAGGTGGATTAAAATCACATTAAATTTTAAGTTCCAAGCTATAAGCACAAAACACAAGCTTCATACTCATGCACAAGCCATCTTCATGTTGTTTTTACCTAGTTATCGTTGTTTAATGGTAATTGAACATAACTTGACCATAAATCTAAGGTATTAAAAATTTTAGTTTGTCCTAGGGCATCAAAAATCTTTTCCAACAAGGGCATGGCATATTTTTTCAAGTGAATCCATTTAATCATTAGATGGTAATTCCCACACATATGACATTTGGTTTAATTGTTGAAATTATCCTTCTTGGTTGGCATCATTATTGTTGATGCATATTCACCCTTAGACAATTCCACCAAACCTATGTCCAACAATTTTGTTGTCCGAGCTTGAACTAATGCCTTCTCCACCTCACTAAACCAACAAGGTTTCTTGAAAATTGGGTTATCATGCTCTAGTATAATTTGGACATATTGTCCTTTTAATTGGCCCAATTACTTCAAGTTGGAGGTAAAAACATCAAACATAATCCATATTTGTTGTGTTGAGCAAATCTCATCCCCTATAATTACTATACCATATTTGGTTCCCATGTGGTTTTGGTCAAGGGCGCCTTAGGTTGGGATGACGAACTATCCCCATTGCCTTGAGGTTAAAAGCATAACTTGTGGTTACTATGCATAACACTTGGGGCTACCACAATGTCTTCGTGCCCCACATCACCAACCTCTTTCCAAACACCCATAAACCCCTCTTGGTGGTCTTAATCCCACATATCTTAAAGATGTGTAATTCATGTTGTAACATCACCTCCCCCTTGCAATGATATGACTATCCTAACTAGTGGTGTAACAAGTGGAAATGTAAGGTGGGTATGTGGGAAAGATTGGGCCAAATGTGCTTGTTCAGCCAAGGTTAAATTAAAATATCATGTGAAGCAATTAAGGTTCATAACTTGCCCCAAAATCCACAAGTATGAATTCTTTTAGGAATGTTGAATATGGTTGGTGCTAATGTGAAAGGCAATGGCCCATTTTCGTTCATTCACATTAGGGTCCTCCATTTAAAGATAATGGAGTCCCAAATCATCATGGGACCTCCATCCCTAAAAACATGAAAACATGAAAAATTCAAGATTGTTAGTAGGGTTGTTCATGGAAAGCCAACCTTATTAACCACCACACAAGGCGGCCATGGCTAGTCATCATGATGAACCACATGTCAATGGTAGATTCAATAAGTCATCCACCAAACATGTGGGTCATTTAAGGATGAACAAATATGCTTGCTGGATCACCTTTAATGGTGTTATGTTAATGCATAACCATTGGAATTGATGGGCGTGTGAACCAACTACAATAACATCCATTTACATGGCCCAACACGACCATCTTAAAATGACCAAATCTACTATCCCAATCATATCCAAATTTTGCACCTCCAACAATGTGATGTTGTTTGGCAAAAATTGTCAGTAACCTTGAATAACTAATGTTGGCAACAAAATGGGACATTGCTACAACATCTTAACATGACATTTGGAAGCATGTCTAACATATGGATTCTACTCCACATAGTTGTATCGCCATACTTGGATCCTTGATTATAACATTATGGTTGAACCATACATTTACTATCTTTGGAAATATCCAATAGAATAACCTTGGTGTTTGATGAGCTTAACCCTAACAACCCATTACTAACATCCACAAGTGTCTTAGAGCTTGGTGATAGTAAAATGTGCCAAACTTGATAAAATAATTGGCCAATGCTTGTAGCTTGGTTAATGCACCCCATGGTGGGTTAAGATCCAATGCAAGAAGTTAAATGAATGGCATTTCTTAACATTGCCCACTCTCCATATGGGAGTACATCTTGATCGTGGATGTTACCCTCCAATAGTTAAACCCCATGTGGAAGGCCTAAAAATCTAACCAACATAATGGAACTTTAAACGCAATGTATTTGGCTAGCCATAAGGTGGTTGAATTGAGAGTGTGGATGCATTCAATGGGTTTTCCTTCTTACGAAATGTAACCATTCATAGATCCATAATGTTCATTTCTATGAATTCCAATATTGGAACACACTTGCCAAAGTGGGTTGTATGGGTAGAAGTAACATGGCATCCCTCACTTGATGCCTAAATTCCTTGTCTAGGATCCCATACCAAAATTGGATTGCTTGGGCTTTTGTCATGCCTTGTGTCACCATGATCAATCTATGCATTTGTGCATAGGCTTTTTATAAGTTCTCATGGGGGCTTATGTTGAAATTCTTGTAAACTCTTCAAATTTTTGGTTTAAAACCTTGATAATTCTATTGTAATTCTCGAAAGAATTCCACATTCGAATGTGGGCAAAGGACCTTGCATACTAATGGAAGGATCAATAGCATCACTTCTAGTGGAACTGCCATTCCACTTGTCACACTATTATTAAAGATTTTATAATTGCACTTAAAGTGGAAGTAGGTTTGGGGACCATAGGCACTCTAGTAATAAACACATAGTTGGGTGACCAATACATGTGCCATTTTAAAATTTGAACCTAATAGGTGTTAATCATATTTTTTTAGCTTATTAATTTGATTTGCTTATAATTTAATTATTTTTGTTATTTGTTAGATATTGGTTATTTTTTATTAGTTATTGAATTTGAATTATAATTTTTAAAAAACTAGAAGTAAAACAAGTTTGAATTATCATTTTTGTTTTACATCTTTTCATTGTAGTAAAAAAAAAATGTTGTAAAGAATAAAACCATCAAACTTTAGAAGCAAAATATAGTTGAACTAATTTTCCAATAATCATTATGATATTTAAGAAAACATACATATAAAAATTGTATAATTTTTTTGAAAATAATCAAAATCATAACCAAATTGGTTAATATTGAATCATTATTACAAATTTTGGGTTTTGCAACTGTCGTTTGCAATTAAAATTCAGTTGCATGAGACATATGCAACTATAAATTCGTGTAGTTGCCTAAAACAAGTTGCACGTGACATTTAATTGCATGCAACACTACATATGCAACATGTTTATACAATGTTAATATACATGTTCATCCATACATATTAATCCAAATGTAGTTGAACCTTATGTGCAACTCTCTTTATAACTACAACATAACTAATCAAAGTATGACACATGTTTAAAAATTGAACAACTTGCAGTTGGACACATGTCACTTTTTAATTATTTGTGTGTTTTTAAAATTAAAAATACATTGGATTAATCTCAATTATTAAAGTCTCTTCCACTAAGATGATGACATGTGTCACACCATGGAACATTCATTGACCATTTGACATGTGTTCAATTTTAAACACCAATTATATGGTGACATGTGGCAATTAAGGCCCGCCTTTTTTATTTTAAAATATTAATTAATAAAATCTAAGTCGTCTAATTTAAGGTTATAAGATGGTGACATGTGGTAGCTAGGTAATTATTAAACCCTACTAGGTAGCTAGGTTTACTTAGGTATGTAAGTAGGTTGAAAAGTAAGTAGGTTTAGGCTATGTAAGTAGGTTTAGAATAATCCAATTTTATTTTAAAGTTTAGCCATTTTATAAAGGTCAAGTTTTTTTTTTTTTTTTTTCATTCATCCCCAATGGCACTTGGTATTTGGTTAGTACATAGTTATTGCCCCTAATTTATATACTATGCCAAATTGAATTGGAATCTAAAGGATATGGGATAAAGAATTCCATTTTAAACCTCATTAACCAACTTAGGTGCTCATTAGATGCAACTATTGTATTAGAATATACCAACCTAGGGAGGGCTCTATTGCTTCTGACATCCCAACAAAACTTGAAGCCTTCCTTTTAGCACATCGAACACACCAAGAATCATCGAAAATGGATCACAAATGAGAAAGTTATTGCCCCCCAAAATGAAGGGGGTCTAGAACTCAAAAAAACAAACCATAGAAAACTACAAAAGCCAATTCTTAAACACCAAAAAAGTTCCTTTTATGTTGTTATGTTGCTATTAGATTTCAAAAATGATTTGAATAACTTCAAGTGGCGCTCCTATAACACTTTAAATCGTTTAAAATGAATAAGAAACAAGAAAATTATGAAGTTTGAAAGTAGGAGGGGTCGAAAGAGAAAAAAAAAGGAAAAGGAAAATGTTTTGTAACTTATAAAGCTTATCTTTCCTATTTTTCTTCTTGTTAATTTTTCATTACTCCTTTTCTTTGCACTTTAATAATTTATTTTAGCCATAATTAGTTTAATTTAATTTAATTTGGCCATAGTTAATTTTAACTTAATTTAATTTAGCCATGAATATTTTAGGTTAACTTAATTTAGCCATAATTCATTTGGCATAATTTAATTTAACCATAGTTATTTTATCTTAATTTAATTTAGTTTAACCATAAATATTTTAACCTAACTTAATTTTGCCACAATTAGTTTGCCTTAACTTAATTAAATCATAGTTGTTTTAGCCTAATTTAATTTAGTTTGATTTAGTTTAATCATAATTAATATAACCTAATTTAATTTAGCCATAAATGATTTTGCCTAACTTAATTTAGCCATAATTAATTTGGCCTAATTTAATTTAGCCATGGTCATTTTTTGCCTAATTTAATTTAACCATGATTATTTTAGCTTAACTTAATCTAGTTATGGGTAATTTAGCCAAATTTAATTTAATTTAACCATAATTAGTTTAGCTTGGCGTAATTTAACCATGGTCAATTTTTGCCTAATTTAATTCAACCATAATTATTTTACCCTAACTTAATTTAGTTTTGGTTAGTTTAGCCTAATTTAATTTAATTTAGGCATAATTAATTTAGTTCAACTTAATTTAACCACGGTTATTTTAATTTAATTTAATTTAGCTTAATCTAAATTAGCCATAGTTAGTTTAACCTAATTTAATTTAACCTAGGTTAATTTAAGTTAGCCTTAATTAGCATGGGTTTAACTTTAGTACTAGAGGTACATAATATTATTATATATAGCCTATGTAGATATATTAAGTATACTAATTTGAGTATGTATAAGTTTAGATCATTATTTTTATGGCACATGTCCATGTTACACACATTTAGTTGCATGTTAGTTACACATAATTGTTGGCCTAAAAATTATACAATACCAAATTTATAGTTGGAAACATGATCGAAATAGTTGCAACCGACAATTAGTTGCATAGTGATTGGTTGCAAATGACATGATTTCTACTACTGAATTACATTTTTCTATGCAAAATACATAAGAAAGTAATAAAATAATACACATTTAATAATATATAAAAATGAAAATATAAAATATCATGTTCCCAATGGGCATGCCTAAACTCGTGATAATCATCCATAGGCTAAAATAAACCCTTCCATGCCATGAAGGGTGTAAACAATTAAGGATTTCATATATGTTGCATATCACATCAATTATCAAATTATTGGATGAAATCATCTAGTTCAATGGTGCTAATCACCCTTGATATTAACATGATCATTTGGTGGCCCCATACATGTTGTCCATGTCCCACAACAATGGTGTGGTGATAACCCTCTAAGGTGAACTTGTTTTTGAATATGAAAATTCCCCCACTCAATGATGATGAAAGTGGTGTGGGTGGTTTGAACCACACTTGGCACTTGGTAAACCATTGGTGATGGTGACAATGTTCCATGTTCTTAAATCTTGTACCCCTTTCATGTTGATCCTTAATGTTAATTTGGGTGTCTAGCCTGGAACCTTTGGTAACCAAAGTTTGTTGAACATGTAATGGATTATATTAAAATTAAAAGGATATGGAACTTCTTGTAGCTTAACCTACCCTTTAAATCAACCCCTTAAACCATAACTCCCTTAACATAAATTCAATGATGCTGCACCTATATGACTAAGACACCTACACCCACAAAAACATTCCACAAGGCCAACAACATTTAAACACATTGTGAACATGACAAAAGTGGTCTACTAATCATCAACCCGATCTCACCACAACACTAAACAATGGGACATCCTATTGATCAAAATCGAAACCATCCACAATCGCACATCCCAATATAATTTAAATCTAGTTAAAACTTAATCAACATGATCCAACAAACCAAATGTCAATCACAGACCCAAGCTCATTGTTTTGATAAAGGCACACTTGATAAAACACATGGTCTTTCATTTAGAATTTCACACTGAGTAATAAACACACATCAGTAATAGGTCATCTTAAGAACATGTGTTCAACCTAGGTTGTAGTCATACGTGTTTTAGCAACCCCATTACCCTTTGAAATCAAATGATAATTTAACCAACATATTAATAGGAAACAAATGCAACCCAACAAACATAAGTGAATATGCACAAATTATGCAACACAGATATCCATTTTTGTGATCCCCACACAATAATCAATATAAAAATTCAAATGTTTCACATTTGTTGATGGCACAACACTCCACCATTTATCAGAAATGGGAATGGGTGTTTACTTGGCAAAAATGGAAAAGAATCCTCAAAACATGGTTGCTAACCCATCCCACATCCAACCACGCAATTCATTAAAAAAATAATCTAAAATTTTAAATTTCCAAATGGATTAAAATTTCCCACATTGGTGGTATTCCCCTTCAAAAGCCCACTAACGTACATGATTTATGATTCTACCTACATATAGGTGAGATATGAATTTCCAAAGGATAAATGGAAATTAATTCCAAAATGGAAAATATAATTTATTTAAAATCTGTGATTTTGGTGGTCAAATCATGCAACCATCTCTTGCAATCAAATCTCGTGTAGTCTTATCTCTTACAACCATCTCCTATAGTGCAATTTCCTACAACCATTTCCTACAATAAAATCTTTTGTAGTCATATTTTATAGTTAAATCTTTTATAGTTGAATCTCCTACAATTGTTTATTGTGATTGAATCGCATGTAGTTTTATATATTGTAGTAATCCCTTGAGCCTCACGAATGTTTAGATCTTGCTACACCTCCAAGGTTTGGGAGAGGCTCCAAAAACACCATTCGAAGACTGATGGAATTAAGCTCCACCCCCCCCTTTTTCCTTTTTTTCATCTCTTTTGTTGTTGTTATAGTTGTCATTACCAATGTGGGTTGGGTATTTGTTTTTGCATTGGTTATTAACCAAGTATTAGACTAGGTATATGCATATATGATTGTTGGGTTTTACTTTTTCAAAGAACCTAGACTCCCCCTCCTATTCAACATTTTTTGAAAGTTAACACCTATCCCCACCTCATAATCGATGATTAAAAAAATGTAAATATCCATAACCAGCCCTACTTGAGGAGAATAACAAGGTAGGGTGTCTTTCAAAAACTTGGATCAATAACAATTTCATACATGTGGATTGTGCTAACTACCAATTGAAAGAAAAAAAAATCTTCAAGTTCTTTTAGCTATTACTAATAATCAATATGCATTTTGAGTTGTGATTGATGCTTGTACATTCAAGTAACACATGTGTTTAGTTGCAAAATATTAGTGTTGTTTTAGACTATTAGGAGCTTGCCCTATAAACTTAAAAGAGTTGTGATTGTTTGTCAAATCCTTAAAGACTTGGCAAAGACTCGATTTTGTAGGACATCGTTGAAGATTCAACATGTGTTTTGAAGGGGGTAATCCAAAAACCTTGATAAAGGAACCTTTTTGCCCATATAGGTTTTTGTTAAAGAATCGAGTCTTATATACCCGATTAATCACATACCTGAATCCTTGCCTTGCTTCATAATTGCACCTCTTTGGGTTAACACATAACACAAAACTAGATCAACCAACAAAACTAAAACAAACCCATGACACATAATGTTAAAAACAAAACTTGCTCCATATCATTTACTGCAAGTGTCTTAAACAATTAACATGTGTTTTGCATTACCTTGTTGTTCCTATGGGAGTTTTAAGGAAAAAACCATAAGCTACAAATCAACCAACAAAATTTCAACATTTCAAAAAATATGAAAATGAGTTTGAAATCAATGGAATGACCAAGAAAAAGAATGAACTTAAAGATAAAAGATTTTTTTAAAAAAAGGTTGGGCTTGACCTATCTACTATTGCTTATTTCTTTGGTAGTAATATTCTCAACTTTAAGGATGTTATTTTTAGAAATAAATTGAAAAATATTTGGTGTCAATTATTACTTAAAAGTTGATTTTTTAATCTTTTTTTAAATCATCATTTCTTAAAATATTAATTTTGAGTAGAATCCTCATGTCGTCTTTCCACCAAGGATGAACTAAATCTTGCCAAGGTTACTTCAAAAGATCAAATAAAAATTCACCTTTCAATTTGTTGAATCTTGTGACACTTTTCACATGTAATCATCCTCTTATGTAAACATCCATAAATTTAGTGGTAGACTTTCAAATAACTTATCCCCTTTATTCATTAGGGTGAACAAAACCCACTTTTGACCCTAGGTAACTATGTAAACAAAAATTCAATAATCAATTTCTACCTTTAACATCATCATAATCTCAACAAACAAGGAATTTAATAGGTGTTCACATTTAATGCCTTCTACCTATTAGACATAAATTTCATTTATTAAGTTATTACCCTAGCCTAAAGTTAGTTTCCACATTGACATTATGAACACATTTTTAATGAAAAGAATCAATTTGTTAATAAAATTGGAAATTATTGAATTTTCCATGATATATTATGATATTGTCATATGAGTAGTGAAATTATTCAAAGTGTAGCCTATGATAATTATGACAATTTTCAACATGCCACTTCCTATTTTCACAAAAAATCATTTCACTATTTTGACAATTATTTAATGACAAGTCTAACCTTGAAGTAAGGTATACATTTATTGTCAATTAACAAAACATTTTAGATTTCAATACACCTAGATGTCATGTTACCTATAAAAAAACTAATGCCAAGATTAAATTAACAAAATATATCATGCTTAAAAGCATTAAAAATATCATTCATGTCATATCTATTACACTATGGAAAAAACTTGACAATAACATTTTCAAGGTGTATGTCAATTATTGAATTATTTGTTTTGTTGGAAAGAGCTATAAAAGGTGCCCTCACATGCCCAAAATGAAGCTATTTCTTAGCCTCTAAAATTGTTGAATTTTTCAACCAAATCAATGTGTCCTTGTGCACTCAAATATAAGTTGGGGGGGGTGGGGGAAAAGGGCAATATGAATTCTGAAATAAATACATCTAGTGTCAAAAATTTAAGTGTTATAACTTTGGGAAAACACAATTGATTTGGGCATGCAACCCATTCTAGTAATGCCCTATATGATGACCATTTTCTAATGTCATAAAAAGTTTTTGAATTTGCACATTTAATTCATGTTTTGATTGGTTGAGTAGCTTTTGGATAATTTGTGTTTTGATTTTTGAATGTTTGCAATTATCATGTTACACCTTTATTCAAGAAATGTGCGCCCAATATAAATATTTTTTCTTTTCAGATATTTCCAATGACACCCAAATCAATCAATTTATACAAGATTTTAACCTTCAAATGACATTTTGAAGGTTCAAGACTTGTTAAAAGTCACAACCCTTTAAATGGATTAACTTCATTTGGAATTTCCAACTCAAAGGAATTTTTTGGTAAAGATTCACGATTAGGGGGTGAAAAGCGCCAATTTTGTCAAAAGATGGTTTGTGCATGAGGGGAAAGCTTGAGCTTGGAGTTTGGAACTTATAATTTAAAGCTTAATGTGATTTTAATCCACCTACATGGATGAACGTGTCCATAGATGAATGATTTCATATGGATGAATGTCATTTTTCATGGATGAATTTTGTTTATTAATTGTATTAAATAAATAAATTATTGGATGAAATCATCCATGATTGGAAAAAAAATTTAAAAAAAATAAATTTTCATTTTCATTTGTTGTCCAAGTATTAATATCTCAAACTTGAATGTCATTTAATAATGATGGATAATATGACTATAAGGGAAAATAGGATGATGGGACCAAAATAATTTTTAAAATTAAAAAAAATCATTTTCATCGACAATGTTAAGCAATTAAGAAAATGTTGTCATGGGATGAATGTTAACCCCCACCCCCCATTGTTGTCAACAACATTATATATGTATTTTGTGAAAAATCAAGGCACTTTGAAAATATATAATTATTAAAAAAACCCCATTGTCATCAATGATAATAAGTAGTGTAAAGATATTTAAAGCATTCAAAATCCATTGTTGTCAAAAACATTAATTAGATTTGATGAAATTTGTGGCACCCTTGAAGAAGAATGAAAATAAATCTCCATTGTTGTCCACAATGTTTATAAATAGGTTTGAAGGAAGTTGTGGCACCTTTGGAGAAGAAAAAAAAAACTCATTGTTGTCAACAATATTGGGTTAGTTTGCCCATGAAAATAAAAAAAACTTAATGACCATGGGGTGGATGTTAGCATGATAATAACAATATAATTAAGACATATTGAAAATAGTGACATTTAAAACCATAACCATCAAATACATTTAGAATGGAATTTACATTATATTAGTCAACAAATGTTATATTGTGTAGAATTAAAATTTGTTTCATGAAGCTTTAGTTAATTAAAATTAGGGGGAAAAAAAAATTATTGATAAAAATTTAATGATAAAATAAAACATTCATCCATAATTTTGATGAAAGTTTTATATAATAAAAAAATGTAAATTCAAAAAAAAAATTCATTCATACATTACATGAAGATGAATGCTTACATTCATCCCCGTCTTTGCTTTGCTGTTAGTTTTATTTCTATAACATTCATTTTATGGTGAAATTCTTAGGTTTTACTTGCATGTGTATAAAAAAAAAAGACATTTTATCGTCCCAAGTTCCAACTTTAACTCAAGACTCAAGCTAGACTCACGCAACAACTTGCCTTGTTTTCGCATAATAGGGCATCAAATGCATACCAAGGAATGAAAATTTTACAAAGTGAAATAACTAGGACCGAAACTAGTTTTTCCACTAGTTTTTGTGCTAGACTAAGTTTTCATCTTGTCTCTCCTTTTTCTTGTGCACCTCCACTATTGCTACAAATATTTTCACTATCTTACTTGTACAACTAGGTACTATAATTACTCTCGAACCTCATGCATTAAATGTTAACTTTCAGCATTTCATACTGGGATTTAATTTGTAAAATTCACTTTGTGAATACCATTGAAAGAGGGGATAGGGGGTGAAAGGAGTCCCAAAGACAGGGTGATTCGATGGATAACTGTAATTTCGTAGGAACAATGTCCTAAGCCTAGCTCTCATGTTCACATTGAAGATTACAAATGTGTCTTGCAACCTCACTTGTTTACCCTGCAATCTAGACAACTTTGATTGGTTTGCAAAGTATCCAATGCAATAATGTTGGTCCACAAATCATTGGTACTCTTGTAGTAGTTCAAAGTGTTCATGCTATTTGCAATCACTAACATTTCATTTCCATGCAAGATCACCTTCATTCCACCTTATATGACTTCTTGTTTTCAAATATAGAGGATTTTGATAGAATATTATGAAAGTTTTGAGGCTTTCTTCAATAGCACAATTATCATGCAAGGCCATTATTAATTAGTTGTCTTTGTCTCCTATCCATAATCTAACATAATAGTCAGATGTTTTTGTTAGGGACCATAATCAACATAATCTTCCCTTTTTGAAAATGTGTTCACGCTTTTTCAAGAAGTTGCCTCAAAATCCTCCGTGTATGAGAATAGGCATGCTCTTGACCATTGTGTCAGGTGCACCTGTGCGCTCAAACTACGAGGCTCAGTTGCAGGCTTACCTGACACAATGGTCGTGAGCTTGCCCAATCTCTAATACATAATGGGTCAAAACGCATCCAATTGAAAAGTTGGAAATATCCAAATAGATCTTAAGGTCCCCAATTCAAGTCAAGAAATCTCTAAGTCGGCATTGTCACCATAGTTCTCTTCAGCAATTCAAACACTTCACCACTTGCATCATCCCATTCAAAATATTGGTCCAAGATGTGACCAAATTTATTAAACTCTTAACAAACTTACAATAATGGTAACCAATTGCAAGAATGATCACAAGACTTAACTTTGATCTTGGTAACTCCCAACCTAATTAGGTCACCGTCATCTTCCTCTCATCCATTTTTAAATCCATCATGGGTGATCTTGTTGTTAGCTAAACTATTCAACAAATCTATTTTGGATTAATCATAATATTAGGTCCTTACTTGAGACTCAACAACCATACACCACACATCTGACTAATAAGAGCATTATGCCACTGTGTTAATTTTAGTAACAAGTTATAAAACGTCAGGAATAAACCCAAGCACATAAGGTATCTGAAAAAATACATTTGGATCAGTTGGAATGTCTGATGACAAATTACTGCACGCACAAGAATAATTGCAAACATTTAGGGAATGCAAACACAATGTCGCTAAAGCTAGAACCTTATCAATGCAATCTCTTCATTCAATAATTTGGAAATGACTTTTGTTACTCAACAGACAATTATTGTAAGAGATGACATACCATTAAAGCTCATTGCACAAATTTCAGAGGTTCTTGTCAGCAGTGTAATTGGACTTGTAGATTAACTTGCCCTGCAACTTCCATTCTTGTTGCCAAAAGTAGGTGAACATGCATTCTTCCAGCATACTTGACTGAAGAAGACTGTTGAAAATTTGTTTGACTAAATGAACTCATCTAAGTTGTTGAAAATCTGAGAATTTGGATGGGAAGAATAGCTATTTAACAGTCAAAAGCACAGATTTGACTAACTGCCAATCTTTTAATGCTTTGAGTTCTTACTGATCATGGTCGGCAGAGCTACTACCCTCAGTCACCCCAAATTTGTTCACATATGCACCTTCCACCTGTAAAATTACACTACTCTGATGAAACTGATATAGCAAAATTTTGCTCATGGCTGCACTGTAATGCCTGAGGTTTGCATTTAGCAAATGCTCAAATAGAAAATGCAGACTTCCCTTAGCTATGATATTTCAACATATCATTCTTCAGTTCCCACTCTTTTGCATCCTGGATTCCATTCAAGGTAATCAGCCTTACCTTGCCTCTTTCACAAAGACTTAAGTTACCCAAGAGCTCTCATAAACATGGTATCTTGACCCTCCTCATAATGCAACTGAGAATCACCCTTGTCGTTCCAGGTACCTGATATACATGGGGAGCACCCAGATTTTGTGAGGATACAATGGGAAACAAATTATCTTTTGGTCCACTGTGAAATTGCAAATGTGTGTGTTCAAATGTTGAAGGATAGAGCAAATATACAGGCCTTTTCCAGCATGTTCCAATTCAGTTGCAAAGCATGCAGGTTGAAACTGTAAGATCATCAGCACTGTAATTCTGTAGCCTACTCCAACATCTGTCAATTCTACATTAAATGAGATAGCAGGCATGTTCTGGAGCATTATTCTACCCATTAGGGTGAGTCTGTGACTGGAGAAGAACTACAGTGACTGAAAGTCCTACAAGTACAACATGTTCAATGAGTAAAACAGAGCCAGAAAAAAGGCACCTGGCTGTTGAATAACCAGCCTGAAACCAAGCCAGCAACATCTCACTGATGCCATCCTTCTCCTCTTCAGGATTGGTACCTGCAAAACTCCTCCACATTTCAGATTGCATGCATTTGAACCTC
>Ga0116229_10009795_pt1 | contig 14544 bp, 7 predicted proteins | sample S1TSphgellanicum_3_FD_87313 | JGI IMG/M metagenome (GOLD analysis project Ga0116229, IMG submission 87313) | Host-associated microbial communities from peat moss isolated from Minnesota, USA - S1T2_Fc - Sphagnum magellanicum MG | ecosystem: Host-associated > Plants > Peat moss > Unclassified... | reverse complement strand
TTTTTTTTTCCTTATTTTTTTTTTTTAAGAGGAGTTTTTAATTTTTTAAAAAAAAAAAAAAAATAAAATGGAAAATTTTAAAACCAAATGGTTTTTTAATTTTACTATTTTTTTTTTTTTATTTTTTTTTTTTTTTTTTTTTTTTTAAAAATTTCATGATCTGGATTTAAAATGAACCCTACCCTTATTTTCGTTTTAATTTAAGAAATCTCATAGATTCGATTATTTTTATGCCCATGATAAAAAAAATTCATAATTTTTTTTTAAAAAATTTAAAATTGTCAATTTGTTTTGCAAAGGTTTATAATATGAATTATTTTTATTGGCATATTATGTCAGGTTTTAATCAAAAGACTTCCTTAATTTAATCATCATTCCTTTCAATCTAGTTTAACTTATGTAATATTAATATGCACATTTATAGCTGGAATGAAAGTTATAAAAACTTTATTTTTTGTCCTTGTGTCTATTTTGTCAAATTTTAGTGTTGAGAGTTATAAGTTGAAAACTTGTGAATATAAAAAAAAATCTTGTTTGTATCAACTTATTGAATTAATTTATAATTAATATGTTTGTGATAAAATGTTTCAGACCACTTGCATGGTTAAAAAATGATGTTATTTTTTTTATAAAAGAAGGTTTTAAAAAATCATTTTAGATTTGAAAATCCAACACAAATTTTTAATTTTGTTTACATTCCAAGGAAAGTTATGTTTTCATTTTTATTGTTAATTGTTTTATGTTGAAAACGTGTGGGGATATGAACCCCAAATTAGTTTAAGACTAATAAACTAACATATCGATATATAATAATAATTATATATAAATTATAGAGTTGGTTTTTCATTCTTTATTGGTGAGATCACAACAAAACAATTGTGATCCAACCAATGTTTACATTTTTTTAATTTTCATAACCTAACATGTTAATGTTGTTATTGTAAAACTTATGATTATTGTTGAAGAATTACAATTAGTTGTTATAAAAAAAAATGAATATTAATTTGACAACAACAAAAAAACTTGATTTTACAAATTCAACATGTTAATGTAGTCCAAAAACTTTCAAAATATTCAAAGTGCATAATTATTAAGTACATTAAAAAACAATTACAACAAACATCAATAAAACCAAAATGGTTATCAATTTGTGTTGTTATGAACATTTTTAAACTGTAAAATTTACTCTATATCTATAAATTTGATCCAAAAGGAAACAAGGTTATGATTTTCATCATTGTGCAAATTCAAATGTGAGCTCTCTTGCCATCACAAAAACTCAAAATCGAATTTTGAAAGTTTTTGGTTTTGTTATTTTTGGATTTGTTAAAAATCCCTTAGAAGGGCAAACTTGAATTTTTTCTTACAAATAATTAGAAAAAAAATTAAACATCTTTGTGATCTTCATCAACACCCAAAACATCATATTGTTCCCAAGTTAGTCGTTATTGTCTAAATTCAACATTTGAATAAAACATTTATTAACTTTTTGGTTTTTAAGATTACTGAAAAAACTTTGAAAAAAATATTTCAAATTTTCATTGATATCAACCAGTAGAGCACATGCAATTAAATTCATGATCCCCATTAACTTACCTTGTTGTATTACTAAGAAAATTTAATACCATTGCTAAGTTTAATATTTTGTTTTTGCAATTTTTTATTGAAGGGAAACTTACCATAAGTTTTGAAAAAGAAAATTAACAATTATAAGAAGGATTGACCTTCAACTAAGGAAAACTAATGAGAAAACACCAAGTTGTTATAGTTATAATGCAATTTAATGCCCATCTTAACAATTTAAAATTAGATTTTCCATTTTGTTGAATCGATTTGTTTGAAATCAAAAGTAAATGAATGTTTCTTAAAGTTCAAATCTAAGTTCATGTGTTTTTTACAATTATTTGTAAATTTAGTTTTGTTGTTGATTATGAACAGATTTGATCATTATATTCAATTATTTTAACTTTTGTATGACAATGAAATTGGGTTGATGACTAGTTCATCATTTATGTTGTTTTCATAAAATGTGGGAAAACACAATGATCCTAAGTTATGTTTGATTAATGCACATTGAATACAAAAGTTGCCCAAAACCCCATTGGTTTTAAATTCTTAATAACATTCAAGTTAGACAATAAACATTAAGGTTATGTAACATCAAAGTATGAGTTTCGATATCAACTATTTACATTAAAGGATGAATATTTGCATTGATTCCTAGAAATAATGTTTTGAGCACTACAATAATCAATGTTTTTAATAGTGTTTTATATTTATTTTTCATAATTTTTATTATGTTAAAACATAAATTGGAAGGTTCTGGGGAAAAAAGGGGCTAGACAAGGATTTTGATTTTAGGCTTACATATTAAGAAAAACACAAATTTTTGATACATTAATTTATTTTTGTTCATGTTTACTGAATTATATAAAACTTTAAGTGAAAGGCAATAACCTTTGAATTTTTAAAATATAAAATGAGCATACAATTTGTAAATTTTTTAGTTAATGGTCAAGTATGTGACAAGGTTACTAAAAATTATTTTTATAATTAAGATGAACATTATTACTACAATAATGTGATTTCACAATTATTCACAAGGTATGATTCCAAAACTTGTATGCAAATGGTTTGAATTATAATCCAAGCCCATTGTAAGAATATTTAATATGAGCTTAATGGCATGGTACTTTAAATCAAAAAACAATGTTTAGATGGCATGCCTTTACATATTTGGCATGGATGGTTGAAATAAAATGTGGTTAATCAACAATAGAAATTCTTATAAATGATTTTATGATGGCAAAATTTTGGAAGAAACTCAAAGTGACACTATGTGTGGAACGACTTTGGAATTTTATATCACTTACAACATAAGACATACCCCATTAATGCCACTTCCCAAAAGAGATTGGATAACACATAGAGTGAGTAGGTTCCATTAGGAGGGAGGTTTGTTATTTTGTAAATGGTCAAATGGGATAAAAAAAATGGTTTCAAGACCAAATGAACATTTATAATTCATTAAACATATGCATAAAAAGCTAGGTCATTTTGGTGTATGAGATATCCATTCAATCTCACATAATCAATATTGGTGGATAAACATGAACCAACAAGTGGATACTTATTTGGGTAGGAGTGAAACATGTGATTATGCGAGGTTATCTTCAACAAACTATCATCATAATTGAAACCTTTGCCCCTTATGGGATTAGGCTATGGATGGAACCTAGATTTTGCAAACCCATTAACAACCATATCTCAAGGTGCCAAATATGTTTTTTGTGATGGTGGAACATTTTGGCAAGTGGATTGAACTTATAATGTTTCCACAAAATAATTATGTGTTAACTAGGTTTATAATTCATGTATAAGTTTTAACTAACCAAAGTTTAAATTTTTTTGGGGCTTTTGAAAAACTTTGTGTTTGAAGTTTGATTGGCTATCACACCATTTTTTGAAACCATTTTGAAGTAGATGGTTTAAGATCTCAAATTCCTTTGGATAACTATGGGTTAAGTAAACAAATATCCCTTGCATCTTGGAATTCATATCAATTGTTATATGGTAGAATCTCAATGTCACTTAATGCAATTAAGGAAAAGTTGAACCTAGTTGTGTATTTGGATGATTCAGAAGTTTGGGCAAAAATCTTACAAGATTGTGTAATACATTTTCAAAAAATTATGTTAATGGCTTAAAAAATTTGGCAGTTGTACAACATAGGGATTCCTTACAATATGTTCGCATAAAGAGTGGGGTGTACCAACCACAATTACGATGATTCCAAGTGAGAAATTATGTATACATCCAACATTAAGCACTAACAACATTGTACATCAAAGATAAATGCACCATTATTTGAATGAAGGATGTTTTGCCAAATGGTGTTCTTCTATTAAAATAAAGTATGGATAATAATGTAAGGACAATCTAAAAAATTGTGCCCCATGTGACTTGGCAATTGAAGGAACAATTTACTTTGAACATGCAGTGGTGTCAACTAGTTACACATGTACCATTAGTGGAGAAAATAAAGGTGTAATGATAAAAAAAAATTGTGACTTTTGTCAATGAAGTTGGCACATAACATGTTTATCACCATTAATGGTGACATTTCCAAAAAGAAAATGGGTTTATCCATGTTACAAAAAGGCCATGTGATTAATGGATAGTACTATCATTCACAATGGTATGTAAAGAAAATACTTGATTACCAAAATGCATTTTGTACCTAGTTACATAAAGTCTAATTATAAAATTAATATTTGAGGCAACTAAGGATGGGGTTTGAATGTATTCAAATTACAAATTTCATATCAAGTTCATTAGGACACTTACATAAGTACATGATTAAGTACATGTAACAAAGTTAAAAATTGTGATTGTGGAGTAATTAGTTCACTAGTATTTAATGTTAGCTAATTTGCGAGGGTGCAATATTCAACTAGGGGGTCAATTGTGTGCTATTGGGTTAGTGTTTACAAATGTTAAACATGATGCTATTATATTACCATGTGATTGTAATATGACAAGTTTTGTGAAATGACATACATTGTTGTGATATTTGTCATGTTAAGTTAGGTTTGTGTCAAAGGACATCCATAGCTTAACGATTGTTCATTTCAATCTAATTTAACAATTTGTGTTATGTGAATAGGGACATTTGGAAGCTTGAATGAAGGTCTTAAAAATCTTCATTCCTTCTCCTTGTTTTTTTGGTCAAATTGTGGTATTAAAAGTTATAGATTGATAACTTGTGAAGTTACGAGAAAAAGTTTTGCTTGTACCAACTTATTGAACTAAATTACAACTAATTTGTTTATGATCAAATGTTTAAGAATACTTGCATGACTAGGAAGTGGTTTTGTTTATTATTGTATGCCATTAGGTAAATGTTTACAAATATTAAACATCATGCTATAATATTACCATTTGATTGTAGTATGATAAGTTTTGTGAAGCAACATACATGTTTGTGACATTGTGTTAAAGTTGAAAGCTACTACAATAATTTCAATTCCATTATTTGTATATGTTGATGTGTATGTAATGTGTTATTCCCATCATAAAACATCATAATCCACATCCATCATAACATGAAAAAATAGAATATTTGTGATTTGTTAATCTTACAATACATGCCATTTCCATGTATTTTTATTCATGTGATGCATATAAATTAGGGTGAACCATTATATTGATGTAATGTTGATTAAGGGATTGAATTTTTATATATTAAATAATTAGATAAGAATTTTGAAATTTTTCCAACAAAGGTAAAAATAAGACATATTTTGCACATGCTTCAAATATATTTGTTTCTTCTTTCATTGTTGTGTCAACATTGATTTTTTTTTGTTAGAATGGATTAAGCAAACAAAGGTTTTCCTTTTTTTTGTATCTTACATAGAATTGCATATGTTAAACCACGTCTAAATACACCATAATAATCAAATGTTAGGTTGTCCATTGATAAACCTTGAATACAATGTATTGTTCATGCTATTGTTGGTTGAATTGGAAAATTATTTAAATGTGAATATTTAAGTTATTGAAATTTTGATCAATTTTCACTTTTTATACTTTTGATACTTGATAGGATTCCAATTATGTTGAGTGGTGATATATATATAGTGTATGTGTGTTTACCAATTTTTAGGTTTGAAAATTCAATCCAAATTTCAAATTTTAAATGTGATTCCATTGTAGTTTTGAAAAAAACATTCAACACCATTAAATAGGCCATCAATGACACAATAATTGTGTATGTTTAATTCAATTATCATATTTGATTTTGAATGAACTTTGTAATGTAATCCACTAGTTTTAAATGGATTTATTTTTTATAATGTGGAGCAAGGTGGATAGTGGATACATGTTTGTATAATATCTTTTGCTTGGAAAAAATATAATATGAATATTGTCTAACAATGCTAATAGAATGATTCCAAATTTGGAATCATTCTTATTTTCCTTCAACTAGAAAAAATGTAATTTTTAAATTTTAATATAACTTATTTAATCTAAATTAAGATTAATTTTAGATCTTTTTCAATCTAATTTTTATCTAAAACCAAAAGTTAGTCATATAACCTTAAATTTAGATTCATAACCTTTTAAAAATTTCAACATAATCCAAATCTCAAATAACATCAATATAATAAAATCTTGGTCTAACATGTTTGGTGAAAAACATATTTGAAATTAAAAGCATATTGAATTTGAAATTAATTTGAATTTCATGGATCACAAATTATAATGCACATATTCAAATTGTAACTTTGATATCTTGGATGGCATTTGTTACATGAATGTTGCATAAATGTACTTGAATATACAAGAATAAATTTCATGCATCACAATTTTAAATTTTCATATTTTAAATTCAATGTTTAGAATGAGAGCTTTTTAAATTGGAATTGAACTTGAATTCAAATTCATTTCATACTAAATTCAATCTAAATTTAAATCCATTTCCTTTTTTAAAACCATCCCCCCCCCCCCTTCAACTAGTAGCAATATTGATTATTTATTTTAAGTTTAACCTCTTTAATCTAAATTTAATCTTGTTCCAAATCATTGTTAATATGAAGATGGTCCAATAAACCAAAGGTGAATCATATAAGTTAAAACTACTAAATTCTATTTAACTTCATATCCTTGTCAGAAGAAATACAATATAAATCTTGGGGAGCCTTTATAAATTTTTTGAATTGAAATACAAACTCATTTTTCTTTCCTTCCAAATAACAATAATATGATACATATTTTAATTAATTTACCCCCACATAATTTGAAGTTTTTAGAACATTCTCAATTAGAGATCATTTGAAATGGAAAGCATTTTTAATGTGTTTAATGTAAATTCAATTTTTTAAATAATATTTTTGGGGTAAAAACATCATTTTCCCAAATGGATGTTTAGGACATAAAAGATATGCTCATTTTTTATTTGTTTATAATAACAAAAAAATGGTTATAGACAAACTAAACAAACAACCTAGAAGTTAAATGGAAGCAAGGCTCTAAAATGGGAACTTGTCACCTAGGTGAATACAACAAAATGTTTGCAACATTGGTTGCACCTATTATGATTGCAAGATAAGTGGACAAATTTTGACAAATAAATAGTTGATTAAAAGTCCATACAAAGTTCATTCGTTAGTGTTAAGATAATAGTCTACTATGATATCATTATTTAAAAAGGGATTACAAGGTTGTTAATGAGATAATAAATATTGTGTGAATAAAAACCAATTACATAACTTTTTAACATACATGTTATGAGAAAAAAAACGTTGAAATCTGTTTTTTTTAAAAATGGTTATGATATGGACGTTTGAAAATAAGGTTTATTTAAAGACATTCAAAAGTTCATAACTTTTTTTGTGTTAAGGTATTTCTAACAAAACTATTGCATTTATATTCCTTTTGCTTTAATATGTCATATATTGAATTCCTCTAAAATATCTTAAACAAAATCCATTAAAAAAAATGTACTCATACAAAGCCACATTTATAAGAGACCAATCCATGTTTTTCAATTTCAAAAGTCTAGGGTTCTATATTTGGTGTATACATGTTATAATATTTTTATATAAATGTCATTTTATTCAAGTTGACAATTTTAATCTAATGAAATTTTTTGCATAAAATGATTTTATGACATGTTAATGCCCAATGTTTTGCAAAAAAACTACAATATGACACAAAAAATGATTCACCTTATTTTGCAATGACTCACCTATACCATATGTAGGTCTAATGTCCAAAACTTATTTGTTTATTTTTTATAAACTATTTCAAGGAATTATATATAGTTTGATTATTAAACTAAAAAAACTTCAACACTATCAACCTAGAATTGCAACCCTTTAATGAGTTTATAAATCATGTAAGTATAAGATTGATTCGAAAAACCATTATCATTTGTTAATGTGTGTGTGTGTGTGTGGGTGGGGGGGTGAAAGCATGTTAAAGTATAGTAAAAAATAGTCCTCATGTGTAAAAAATAAAAATTGTAACAAGTAGATTAGGAAATAGGTGATGCCTTATGAAATTGTGTTTTGAAAGTACATGAAGGCATCAAATGTGATATGTTGAAGTTTTTGAAAGTTTCAAAAGTTTTATCAACCTTTTAAAAAACCTACTTTTAATCTATTTTTCAAAATTCGCCAATTGGTCATGTTGTGAAAAAATAGATTGAAAGTAGGTAAAAGAAGTTTAATTTGAAAATTTCACACATATGTTGCATTTGAAAGGGCTTGGGCCATGATTTAATGAATTAAACCCATGCAATGCATTTTAGTATCATATGAAAAATATGTTTTGGATACCAAATATGAGTTTATGGAAATTTTATTTTTGAGGGGTTTCACATTGTCCTAGTCCAAAAATTCAAATTCCAAAAAATGTGTATCAATGTGCATAATGGCTCAAACCTCATTTGAATTGTTTGATTTTGAAAATGTGTAATATTAGTCGAAGTAATAAACTTACAATAAATAAATAAATTAGTGAGAGTAATAACATACATTAAAAATGAACATATATGGTTTATTTAATATGATAAGTACATCCTAAAATTTATGTCATGACTAAAAATGCTTAAAATGCAAAAGATTCCAAATCTACTTTACTTGTTGGTAGGGATGACCAATTGGTATATTTTACCGTGCTTTCACCAATATATATGAATCTTTTTGTGCACATAAATAAGAATATCCAAAAATTACCATTTATGAAGGTTGTGTCTAAATTAATTGCTCAAAAAAATCCAAGTTCAATTATATTATTATTTTTTGCACTATAATTTAAATTATGTTGACAATTTGCAATAATAATTGTTGACATTTTTTTTGTAATTGATATCATTAAAATTCATAATGTGAAATTACAATTGAATTTTTGTTTCAAAGTCATGTTATCATGTGCATTTAAGAAAAAGCGCAAATTTAATTGGCTAAAATGTTTAAAGATTCAAACTTGCGTGCAATCCATGCAAAGAGGGTTACAATCATGTTCAAAGACATATAACTTTTGAAAATGATCAAATTGACCCATTTCTCATGGAAAAGATCTCTCTTATGTTTCAACTAAATTTTGTAATGCATTCTCATGATCAATATTCAACGAAACATACTATGGTATGAAACATATTATGTTGGAAGTGAAATACATCCTCTTGGCACATTTCATTTTTCCTTCCAATGGTTATGTCCTCTTGTAATTTTATAACATATGTGTGTTGAAATTGAAACAAGCCTTAGGGAGGTGTTTTTGTGATTTTTTTTTATCATAACATACTTTAGTGGGTCGTTGTGAATAGAAGTGAGGTAAACCCTTTTGGAAAATTTTCATTTATTTTTTCTAGTGGCTATATCTTTATGTAACATTTGTGACATATGTTTGTTGGATGTGTGACAAACCCTCGTGACAAAACTTGGATTTTTTTGGTAGTGGCTATGTCTTTGAATGACATTTGTGACATATGTTAAAAATGAAATAGACCTAATGATGCTTTTTTGTGCACTTTTTCATCAAAACCTACCTTTATGAGTATTGTTGAGTATGTTGAAAGTGAATTGGATCCTCTTGGCAAAACTTGATTTTTTTCCCTAGTGGCTTTGTAGCGATTTGTGACATTTGTGACATATTTTAATGGATGGTTAGATTTATATGTAACGAGAGAAAAACCATGCATTTAGGCTAAGAAATGGTATGTGATGTTTGTTTGTGTAAACATGCCAAGTGAAAATGAAGAGTCCTATGTGGTGATGCAAACATGAAGGTTTGATTTGGATGCAAAGGATGAAGTGTCATCTTTTCAACCACCAACAAAAGTGCCAAGGAAGGAAAATAACCATGGATTCTTGTAGAACCATTCCATTTGAAACTATAGTTGTGAGTTTCCATCAACACTTTTCAAAATACTCAAAAGATGATAAACAAATGATGCAATATATCTTAGACTTGTGCCAAAGATGATATATGTAGATTACAAGACAATTTATTCCAATAGTCTTTCCCAAGAAGACATTTTGAAGGACCAATTTTGAGATATTTTGAAATAGTAAAAGACTAGGACATCCAATGAGGAAGGGAGTCAAAAAGTTGTGTTGTAGAATTATGAAAAAGTTTTGGCATAATTAAAGGCAACAAATGGACATGCTACTTCAAATGATCTCAAAAGGTGATAGAATTTGATTGACAAAACATCTATTTGACCCATAATACCTAGGTCCCTTACTCCTACAATCAATGAATTAACATCTATTTCATCATCTAGTTTAAGCACTATTTATTAATACTTCGAGTGGTGCAAATGATGGCACAAATGTTGTAGTCATAATCCAATAACTTTACCACCATGGCACATGAAAATGGTGGTTAACAACAAAGATTAGAAAAGTTTGCTCAAAGCAAAAATGAAGGTTAACATAGAAAAGAAAAAAATGATGAAATTCAACAATTTCAAAGCAATCAAAGACTTAGGAGTTTTGACATATGCATAATTTAAGGACCCCCATCCCAACTATAATCAACTAACTCATTTATATGGTCACCAATGGTTTCATATATGAAGTCTAAGTAACATCTATGTAAGAAATTAATTACATAGTTATAACTTGGAACAAATGATTAAACTTTTTATTTGTTGATTCAAAATGTTTCATTGGTATTTTTTATTTCTGCTTCAACCCCCCAATTCCCCACTCCACCTTGATTTTATACCATGTATGCATTTTGTTGTATGGTTACAATACATTTAAGTCATGGCCAGGGGCAAGTTCACACTTCCCAAGCCATCACATCACAAACATTTTTTCACCCATATAACTTGGGTCATTCAATAAATATTCAAAATACTCATTTAAATGTAAAAGAACTCAATGCCAATTTTTGTAGAAATTTGACTCACATAAGATGTTCACGTCATGGAAGGAATTAATAACATGAACAATTTGTGGTAGTTTAGAACCACCATGTTATTCATATAATATATTTTCTTATGCCTATTGAACCATGATTTGTGGATATCATTGTTCCAAGACTTGTGGATATTGATGAAAGTCCCATTAATGAATGCAATATAGCCTTGGAACATTAAGATGTGCATACCAATGGTAACATGTTCTTTAACAATAGGCCATCAAATTTCATCACCTATGGCCTCATTAATGCAAGATACAATGTACAAATTACATCATCATACATTACATTATTGTTCCAATTCCACGAGAATGTATCATACTTAATCACATTGTCATGTTTCATATACTTGTTGAATTGGAGCAATTGTTTTCTTGGGTTCAATTTAGTTGGTTGTCTTGTCACTATGTGACCTTAGATAGTGGATCTCACATGGGCTTAAATGGTGGGGACCATTCTACTACTAGCTAATCAAACTCTAATAAATCAAAATTTGTTAAAGTTTTGAACAAACCTATAGTTGCTTGCATTGTGCCAAACATGTCTCAAACACTCACATTTCAATTGATTGCTTGCTTGAAACCCAATTCTAATTCATTTGTGTTGAATAGTTCCAATGTGTTAATGCTCACAATTTTAACTGTAAACACAATTTAATTTTGCTTACCCATCCTTTGAAACATCTCCTTGTACTACATAATGAGGAGTTATTAAAATCATTCATGTTTGAAAAGATATCATTACTAGAAGAAGCCATGGAGCACAAGAAAAAACCTTGAAAAAACCCAAAAGAAAACCACCAAAAAATTCCTTATATGAAACCCTAAAAAAAACCATAAAATAATTTAAAAAGAAAGCCTTGAAACCCTCCCCCCTCAAAAAAACCACAAAAAAACCCTAAAAATAAAAATAAAAATAAAATTTAAATGAAAAAATCAAAATTAAAGAAGTGTCAAGTTATAAGTGCAAAAAAAATGAGACTTTCACAAATGCAAATGAGAAAAGAAAAGAAAAGTAAAAGAGCCCATATATATATATATTGTTATATGTAAAAGAAACTATTAAAGTCATCCTATCTAGTACATATAGCAACCTCTAAAATAGTTTTGTAATGAAACAAAAAAAAATTCCCAAAAATGAAAACCATAGAAAGCTTCAAGTGGTGCCCTAAAAAAAAGGTATAAGAAAAATTTCAAAGAAGTCCTTAAAATATGCCTAATTTTTTTTTTCAAATCTTACTTCACTCCCTATTTTGATCATTGGTCTCTAGTTTCATGATTTCATCCTCGATATGGGAGATTTTATGAATACCTAAAAGTAGAAGATGAAACTGGGACAAGGGGTGTGACAAGGAATGGGACTAAGGACTTTATGGATAACTTTAATGTTTTAGTTGAAATTTTTTTAGTCACATGGGTTAGAAAGTTTAGCATGACCAAAGATTTCAACTATGAAATATTTGTTGATTGTTTGATGTGAAGTACCTTAGTAACCCCAAAAAAATAAAAACTATCACTTATATCAAACTTTATCATAAACACATGTAGAACTAGCAAAAAGTTGCATAGGAAACTAATTCAACATTGATAACATTATTTCAAGTTTTTTCATGAATTTGTGCTTTAAGAACTTGCTTAACTTAATTGCACATTTTGACTTAATGGCATAAGATGAATAAGATCCCTCCAAATCTCCTTTTAGTGGACTATTGTGATCTTTTGATGTGACATGGAAAATAAATAATATCAATAATAATCCCCATCCTTCTGACAAACATAATTCACAACAACAAAACACATTAATTCTTCTATAATCTATTTATGAAGAAAGGTAATTTGTTTTGTTTTGTTTTGTAGTTATGATTAGTTATGAAATCCATTAAACCGGGATGCTTTAGATCATGTTCTTGGTGTCTTTGGAAACCATGCCTTTGGTGTTATTTGGAAGATCTTGATGAGCAAGATTTAATGAATTTATTCAGTAAGATTTGGATTCAGAATGTGGGAGATATTGATTTTAACATGATTTTTGTCATTGAAAATTCAAATAAATTTCAAAAAACCAAGTTTTGGAAGGAAAAATCAGTTGAGGATGTGGTAACACGTGAATGTTTACCATTCTCTTCAAGTAGAAGGAATTGTGATGTGTCTTTGGTGTCGTTGGAAAGATCTTGCAATGGGATATAAGTATACCTTGCAAAATAATGTCATATGTTGTGTCCACCCTACATTATAACAAGTTCACACTTGGGCCAATGGCATAGGCCACATTAGTCACAATTAAGGAGACACAAACAAACATACACTCCAAACAACCAATAACTTTGAAATTTGATTTCTCTTATGTCCCCAATATTGCTTAGAACTTTTATTTTCAAAGTAAATCTCCCAATGCATCACATGATTGTAATTCAAACAAACACCAACACATTTGATTTGGACAACAAATGGCACAAACAAATCAATCTTTCTTTGATCCCCTAAAGTTATCAAATCATTAGTTGCATCTATGTTACTAAAGATTCATCTAAATTCATCTAACCAATCATTGAATCTCTTGCGTAACGTACATTAAGGAGATTGACATTTAAGTAGATAACATTTCACACCAAGCCATTTTTCCTTTCAATGTGGCTCCAATATTAATCATAATCAAAAGCAAAACATCAAGCTTACTCCAAAAAATCAAACTAGGATACAAATTGGGTGTTCAACTTTACAAAGAAAAACTTTTCATTCCCATTGTCCACTAGCTTTGCTCCATCACCAATGCCAATTACAACCAAACACAAGAAAATCAAACAACTAGCCAAACCAATCTCAAAACATTGCTCCTTCATAAATCAACATCATCGTTGTCACAACCTCCACAAATTGTATCACATTCCAATGAATGATAAAAGACAAAACAAGAAATAGTTTTTGGCGTGTAAACAAAGACAAATGAGTCCTTTTCACACTACAAACCCTAAAAGGATAATTAAAAACAATTCCAAGCTACACTTTTCCAATCAATTTTTTGTTTTTGACATGACCAACAACTCCAAATTAGCAATGGAATGTTTGTTGTTGGTGTGACCAAAGGCTCCAATGGACAATTACATGTTTACCATTGGTGTGACCAAATACTCCCATTACCAAACACAAAACTGTGAACACCACTAAACACAAATTTCTTTGAAAGCCACCCATTTTCCAAACTCTAGAGCACCCAAGATTGAAGAGTTTTAAGAAAACTTGAAACAGAAAGTCCAATCATAGGCAATGGTTTGAACAGGTGACCAGCACACAAGGGCACAATCTTCAGCTCTGTTGGGCAGTGTCAATCCCTTCAGTCACCAGCCTGTGTTTGGTGATGGCAGACCTTAGCCTAGCTGATCCTCACCTCTTGTCCCAAAAGGAAGAAAGAAAGAGAGGAAAAAAAACAAACAAAACCCAAAAGAAATAGAACAAATTAAAGAGAGAAGGAAAAAAGCTAAGTATTTTTCCAGGCATTTTAGTGTGCATGACATGCCAGCTAGCCTTATTTGCCACTTGTCATCACTTGTAGCATGACACTTGTGAAGAAATCCAAGGTTTAGCCACTTGTTGCATGACACTTGTG
>Ga0116229_10009794_pt1 | contig 14544 bp, 6 predicted proteins | sample S1TSphgellanicum_3_FD_87313 | JGI IMG/M metagenome (GOLD analysis project Ga0116229, IMG submission 87313) | Host-associated microbial communities from peat moss isolated from Minnesota, USA - S1T2_Fc - Sphagnum magellanicum MG | ecosystem: Host-associated > Plants > Peat moss > Unclassified... | reverse complement strand
CTATTGGTGATTATTGTATTATAAATTATTGTTTGATATTCTATGTTATAATATCATAGGTTATTGGTAGTTATTATATTGTAGGGTATTTAAAATTATTTTTCATAGGTTATTATTTTTTATTTAAAATTATTTTACCTTAGGTCATTATATTTTATTTTAGATTATTTTAAAGTTATTATGCTTAGGATAAAATAATTTATAATAACATAAAGTAAAATGACCTTAAATAATTTAAAGTATAACTTGAAATAACATATATTAATTTAAAATAAAATAACCTAAAATATAACTTAAAGTTAGTTGAATAATTGAATTTAAAATAATTTAAAAGTTTATAATAAACTAGTTAAGATACTTTAAAGTAAAATAACATATAATAATTTAGGGTATAATAATTTATAATAACCTATAATAACATAAAATATTAGTTAGAATAACTAAAGTAACTTAAAATAATATAGGGTATATCATAAATTAGCATAGATAGAATATTTTTAAAAACATAGAAATAAACCTATTTGTTATAGTAAATTTTAATAGTGAATTATGTTAACTAGTAATGAAACATGATGTCTACATAGTGATATTATAGTGAAATAATTTTCATTAAGTGAAATCAGTAAAATGCAATGAACTTATTTCACTTTTAAGGTCCCATAGTGATTGAAACGAATAAATTAGACCTCACTTTGGTAGAAGTGATTCTAGGGAATTCGATAGAAAAATATTTGGTCAACCTGCCATTATTGACCACACACAACACTATTCATGACGTTTGATCCCTTGACCTTTAGAATGGAGGCAAACACCCTTATCGTCAAGCCACCCCATTTATTGTGATAATATGTTACATTACATTCTATTTATCAAATACTTCATTTTAAACATTACAACAACATAAACTTTGAAAATTCATATCTTATTGAGATTTTGTTCAAATGAAATGATTTGAGTTTACTTTTTAAAAAATTTCAATAATGTACATGATTACATTTTTATTTTTTTGAAAGTGTAAAATCATTTGAGCAAAAAAAAAGTTGAATATCATTATTCAATAACATTTCAATGATCATTTTTTTGAAAAAAAAAATTTAATAAATGTAAATTGTTTTTGCTAATATAATAATACTAACTATGCTAAGTTACTTTCAATTATTATATGGCTATTTTTTTATTAATTTAAATTATTTCACCCTACATTATTTATAATTATTTATGGTTATTCTCAATTATTTTTGGCTATTTCACCTTATGCTATTTTTGGTTATTCTAAGTTACTTTTGGCTATTTTAGCTTATTTCACGTTAAGCTATTTTCGAATATTGTAAGTTTTTTTTTTTCGTTATTTTATGTTATTTTTGGTTATTATAAATTATTTCACTTTAGGCTATTTACAACTATTATAAATTATTTTTGGGTATTTTAAGTTATTGTCATAAACCCAAACCATGATGTTTTTAGTTATGCTATGGAATTTATCATCAAAAAGTTCTCAATGAATAGGGGTGCAATGATTTGGTTTAAAATGTTTGGAGCTACAATGTGGAATCTATTGATTATTGAACCATTTTTTCATTGAATTTTTTGAAAAACCAAGGTTGAATATATTGGAATTTGGGGGCGTTCTTGGTATTGTTGGAAAGCCCTCACCAAGTTTGATTTAATAAAGTTGATTTTGTAATTTTGAGACCTAAAATGTGAACAATATCATTGAATTTTTGGTGGGTACGTATTGTTGTTGGAAATTCAAACAAATTGCAAAAAGGGGTTTGGAAGGAAAATTCAATTAAATGCATTCAAACTTGGGCCAATGACATAGGGTATATTAGTGTTTAATGAATTTTTAGTATACTATTAAACAAATATTAAGATATCATGTGTATAAAAACGAATAAACATTATAATTGCACAATATTATTAATTATGTATCATTACTTGATATGTTGTAATGATCTGCATAAAAATATAAATTACATGTGTATTGAACATAAACATTAGTACTAACATATTTTTTAAAAAAAATTCAACTTTATTTTGAAATTAAAATTTAATATTTATATGCACAAAAAAAACCATTCATTTATACAAATAAAATTTGCATTTAATTTAATGTTATCATAATTTAAAATAAATATTACAATATTATATGTATAAAATTAAAGTTATTTATTAGTTGTTTAACTTAGTAGAAAGAGATAGTTGCAAACAAGACTGTATTTCATCCATCCTTTAATACATTTATCATTCAAAATAGTTGAACATTAATCAATGTTTTGGTTGTGTGCCAACTAAAAAACCTTAGATGCCAAAAATATTTCAAAAATGACCATTGTTTGAAACATGCTTCACATTGTTTACCAACATAGTTGGAAGTTCAACTTGGCGACATTTTGATGTTGGGAATATTCGACAAATGACCATGTAAATGAAAAATGCTTTCAATTATATACCAATATAGTAAACGAATCAACTTAATTGGTAATTTCCATAATTTTATTCAAAAAATAAAAAAATCTAGTTGAAACGTAGTTGCAAATGTCATTCAATTGAAAATTTTTGGTTAAAAAAATGGGGTTTTCTATTAGTGTTTCCTCTTGGGTGTTCTTGGTTCCTTCTATGCAAGTTTCTGGTTTATCTTTTGTGGGTATTTCACTTTTCCTTGGCATGTTTTCAGTTCCCCTTTGTGCCTTCATATTCACCTTTGTTGTTAAATCTCTGTGTATTCTCTTTGTGTTTAGTTTTGTCATTATCTTGGGCTTTCTTATCCATTTTCTCAATGTGTTTAAGTCTTTTTTTGTTTAATTTCTACTTGTAATTTGGATAAGATGAAGGTTATCCACCACTTTCATCCAACAAATCAAGACTTTTCATCATATTGAATATGAAAGATATGGATTAAAAATTGGATAAACATTGATGGATGAAAATATGGATGGTAATGGTGGTTTGGATGACAATTGTGGATGAAATATGGATGAAAAAGGTTCAAGGCTTTACACTCATTGTTCAAGGCTCAAAGTTCACATGGTTGCATGTGTGTAAGATGAAAGGGTTTTTTCCAGCTTATCTTTCATGAAAAACAAGCTTTGAAATTGATTAACAACCACCTTGACCTTGTGATGAAGATGTATGCACAAACATTCTATTTGATGGAAACCTAAATTCCCTTCTTCACCACAATTTGTGATGGAATGAATATTGTGCATGGTATGGACTAGAGGCTTAGGTCTAGGTTTTTTGAAATTGTTAATTTATTTTATAAAGGTCCAATTTGGGTTGTTGTTATTTTGATCTCATTAATATTATACTAGAGTGCATATTTAAAAAAGAAAACTAAAACATGGTTCTAAAGTACTTTTGTGAAGAAAACATAAGACTTGTTGTGGTTATCAATGGTGGTGACATTGGGTATAATTGAGATAAACCTAAACCAATTTTCGACAAGGATTAAGTCTTTAACAATTTTTAATAGTGAAATGTTTTGCAAAATATATGTTTAAAATCATGATTTACAAATCAACTTTGGGAAATACTTTTTGAAGATGACCCAAAATATTATATTAAATAACTTTTAACAATTTTTTGGTGGAAACTACCATAGACCACAATTCCAAAATGACATGTGGGCTCATGAAAAAATGTTATTATCCAATTCATCTATTTAACATTAAGTAGAGAGAAATTGAAAATGAAATAATTTGCAATTTATTTAGTAGGTAAGAGGCATCTTTTCTTTAATTGATTCATGTTTAGGGAAGTCATTTTTTGTAAATTTTATGAAACATGTGAGATAAATAGGTGTTTTTAATAATATGCTATGAAATAATGAAAAATTTCAGACATTTTTTTATTAAAATTGAAAAAATTATTAATCTTTTTATGTGTATTTTTCATAGTCAATTTTAAGCACTTTGTTTTACATTATGATAAATTATAAATTTTTCAATAAGTTACATATTATATATTTTTTCACATTATTTATTAAAAAGTGGAAGTGACTTCCCCTAGCCCACATGTTGAGGTGCAGTCACACTAACATGTATCACAACAAATGTAACGAGTGTTTAACTTTTCACATTTAAAAATGGTAATTTAATTTGGTGTTGAAAATATAAGATTTTTTTAATATAGTAAGGTTCATAATATACATTGGAACATGTGAATTAATTTGAAAAATATCTAATGAATAAAAGGCTTTCAAAAGCACTCATTAAATATTGTAATGCGTGTTTTTTAACACTAAAAGAACTTATAAATAGACTTCTGAACTTTTGAAAATTACATATATCTTAAAATCTTTTACATAAACCTTGACATAATAATATAAATAATTTAAAAAAAAATTGACAACTTTTTTGAAGACTTTTTAAAGAATATTCAAAAAAATATTTCCCCAAAAGCAATCCCTTAAGCACATAGGTGTGAATCATGTTATCCCGTTTGCACCCATTGGCCATGAATCCTTGCAATCAACCCATTTAAGAAATTCACCAATGTTTTAAATTTACATCCAAAAGAAATGTACTTTATACATCAATTTGTTAATATGCTCTTAATACAAACCACTACAAATTGTTCAAAAACAATTGTTAAGGGTATGTTTAGTGGGAGTTATGTTGTTTGAGACCATGGCAATGAATGGTGGTCCTTGAGTTCCAAAGCCCAACAACAATGTACTTTTGAATATGATTTGCCTTGCCCTTTTGTTACAAGTTGACATAATGTGAAATTTGTCATTATTGAAACACCTTAGAAACAATGTATGACATTGCGTTGTATGTGAAATTGGATTGGTTCCAAATTGGATTATGTTTGAAATTATTTTAAAATCCATCATAAGGTTTCAATAGTTTAAAGAACCTGATTTAGAAGTTTGAAAACAAGGTTTTATCAACTAAAAACAATATGCAAATTCAAAACGGAAAGCTCTTTCAAAATCAAGAATTGTTGGGGAGTAGAACCTAAAGTTCTTTTTAAAACCAAAAACATGCCAGTCATGATTAAAAGGAGGTTTGTGCCTAGCAATGTGTTTTTTTTGGGTGATTTATTGCCATTTTTCAACTTAAAAAAATAATTGGCTACTTGTAAAAAGGAATTAAGGAAAAACTTTAGGGTTTTTTCACATAAGAACCGTCGTTCCAAATTTGAGAACACTTGAAAGCATAATGAGAAGGGGTTGAAGTTGCCCCCAAAAATTAAGGCTATGTATGGACCATCACCAACTTACTCAATCAAGGGCTTTGAAAGTGACAAATGGTCACATTGTAGTTATCAAAGGAGCTTGTTCATGAAACCCGTGAAAATAGTCTCACCATCTTCAATATGTTCCTTTGCTCCCGAATTTGTCGACTTCCTATTCTTTTTTGTTTGTTTATTTTGCTAAAACACTCCAAGCTGCAATGGAGTTTTGCCATCTTCTTTCACTTCTATAATGCACATTACATATCCTCCTCACTAAGTTTCTATTCAAAGTTTTGTCACTTGTTGTAACTTGCATGGTTGTAAGTTTGTTTGCAATTATATGCAAAGTAATTGAAGAGTAATGAACTCTGATGTTCGGGCTTCATAGCTCTAGTCCTCTTTTGTCCTTTTATATACTTATTTCAATTTAAAAGTGTTTATGTAACTTGTTTTGAATTGCAGATTGACCATTGGAGGAGTTATGCACATGAGGGCCTAATGGCGATTAAGGTGTTTGCATGCTACGGTGGAACCAAAGAATTGTCACAATGTTGCAATTTTTAGTACAAATAAGATTTGAAAATTTTGGGGACATGATTAGAAAAGGAACAATGATTAGCATGTGTAATTAAAGGAGGTCCACATTTTAATCTATCATTATGTTGTGAAATTAATGCTAATAATAATGATGTCATAGTCCTTTGGAGTACATTTGTAACATGTAGTTACTTGTCACATAACTAATGTTTTTATAAAAGGACTAATAAGTACTTTTTTAGTTGGAAATTTTCAATAAAAATTTTCACATTAATGTATATATGTACAAAGAACAATTTTCCATCAATTTTTTTTCAAATTGACTTAAAATCATGAAGTTTAAATTAAAATTAAATATAAACTTTTGGGAGTACATTATGTTATAATAATGATGATGATTATGATGTTTGTAAGTTGTAAAATGTTCTTCCATTGAGGATATAGATGTCTTTGGTGTTATTTTTATTTATCCATGAAATTGAAGTTGAGTTTCTTAATTAGTAAAAAAATGGTATATTGTTGCCAAATGAAGTGTTTCAAGCAAGTTTTATAGTGTAATTGGTGTACATTTAATGAAAGAAACAAAAATGAAGCAATTTCATATTCAAGTTTGTATTGATTTATTTTATTTTTAAGGCCCATGTCAACTTAATGCAATTTCTAGAATTTTTCAAAATAAATGAATTTAAGGTAATGATACTTTTAGTATTTTATGTATATCCAGTTTTGACTACAATTGGGTCCATTATTGTATGTAAAGACCCATTAACTATTGAATTTTTTGGGGTTGGCAAAAATGCTATGATTTTTTGTGATTTATTTCTAGAGTTTGGTGTTTGTTGCAGGTTACAATTTGTGAAGTCAATTTGTACCTTGAAGGTTCTATACCCTATCCTACACTTTTGCATTAAAGTCTTGATTTTTTGTGTGATTCACATAGGATGGAGTAGGGCAAACAATAGGGAGTTCTTGGTTAGCATTCTATAGTCTGCAACAAATAGGTGAGTTTGCAAAATTATGGAGTTTATAGTGTAAACATATAAGTTGTGCATCTTCATTGTTTTGAAGTGTCTATTTTATCTAGATGTTGTGATTGTTTGCTTGCATTCTTTTGCCATGGCTCTTGAACTTCTAAGTTCTTACAAGTTTCTGTATTTCCGTTCAAATAGGAATTCCATTGTCTATAGTAGCCTTCTTATGTTCTCTTCTTGTCATAACATCTAGTAGCTTTGTTGTTGATTCTCAATATCTTCCTCCCATTCTAGCAAAATGTAGTTCTATTGTTGATGTTGATCCAAAGGGGGAAAAACTAGTTGATGAAGATGTCGTAGTTATGATTGAGTCTTTGTAGTTTGTTGCAAAGCTTCCCACCTTGAAAACTCAAGTGTCCAAAAAAAGGAATTACAATTTCACACAAAAGTTTCAAGAGTCATGTGTTGCAAAATTGCCATGGTTAAAATGTGTTTGGGGTTTCAATGGTTGTTTGTATATTGTTAAAATTCAAAATTTGTAGTCAAATTGAAGGCAAAGACAAGTTGTTGGCTCTTAAATGGGATTAAATTTGTAAGCATGTAGATCGCACAAAAGCATAACAAGACATGGGTTCTATGAAGAAAGGGGAATAATATTATAACAAGGGTTGTAAATAAGGAAAAAACCTTGCAAAACTTGTTAGTTGATCTTGTGGAATAATTGCCTAGCAAGTAATGAATGGGATTGTAGGAGAGAAAGCTCACAAGGTAGTCTAGTTTGTGATTATTTTACATTTGTTGTAGTAGGGTCGTCCCATGTTAGAATATGAGTTTTTAAGGTCATTGATTGAGTTTTTAGTAATTCCAAGAAATTGCAAAAAACATTGGATTGATAATTTTGGCTAACAAATGGTAGAGTTTATGAACTAGGAAGTGTTAAAGGCAACCATAAAGGCAGTGGCAGCTACACAATATGTTGTTCTTAGCTGTGATGAAGTTTTTACATTGGATAACTAGTTTCGGTTGTTTGTCCATTGTTATGTTGTACAAAACTAGTTAAAAATTCCTATTCTTATTTCCTTTGATCAAGTGCTAGAAGGATCTTATAGTGATAATCTAACCAAAGTGATCATGGAGGCATTCACAATAAGAGGGGGAATGCTAAAAGATTAAGTTTCCATTAAATTCATTAACTTTGGGGCTAACGGTGTCAATGTATTTCAAGGAACGAAGTCTCATGTAACCAAGTAGATTCGTGATGACCATGATTTTAATTCCATTGGGGTCTGTTGTATGGCCCATCACACAAATCTAGCTGTGTAGACCTTATTAGGTTTACTTTTGGTGAAGTGCATTTAAAGTTTGTTACAAACTTTACATGCCTACTTTGCACATCCTTTAAGCGACATTTGGAATTCACAAAACTCGCTGAGGTCATGGAAACACAAGGGGATAAAATAATTCACAATGTGAAAACTAGGTGGATCTCAATGTTGAACCTTGCTGAAAGAGTTTTGGTAGAATACATAACTTTGTTGGTGAAAATGGCTATGGATAATTTTACAAATCACCAAGCAAAGTTCAATTGTGAGCACTTGTGTGACTTACAAATTCTATTGGAGCTGTCATGCATTTTGCCTTTGTTGGAATTTGTTAATGTTCTTATTAAGTTTGCCCAAATGTGAAATGTGTTTGTGTTTGGCCTTGTGGTAGCTATCAATTTTTGTCAAATTAATATTTTCAATATGTATTGTGATAAAAATTCCAAGTTTTTTGCAGACAATTTTTAAGCCTTTAGTTTGTTTGAATACAAGCATGAAAGTATCTAGATGCGGTGGGTACTAGATCTTAACACTAGAGTTTGCAACTTGGCATTTGAGGTTTTTGGCCAACACATTTAAGCTGTGCATTGGGATTTTAGTAAAAGAAGTCTTGTCCATTCCAACCATATGGTTATGACTATAGATGTGATTAGTGTTTAAATCAACTACTTTTACAACTATAGTTGGGTTATTCCTACATGTCATTTCAATTGTAAATGTGTGTACTCATGGATGTGACTATTGTGTTGACATAATTGAATGAAGTCATAAATTCAACTATAATTTGTGATTATTACATGTTTGGATGAAAAAGTAAAATGAAAGTGCACATTTTTCATTCAATATTGTGAATGGATCCTTGGATGGACAAAAACATAGTTGTTTTTGCAATTGGTCATATTTGTTTTGGCAACTAAGGCTAATATTTTTTCCATTTACAATTTTGATGATTAAAACATATCTGGCATCTTTGGAATTACAATATTTATTTCATAATCAAATTGTGTCTAATTTTTTATTGGTAAAATTACAACTTATTATAATCATAATCAAGTATGATATATATTTTTAATCAAATAGAGGTTTAATATGTCTAAGAAATATATCATTTATTTCATCATAAGACTTTTACCATAAATTTAGATAAAAAATATATATTATATTTGTAAAAACATAAAACTTAAAATTCCATCAAATTCATTAATTATCTAACATTATTAAATGTGATTTAGATTAAAATATAAAACATAAAAAAAAATATACACCATAAATATTATAACTGATATGTTTTTAAAAATTATTTTTTGAAATGTGATAGATATATTATCCATTTATAAAATTATATGTCAATTAACTAAAATTATGACATATTGTAACCACATTATGTAATTATTTTTATGAAATGAAGGATTAATATGTGGGAGATAAATAAATTACTTATTTATTATTAAAATTTAATCATAACATATTTTTCATTTATAAATCATGTGCTTGAAAAAAACTTCCAGCAAATCATCATAAAAATGTAATTCAATTTAACAAATTCAGAAAAAAAATTATTCGAATTAATGTACATTTTTTGAAGAAAATATATTTAATTATGGATGTGATTGAAAGTACTTTAAAAATCAACTTAAAATTTATCCATTTGGAAAAATATCAATAAAATATGAAATATTGAAATTGATGTTTGTGTAATGTTTTAAAGTCAAGTATGGGTTAAATATAATGCAATCCACTATGTTTGCGCATCAAGTTGGGTAGTTTGATGGCAAAGGAATTGATATCCATCCTTGGGGTCAAAGGATCAAACCTCACAAGTTACATAGTTGTGGTCAATGATGGTATGTTGACCATATGTACCTTACATAGTTAGGCTAGTTAACCTAGGTGCTTACTTATGTGTGCCTAAATACCTAGACTAGGTGTCCTATCCTAGCTAGCTAAATTAGGTGTTTGGTCTAGCTTAGGTAGTGACACTTGTCAACAACTAGTAGGCTGAAAATTTATGAAATTATCAATAATATGAATTATTATATTACATTATCTATATACAATACTTAATATATGTGATTTAAAAGTATATTAAATCACTTAAATTTAATTATTTAAAAAAAACTATCCAATAATTTATGTAGTCATATTTATAGTCACATAGTCTTATGACTAGTCAATGGATGAAAAATCCCTGTAGTTGCAAGTAATATGTGACTATAGGGGTGATTATACATGCCACGTGGAGTTTTTTTGTGATTGGTTGTCTTTTGCCACTTGTCCAAGGTGACTATAAGGTTTATAGTTGCACGTGTTTGTTTTGACTAAAATTTTGTCTTTTGCAACTAAAATTGTAGTTGTTTATTTTCAAATTTCTTTTAGTGTTTGGAGACCATGATTACTTCATTTGTGATAGAAGATGTATTTCTTGTTGTTGAGTCTTTGGTGAAGAACCAATGCACACGTAAATTTTGCATCCCCTTTAATTTTTTATTTATTTATTTTGTTTATATGATTTAAATCAATTGTTGCCATCTGTTTTTGTGCTTTGGCAAGGGTTACAAAAGTTGGAAAATATGTTTAACATGCTTAGCCTTTTTGAATTTGTAATCTAGTTCACATTTTGAGGGTTTCAACTTTGTTTGCACTTGTTGCCATATGTTTGAGTTTTTGGCAAGGGTTGCAGAAGGACTTATTCATGAGCTAGATATTAGGTTTTTAGCTCATGCCATTATGGATGCATTTGGGATTATGTATCCCCAATATTAGCTCCAAGCAGATTGTGATCTATTGTTTGGCAAACACCTTGAAGTTCTTAAAAGAGCTTTTTGTTATGGCAAGGTTCAACACTAGATGAACAACAAGGAGGTTCATGTGCTTGAGCTCTTGAATGCAAATGACCTTGAATGCCAACAAGGCATGTTCAAGTTGACTATGAAATCAAATGTAGCACATGCATGGCCCCCTCCCTTTGACACAAACCTTCTAACTAGGACGTGGTGCCTTGTGACAACATCTTGAATTCTTGTTTTCAACTTCCTAGAATATGTGAAATTGGTTGAGCTCGCTATGGTACAAGTAGTTGGTAGTGTGGAGGATGAGCCCTGTTTTTCTACTTTGGCCTTTATGAAGTCCAAGCTCCACAATAGACTCACCACCCATTTGCCATTGGTTGTGTGCATGTTTATGCAGCATTTCTATACTATATAGAACTTCCCTTATGAAGAATGCATTGAGCAATGGAAATGTGCTCGACACCATTATTCTTATGATGGCTGAGGTGCAATGAACATCTTATTTGAGGCCTAGAAAGCTTCTACAGAGAAGGAAGCTCTTGTAGCAATTTTGCAGTAGTTGCAAGGCATCTACATTGCAATTTTTGGTAATAGCAAAAGTTTTTTGGCTCCGCTTGTGTCTGATGAATTCCAAGCTTAATTCCTTTTGTTTCCATGGTGACAGCATGTCATGCTTCTCTTTCCCTTGCTTTTTTTAAAGATTTGTTTTCTGTACCAAAGTCCATGTAGCCTAATTTGGTTTGATTTTGCAGGTCAGTTGAGGTGGAAAGGCCAGTTTTAGGGGTTCAATCCCCCCTCAATTGATTTTAGTGTGAGTTTTTTGCAAGTTTTGTCCTTGGGTTTACTGTTTGCAATTTGCAATGTCCACCAAACATTTTGCTCAGTTGCCCAAAAAGTCTATTAAATGTAACATGGAATTGCCAGATTTAAGAAAAAATTATTTCACCTAGCCCAAATCTGCATCTATCCAATTGCATACTCGCCATAAAAAAACTACAAGAGAAATCCCTTAATAGCCAAATGCTTTTCAATGTTCAAATTAGATTGGGGGCCACATATTGACCCCACCAAATTAACTAGCAGCCAAATATATAAAACAATTGTGGGGGTGAGGCCAATCAGAGCTCCTGCAACTTTAGACTAGTGGCCACTTGAGCACCATAGCTACTGCAGAATGGGCCACGAGGGATAATTTCCAAATATGAGAAAAAAAACACTGGTGGCTACCCACTTTAAAGAGTGAGTTGTGCGTCATTAGGATAGATGAAGGTGGTAGTCACAGTGGGATCATCCTCAAGGGACCAAATTTGGGTTCAGGTCAGAGGTTAGAGTAAAAAATCTTAAGAATCCTGTTATTTTTTTGGGCGAATTGCTGGAACCTATTAATGCCATGATTTCATAACTTTTTCCCTCAAAATCTGGCAACTCTGGCACTTTTTCTTCACAAAGATCATAATTTGTATGAGTCACACTGGATTTTCCTTTTGCCACCAAGTGGTGATGATAATTTGCCAAAAGAAAAACACTGGTTGTAACTTGTAAATAGCATGCAAACACAATGACATTTTAAAAAATTGCACCCTACCCATTCCCAGATTTCCACGCTGGAGTTCCAAATTGTGGCTAAGGAGCCTTAATCATTCAATAGAGTACTACTTTCATCATTGATAGGTCTGTCCTAAGCATTGTAACAGCAAGGGTGGGTACTACACACTTCAGTGTGTGTGGGCTCAAAATATTCCTAGGATTTTTTTAATCATTATCAGTAAGTAGTTTTTTTCTAAATCAATTTGCAGTGAATTTCAGGTCTTTAGCAAACTGATCAAAATAGCACTCCAAAGAAGTAGTTATAATAGAAAATTTTAGGTAGATTTTTTCAATTTACTTCCATATGTGTTACTTAGACGTAGGTACAAAGGAGAAAGGTACGTAGAGATGATGTCCTTCAAGCACAACAACGGCTACAAGACATCTACCTACTCTCCACATGGGACTGGTACATGAATGAAGGGAGGGGTGGGGAAGGCCTACCAACCACAAAACAACATGGGATTCCTGTGCTTGGCAAAGCATCACTTGTGCACATCACTTAGACATGAAATCTACTGTTAGGTGGCATTTGTCCCATATGCTTGGCAAGTCAAGTTAAAAGTTATACTCATCACTTGAGCTCCATCACTACATGAATTCTACTATTACAGGCCTTTGTCAGCTAATGTCAAAGAAGACATGAACTAAACATCTCTAATTTTTTATAGTTTTTTTTCAATATTCAAAGTCCAACTACTCAGCTCAAATATTACTATTGCCAAACCCCCCAACACGCAACAAGAAGTTGGATGACTGCAGTTTGACGACTTGATTTGAATTTTGTTTGAATGAAAAATGAAAGTTACAATCAAAGGATTTGATTACAAGGGGAGTTGCAACCATGTTTTTGTAAATTGGGGAGACTGATTACATATTAGCACTGAACAAAGATCCTTATCCATAAAATGGAAACGGGTTTCATTATCAATATGTGGCTCAATTGCATAATCAGTAATATTTTTGGTGCCAAATTGCAAACAGATTGAGATAAACTTCGAAAAGAAGATATTTTTCCAGGGAAAAAATTACCACTTTTGCAAATCAAAACAATGAAAGAAAAGATAAACATTGCATAAAATATTAGTACTAAATCTTAGGATGAAGCCAATGCATACCTATAAAATAGAAAATGGATAAATATACATCATCCTTAACAAAATCTGCAGCACAATGTAAAGAAGTGTGAAATTTGAATATGACATATCCCCTGATAGATAGAGCGAGATGGTATGTACCATGTAATTTGCTACTGGAGATATACACTGCAACAATTTTTGTGTTTCTGGAATGTTTTTGCAAAATGTCAAACTCCGAAAATAAAAGGCTTATCTGTTCGATTGGAAATTCCTGGATTTAAAAAAGTCACCAAGTATTTAAAACGAAGAAAAAAAATTAGAGAAAATTTCTCCACATTTCAACAGGCATGTTAGTGTGGGGGTTGTTTTCTGCAGTTTTTCACCAGTTCTTTCCAGATTCAAAAGTTTTTTACAAACTTTTCAGCAATTCAGGTTAAACCTTTGTTTGGGATGATGGGGGTAACAATGCTACATCAGAAGACTGAAAGGGAAGAAAAAACAAACTGTTCACTGGACAACTTGCAAGTAGCTGCAGTAGTAGTACATGCCATGCCAATTATGAATTCAACAAATAGATCATCATCACCAATCATTCTGCATGAAGTTAAAATTTTCTCTCCTACATTGAAAATTAAATTACAATAAACTCTAAGGCCAGGTCCTGATTCCTAGCTGCGTTTCTTTTTTCTCGACAAAAATATGGGAAAGTTTTGGAAGTTTATTCTGAAGTGTAAATTTGACTGATTTTGCTATTTGGGGAAAAATTCACCAAATTTTGTATATCCAGAAATTGGACAAAATATATCCTGGCTCCTACTACCAGTGCCCTTTTGTTTCTATTTTCGTTTAAAATTTGGTTTTTCCAATTTTGTGATAGTTCTGAAGTGGCAATCAATCATCCATAAAAAGAATTCAACCAAATCTGGCTAAAAACAGAATACAAAAGAAAAAATTATGTAAGCATCTTTATATATTGTTTGCTAACCCACTGGAACATAATACTAAAATCAGTCAAGCAAAAAATTGGTCGAAATTTGGCAACTAAAAGCCCAAAAAATGCTCATTTTTTCGCCAT
>Ga0116229_10009792_pt1 | contig 14545 bp, 15 predicted proteins | sample S1TSphgellanicum_3_FD_87313 | JGI IMG/M metagenome (GOLD analysis project Ga0116229, IMG submission 87313) | Host-associated microbial communities from peat moss isolated from Minnesota, USA - S1T2_Fc - Sphagnum magellanicum MG | ecosystem: Host-associated > Plants > Peat moss > Unclassified... | reverse complement strand
GTCAGGATCGGGAACGCGGCCACGATCAGGAGATTCGACGCGAGCGCGGTCCAGCAGAAGATCGGCATACGCATGTAGCTCATTCCCGGCGCACGGACCTTGAGAATCGTGGTCACGAGATTGATGCCGGCCAGCAGTGTGCCGATGCCTGAGATTTGCAGCGCCCAGAGGTAGTAATCGACTCCGACCCCCGGCGAGAATTGCAGCTCGGAGAGCGGCGGGTAGGCAAGCCAGCCGGTTTTTGCGAACTCGCCGATCACGAGCGAGATGTTCACGAGCAGCGCGCCGGACGCCGTGAGCCAGAAGCTGACCGCGTTCAACACCGGAAAGGCCACGTCGCGCACGCCGAGCTGCAGGGGCACGACGAAATTCATGATGCCGATCATGAACGGCATCGCCATGAAGAACACCATGATCGTGCCATGCGCCGAAAAAATCTGATCGTAATGTTCGGGCGGCAGGAAGCCGTGCGCGGATCCAGCCGCCACCGCGAGTTGGGAGCGCATCAGGATCGCGTCGCTGAACCCGCGCAGCAACAGCACGAGCGCGAGCATCACATACATGACTCCGATGCGCTTGTGATCGACGCTCGTGAGCCACTCGCGCCATAGATACGGCCACCAGCGTTTATAGGTCACGAGCCCCAAGAGAGCCACGCCGCAGAGCGCGAGAACCAGAGATGCGGTCATCGGCAGCGGTTGATCCCAGGGGATCACGGACCAGCTGAGCTTGCCCATGGGCGTCACTACTCCTTGAAGCCGGCGGCCGGTGCGACGGACTGACGCAAGATCTGTTCGAACATCGGTCCCGCGACGCCGCCGTATCGGTCGATGGCGACCGACGTGCCTGCGCGCGCGAGCGCGGTCAAGGCCGCCGTGTCGAGCGTCGGTCCCGCGCCATGCAGTTTGCCGGCCCACTGCTGAAATTCCGGCGCGGGCACGGCGTGGACCACGAAGTGCATGTCGGAAAACCCGTCGCCGCTGAAGTGCGCCGCTTCGCCCGCGAACTCGCCGTCCCGCGCCGCGAGCAGGTTCAAATGCGAGGTCATTCCCGGCATTGTGTAGATCTGGCTGCCGAGTTGCGGCACGAAAAAGGCGGTCATGACCGACGCCGAGGTCAGCGTGAATTCGAGCGGCGTGCCCGTGGGCACGACGAGGTCATTGACCGTCGCGATTTTCTGGTCGGGATAGATGAACAGCCACTTCCAATCGAGCGAGACCACTTGGATGCGCAACGGAGGCGCGTTGCCGGCGAGCTTGCGCGCCGGATCGAGCTCATGCGAGCCGATCCAGGCGACGCCGGCGAGCAGGATCACGATCATCGCGGGGACCGACCAAATGACGAGTTCGACACCACCCGAATAAGACCAATCCGGTCGATAGCGAGCGCGGGTGTTGGATGCCCGATACCACCAGGCGAAAGCAATGGTCAACACGATGACCGGAATGACGACGACGAGCATGATGCCGGTGGCATTGAGCAGGATCAGGCGCTCGGCGGCTGCCACGGGACCTTGGCTGTCGAGAACCCCGCTCATGAAGGTCTCGCGGGTTGCTGCTGCGCCGGTCCGATGCCCTGGAGGTTGAGCGCCGATCCAATCAGGGCCAGGTGCGAGAAGGCCTGCGGGAAATTCCCGACGAGTCGCCGGGCGGCGGTATCGTATTCCTCGCTGAGCAAGCCGACATCGTTCGACAGGCCGACCAGCCGGTCGAACAGCGCCTGAGCTTCGCGGGTTCGCCCCTGCAGCGCGTACGCGTCCACGAGCCAGAAGGAGCAGGGCAGGAATGCGCCTTCGCCCGGTGGGAGTCCGTCGTCGGCGCTCTCGGTGCGATAGCGCAGCACGAACCCGTCGACGACGAGTTCCCGTTCGATCGCGGCGATCGTGCCCGTGATGCGCGGGTCTTCGATCGGCAGGAAGCCGGTCTGAGGAATCAGCAGCAGACTCGCGTCGAGCTCGGGACTGCCGTAGCTTTGCGTGAAGCTGTTGCGCGAGACGGAGAAACCTTGCGAACAGACCTCCGCGTGAATGCGGGCGCGTACGTCGCGCCAGCGATCGATCGGTCCGGCGAGTCCGAAGCGCTCCACGTCGCGTATCACCCGATCCATGGCGACCCAGGCCATGACCTTCGAATGCGTGAACTGCCGCCTTCCGCCGCGCATTTCCCAGATGCCGTCATCAACGTCCTGCCAGATCGATTCGAGATGCTCGATGAGTTCCAGTCCCACGGGCCACGCCGATTGCGGCGCCTTGATTTCCTTGGACCTGGCATGGTGCAGGGCGCTCGCAACCTCGCCGTAGACGTCGAGCTGCAGCTGCCCGGCCGCGGCGTTGCCGATGCGCACGGGCGACGCGCCCTGATAGCCCGGCAGCCAGGCGGGCGACCACTCGACGAGCAGGCGCTCGCCCGCAATTCCGTACATGATCTGAAGTTCCGCGGCGCTGCCCGCGACACTGCGTTGCAACCACTCGCGCCAGGCCTTGGCCTCCTCGTAATAGCCGCTCTCCATGAGCGCAATCAGCGTCAAGGTCGCGTCGCGCAACCAGCAGTAGCGGTAGTCCCAATTGCGCGAACCGCCGAGCTTCTCGGGCAGGGAGGTCGTCAGCGCCGCGACGATGCCGCCGGTCTCGGCGTAGGTCAGGGCCTTCAAGGTCAGCAGCGAGCGCAGCACGGCCTCGCGGTGGGCGCCCGTGTACTGGCAGCGGCCCGACCATTCCTGCCAGTAGGCCTCGGTGTTTGCCAGTGCCGCCACGGCGTCGAAGGGCGCCGGCGCGGGCCGGTTCGAGGAGACCCAGGTCAAGGCGAAGCTCGCACGTTCACCTTCCGCAACCTGGAATTCAGCGAGCGTCGATTGGTCGCGGCCGACGAGTTCGACCACGGTATGCAGAACAACGCGGTTCTGTCCCGCGACCGCCGACATCCCGCCGCCGCCTTCGAGCTGCGTGACCCACGGCGTCGCCGCACCGTAGTCGAAGCGAACGATCAATTCCATGCGCAGGCTCACGCGGCCGCGCCGCCCCTCGATGATGCGCACGAGCGAGGAATGCTCGCCCCCCACGGGCATGAAGTCGATGATCGCGACCGCTCCGGCTGTGGTTTCGAACAGCGTTTCGAGCACGAGCGTGTCGCCACGGTAGCGGCGGCTCACGCGCGCCGAAGCATCCGTGGCGGCGATGAGCCAGCGACCGTGACGCGAGGTGCCGAGCAGCGCCGCGAAGCAGGCTCCCGCGTCGAAGCGCGGCCAGCAAAGCCAATCGATGGAACCGGTGCGTGCGACCAGCGCGCCGGTGCGGCAGTCGCCGATGATTGCGTACTCCTCGATCGGCCGCGGCAGCTCGCCCGGAGCGTCCGACTTCATGTGAGCCGCTCCTTGATCTTGTCCGCGACGCGCAGGGCGTTCGCGACAATCGTGAGCGTCGGATTGACCGCGCCGATCGACGGAAAGAAGCTTCCGTCCACGACGTAGAGATTGTCCAACTCGTGTGCCTTGCAGTCGACGTCGAGCACCGAACTCGCCGGATCGGTGCCGAACCGCAGCGTGCCCGCCTGGTGTGCGGTGCCGGCGAGCGGGGTCGTCTGCGTCAGCGACAAACCGCGTTCATGCAGCAGCGGCTCCGCACCGGATTTACGCAAGGTCTGTTCGAGTTTTGCGCGTCGGCGGCGGTGCGCCTCGAGATTGTTCTCCGAGAGTTCGAGCACGACCCGATCGCCGTCGTAGTACACGCGATTCTCCGCACGCGGCAAGTCCTCGCTCGACAGCCAGAAGCACATGGAATGACGCGCGACCTCGTCGAAGGGCATGTTAGGAAGCCATTCGAGCCAGCCGGGCAGCACTTCACCGCGCACCTGGGCACCGTGCATGCTCGCGCACATCTGCACGAGCCCGAGCGGGTAATTCCAGTCGTCACAGCCGAAATACCAATCACTGAGCGCAAGCGTCTTCTGGAAGACGGTGGTGTTCGGCGTGCGCGTCAAAGCCATGAGCACCGACTGGTTGTGGCGCATATAATTGCGGCCGACCTGCCCGGACCCGTTCGCAAGTCCTGCCGGGTGAGCGGCGTTCGCGGAGCGCAGCAGCAGCAGTGCCGAGGAAAGCGCTCCGCAGGCCACGACGACGATGTCGGCGGTATAACGCTCGCGCTCGGGCGCGTGGCCGGCGTTGCCGTCGCGACCGCCGCCGCCCTCGCGCCCGGCACCGCGCTCGACGAGCACACCCGTGATGCGCCTGCCCGACGCATCGGTGGTCAGCGCGGCGACATAGGCATTCGTGAGCAGCTGGAGGTTTTCGTGCGCCGCGAGCGCCGGATCGACGCATATGACCTGGGCATCGGCCTTGCCGTTGAGCGGACATGGAAAACCGTCGAACGCGTCGCAGCGGATGCACACGCTCGTAGGCGTCGGCTTGCCGTCGCGCTCATCGAGCAAGATGCCGAGCGGCAGATGAAACGGCCGCAGGCCGCCCGCCGCGAGCCCCGCGTGCAGGCTCTCGATCGCGGGCTCATGCGATACCGGCGGATAGGGGAACGGTCCGCTCGCGGGCGGCTCGTTGGGGTCCTCGCCGCGCCGTCCATGTACGTGAAACAGCCGCTCGGCCTCAGCATAATAGGGTTCGAATTCGTCGTAGCCCAAGGGCCACGCCGGTGAGAGGCCGTCGTGATGCCGGAGTTCACCGAAATCCCGTTCGCGCAGGCGCAGCAGCGCCGCACCGTAGACTTTCGAGTTGCCGCCGACGTAGTAATGCAGTCCCGGATGAAAGGGTCGCGCGGCGCCGTCGTACCAAGTCTCCGCGGCCTGGTAGGCGTTGTCGCCGAACACGGTTTGGGCATCCCAGTTGGCGCGCGTGCGCGGCAGATAGTCGCCGCGCTCGAGCAGCAGAATGCGTTTGCCGGTCGGTGCCAGACGCTGCGCGAGCGAGGCGCCTCCGGGCCCGCTGCCGATCACGATCAAGTCGTAGTGTTCGCTCGCCATGGCTCTCTTCCTGACTCAGCCGCCCGTCGCAAAGCCGGGATAGAGCGTCATGCCGCCATCGACGAACAGGGTGCTGCCGACCACGTAGTCGGCATGGTCGGAGACCAGCCAGACCGCGGCTCGCGCAACGTCTTCGGGCTCGCCGATGCGGCCGTACGGAATCAGCGTCATGAGACTGCGATAGGCCTCGGGCGTGTTCCAGGCGGACGTGTTGATCGGCGTGCGGATCGCACCGGGTGCAATGCCATTGACGCGGATGCGATGCGGCGCCAGTTCCTGCGCGAGACTTTCCATGAGCATCTTGATGCCGCCCTTCGACGTCGCGTAATTGGCGTGGCCGGCCCACGGTATCTCTTGATGCACTGAGCTCATGCAAATGATCTTGCCCGCGGCGCAGGATATCTCGGGCACGACGCCACGGCGCAGGAATTCCGTGACGGCGCGGCGCGCGCACAGGAACTGCCCCGTGAGATTCACCTCGAGAACCTTGTGCCATTGCGCGAGCGTCATGTCCTTGAACGCCGAGTCACGTTGCAGACCCGCGTTATTGATCAGAATGTCGATCGTGCCGAATTCCTGGAGCATACGATCGAACATCTCGCTGACTTCGGACTCCGAGGAAACATCGGCTTTGATCGCGACCGCACGCACTCCGGCCGCACGGCTCTCGGCGACGACCGCCTCGGCGGCCGAATCGCCATCGACGTAGTTCACGACGACGTCGGCCCCGGCCTTGGCCAAAGCGATCGCGACACCTCGGCCGATCCCGGAATTCGCGCCCGTGACGAGCGCTTTCTGCCCGCGCAATACGCGTTGAGGCGGCAGATCCGGCGCCGTGGATTGGCCTTTCTCAGCAAGTTCGGTGGACATCACGGTGCTCCTTCAAAATGTCACGGACGCAAAGCGCCGCGCTGGTTCGTGTAGATCGCGTACAAGGTATGAGAAGCGCAAATGAACAAGCGGCACCGGTGTCGGCCGCCGAAGGCGAGGTTCGAAACGCGGTCGGGCACCTTGATGCGCCCGATCACGCTGCTGTCGGGCGCAATGCAGTGCACCCCGTCGGCGGCGCCACACCAGACATTGCCATCGACGTCGACGCGCAGGCCGTCCGCAAAGCCGGGCGAAACTTTGTGGAAGGGTTCGCCACGGGAGAGCTCGCGGCCCTGCCGCTCGACGCCGAACACACGGATGTACTGCAGTGGATCGGCCGCGAACTGCGCGCCGCTCTCGGCGACGTACAGCAGGTCTTCGGCCGGCGAGAACGCGAGTCCGTTCGGCCCCGCAAAATCGTCGGCGACGACGCAAAGCTCCCGGCTCTCGGGATCGAGTCGGTAGACCGCGGGCGGCAGCTCGGGAGTCTGTTTGCCGCCTTCATAGTCGGTGCTGATGCCGTAGAGCGGATCCGTGAACCACAGCGAGCCGTCCGAGCGGCAGACGATGTCGTTCGGCGAGTTCAGGCGCTTGCCGGCATAGCGGTCGGCGAGCACGGTGACCGTGCCATCCCATTCGGTGCGGGTGATGCAGCGGTCGCGATGCGAGCAACTGATGAGGCGACCCTGGCGATCGCGCGTGTTGCCGTTCGTGAATCCACAGGGACTGCGAAAGATGGAGACGCCGCCGGTCTCGGTCCACCGTGCGAGAGCGTCGTTGGGCAGGTCGCTGAAGATCAGCATCTCGTGATCCGCGAGCCAGACCGGACCTTCGAGCCACGCGAACCCGTCGGCCAGCTTCACGAGCGGGGCGTTCGGCAGCACGCAAGCACGAAAGCGCTCGTCGAGTATCTCGTAGTCCGGCATGGCAGCTGCGACCCGCTAACGGAAGTGACACGGAGCGGCGATCGCGGGTGTAGCGAGCCGCACGGTCATGAGTACAGCGGGCTGCGTTCCGATCACGCCCGAACGATGGCCGTGGCGTCCGTCCGCGGAGCGCGCACCCTGATCTTCGCCGAGCGAGAATTCGCCGGGGCCCTGTTCGATGCGCGTGCCATCCATCGACTCGATCCACCAGCGACCCGACAGCACGACGATCCACTGGGGGACGGGATTCTCGTGCCATTCGCCGACCCAGCCGACGGGTTGCACCGTGAATACGACCGTGGCGTCGGTCCGCGCTTGATGGTCATTCCATTGTGGAGCGGCCTCGCCGATGCGCGCGAGTTGGAACTCCGTGAGCGCACAGCGGCTTTGATGCGTTATACCGTCGCGGTCGGTCCACAGGTGCCAATACTCGACGCGTGGCGGACCCGACGGGGAACTTTCCGGCACGCCGCTCACTCGGTTACACGATGACGTTCGCAATCTCTCACGCGCCGACCTTCTTGCGAATCTGCCTGGTCGTGCTGTTCCCGTTCAGCGCTTTCGACAAGATTCGCAACTGGCCTTCGGCGCTGCGCCAAGCCTCGGCGATGCCTTTCCCCAAGGTTCTGCTCGTGCTTTCGATCGGCGTCGAGTTCCTGATGCCGGTCTGTGTCGTTACCGGCTGGTATGACCGCTGGGCCGCCTTGGTGCTCGCGGGTTTCTGTGTCGCCACGGCTGTTTTGTTTCATCAATTCTGGCGGTTCCCGGACTTCTGGGCATTCAGGGAAGGCGAGGGTCTGGAGCACTTTTGGGAATTCCTCAAGAATTTCGGTTTGGTCGGCGGTTTGGGATTCGTCGTATTGGCAGGATCCGCGTTCCCGTGAACACGAGCAGCCGATGTCCGTCAGGATCCTTGAGCGCACGCGGGGACCATCCGGCGCCGACGAGGCTGATCCAATCGGTCGTGAGGCGCTTCACGCCCGCCTGCCGCGCGCGACGGCCCGGAGGGTCATAAGCCAAGAGTTCGATGCCGGGTCCGAGCGGGGATGCGGCGCGCATGCCGACGACGCTCAGGCGCGCACGCTCGACATTGTCCAAGCGGCTTTGCGCGGCGCCGCGATTTCGCGACCGATAGGCGACGTCGAGACCGAGGGCGCCGTAGAAGCGCAGGCTGGCACGGGTTGCCGTCACGGCAAGCGCCGTGTGGTCGATGCCCAGAAACAGAGAGCGACGCTTTGCACGCCGCCGCCATGTTGAGCGCCCGTGACCGCGCGGGAACCAGAGCAGCTCGAGCGGGTGACCGTCGGGATCGCGAAACTTGAAGGCGCGCACGCCGCCGGACGCTGCCGGCAAACGCACGGGGCCGGCTACGCTGATCGGCGTCCAGCCGGCGCTCGACGTGAGCCGCGCATAGGCCGCATCCATGTTCCCTACGACGATCGCAAGATGCTGGAACCAGAGATCGTTGCTGCGACCGTCCCGCGGCGCGCGCGCTCCGCGCGGAAAGAATTGCACGAGTGCAATCTCCTCCCGCCCCAAGCGCATGATGATCTGTTCGGCCGTGGTGCGCGTGAGTCGCAGCGCCTGACGGGTTTCGGGATCCAGTGGGCCGCGCGCAATCGCACGAAATCCCAATACGCCGCCGTAAAAACCTTCGGCGCGCCGGAGATTCTCGACGACGCGGTGGATGCGCAAGATGCGCTCCGCGACAAATGCACGGGGGCGGGGCGCGCCGACGACGGTACCTGCTCTCACAAGCAGGATACTGCGCAATCCTCCCAGGCCTCGGGAACTGCGTGCACCCGCGACTACCTGTCAGAATCCGCCGACGGCCGACCGCGCCTCGGCCAAAGGGCTGTTTGCGGCGGCGCCGAGTGGCGGCAGCGACGCGAGTCGCCACGCGATCGCAAGACCCGCACTCCAAAGCGCCGCGATGAAAAGCGCCGCGCCGCGCCACCCCGCCGCTGAATAGAAGAGGCCGCCGACGGCGCCCGCGACCGCAGAACCCATGTAATACGCGAACAGATAAATCGCAGACGCTTGTCCTTTGGCGCTGCCGGCGCGCCTCCCGACCCAACTGCTCACGATCGAGTGGCCGCCGAAGAAGCCGAACGTCGCAATGGCGACGCCGGCAACGATGAGCCAGAGCGGAGTCAGCGCCGTCAGCGCGACGCCGGCGAGCATCGTCACGAACATCGTCCACAGTACCTTCCGGCGGCCGAGACGCCCTGCGATCTGGCCGATCCACGGCGAACTCACGCTGCCGACGAGATAAACGCTGAAGATGAGCCCCGCTGCGCTTTGACTGAGGTGGTAGGGCGCGGCGAGCAATCGGTAACCGATGTAGTTGTACATCGTCACGAATGCACCGAGCAGTACGAAACCCTCCGCAAACAGCCAGGGCAGTCCGGCATCCGCGAACAGCGCGGCGGCGCGGCCCGGTAGCGCGCGCAACTCGAGCGGGCGCGCAACGAAATGGCGCGAGGGCGGCAAGCTGCGCGAAAAAACGACGGCTGCAGCCAAGGCGATCAGGCCGATCGTGGCGAGGCCGATGCGCCAGTTGAACCAGTCGGTCAACACACCGACCAGCAGGCGTGCGCCCATGCCGCCGACGGCGCTGCCGCTGATGTACAGGCCCATCGCGAGGCCGAGCGAGTCGGCGTGAACTTCCTCGCTGAGATAGGCCATCGCCACTGCCGGCACGCCACACAGGCACAGCCCCAAAACCGCGCGCAACACGAGCAGACTCACCCAGTTCGGAGCGGCGGCCGACAACAGGACGAGCGCGGCCGACGAAAAGAGCGACAGCGACATCAGGGCTTTTCGTCCGTACGAGTCGGACAAGGGTCCGGCGACCAACAGGCCGACGGCGAGAACACCGCTCGTCAGCGACAGCGACAGCGCACTCGCGGCCGCACCGACGTCGAAACGGCGGCTGAATTCCGGCATGAGCGGCTGCACGCAGTACAACGCGCCGAAGGTCGCGACGCCGGCCGCGAACATGCTCGCATTACTGCGACGGAACACGGCCGTGCCGTGGCGGATCGGATCGCTCATCGGCCGCAGTATCGCAACCAAAAGGGCGCTTAGGCTATGCGCCGGCGCCCTTCGGGCGGATCCGTCAGCGAGAAAACCCCTTAACGGTGCCAGCCACCGTGACCGCCATAGCCACCGTGGCCGCCGTAGCCACCGTGCCAACCGTAGCCACCATGCCAGCCGTAGCCACCCCGCCAGCCGCCGCGCCAGCCATAGCCGCCGCCGTAACCCCAGCCCAATCCCACGTACCCGGGATAATAGCCTCGGTAATAATAGGGATACGGACCCGGTGCGACCACGGCAACGCCCGGTAACGGCACGCCAATGCTGACGACGGCACCCGCGGCAGCCGGCGTGCTGTGCGTCAAACCCGCGGCGCCAAGCGCGACGGCGAGGGCAAGCGATGCGACTTTGACCATGGAAATTCTCCTGTGTGACACCGAATCAGACCCAGGATCAAGACAACGCATGCGCGGCGCGCAGGTTGACGACGAGCCTCGAGCAGCGGAGCGGCCCGGCGTGGTGCATACTAGTGCGACGGCGCCATATGCCCGTCGCGCCGGAAGGGAGTTTTCTGCATGCCACCGGAAACCGGTGAGTTGCGAGTCAGCGGCATCACGCTCGAGGTACGGCCCCTCGCGGCGCGCACGGTCTGCGCCACGGTGCTGTTCGTCGATCTACGCGGCTATACGACACTCGCCGAAACCTTGGAACCGGCCGCCGTCGCGGATTTGCTCGACGAGTTTTTCGACGTGCTCGGACGCGCGATCGAAGATCACGGCGGTCGGATTTTTTACATGGTCGGCGACGGCATGATGGCCGGCTTCGGCCTGCGCGATTCGGCGCAGGACGGTGCGCTCGAGGCGCTCGCCGCCGCGCAAGCGATGATCGCGGACTTTGCGCCGGTCGTAGGACGCTGGCGTCGCGACTTGTCGATCGAAACCGGCATCGGGGTCGGACTGCATCGCGGTGACGTCGCTCTATGCCTGCATGGGCCGCCGGGAAAACGCACAGAAACGCTCGTCGGAGACACCGTCAACGTCGCGGCCCGGCTCTGCAGCCGCGCGCGCGCCGGGGAAGTCTTGTTCTCCTCGAGCGTCGCGTCAGCGGTGTCCGCCGCGTCGGCCGAGTCCATGGCAGTTGCGCCCCAGCCCATGCTGCGTCTGCCGCAGTTCGAATTGCGCGGGCGCACTCGCCCGCTCGATATTTGGTGCATGCCGGCCGAGCAGCGCATTGCACTGTGATCGGCGGTACACTCGCACTTGAGCCTCGGTGGCGAAATTGGTAGACGCAACGGACTTGAAAATTTGAGCGGCGGGACCGGAAACGCCCCGCTGGATCCCGTCAAAGTCGGCGAATCCCCTGGGCCTTCAAACCCGAGGTAACGCCGAGCCAATCCGGTGCGGCATGCCGCTCCGGCAGGTGTAGAGAGTGGACGGCGGGGGCCTGACAGCAGTTCGATGTCGAACTGCCAAGGTTGTGGCGCACTCCAGACTCCGAACGCGCGGCCGCGCGGCCCGCGCGGCGGCGAAAGCCGTCGTGAGTACGAAAATCCGTTGGCCGCAAGGTCATGCCGGTTCGACCCCGGCCCGAGGCACCACCCGATCACATCCAAGATCCAAGTGTTGCTATATAATGAGTATCACTTGAATTGTTGGAGATAACTACTTGATTTCGCAGGGACGATCATAGAGTGAGCGCTCATTCGAAGCGTCTCGACGTGGATCAAGTGCATGTTTTTCGCGGTGATCGGCACGTGCTTCGAGGCGTCAGTCTTAGGCTCGACGCCGGCGAGCTCGTCCACGTCCGGGGTCCGAACGGGACCGGCAAGACGACGCTGCTGCGCGTGGCCAGCGGTCTTCTGCGCCCGGAGCAAGGCAAGGTGACCTGGGACGGGCGCGCCATCATGGACACGCGCAGCGAATACCAGCGTGAACTCGCCTTTGCATCCCATGAGCCGGCGCTCAAGAGCGATCTCACCGGCGTCGAGAATCTGCGCTTCACGGTGGGCCTGAAGCGCCGGGTTACGGACGCGGAACTGCGCGCGGCCCTCGAGCGGGCCGGTGTCGCCGCCTGCGCGGATCTGCCGGCGCGCGTGCTGTCGGCGGGTCAGCGACGGCGCGTCACGATGGCCCGGGTGGTCGCGATGCGCGCCTCCCTGTGGCTGCTCGATGAGCCGTTCACGAACTTGGACGCGGCGGGCGGCCAGCTGCTCACGCAGATCATCGACGAACATCTCACCGCGGGCGGCTCGGCGCTCGTCGTTGCACATTCCGCGCTCACCTTGACCAGGCCCGTCCGGCAGCTGGATTTGTCGTCATGAACGTCGGGCCGGCCGCGGCGCTGTCTTTGCTGCTGCGCCGAGAACTGTGTCTCAGTTTTCGGCGTCCCGATCAACTTCTGCAGCCGCTCGTGTTCTTCTTGATCGTTACGACGCTGTTTCCGCTGGCCTTGAGTCCCGAATTGACGCTGCTGCGCGAGATGTCGCCGGGCGTGCTCTGGGTCGCGGCCTTGCTGGCTTCCCTGCTGTCGATGGATGGCTTGTTCAAGGGCGACTCGGAAGATGGAACCTTGGAGCAATTGGCGCTGTCTGGTCAGTCGTTGGGTCTGATCGTCGCGGCTAAGACGTTCGCGCATTGGCTCGTCAGCGGCGCGGCGCTCGTATTGGTGTCACCCCTGGTTGGAACGGCGCTCGCGATACCCGTCGACGCTTTTCCGATCATGATGCTGAGTCTCGCTCTGGGCACGCTGACCTTGAGCTGGCTCGGCGCAATCGGCGCGGGCCTCACGGTGGGCTTGCGGCGGGGCAGCGTCTTGTTGTCGCTGATCGTGCTGCCGCTCGCGATGCCGTTGTTGATTTTCGGCGCCAATGCGACCGACCGTGCGATCGGCGGTGAATCGGCGGCGGGCGCGCTGTACTTTCTCGCGGCGCTGTGCGTCTTCACGAGCAGCCTCGCGCCGCTCGCGGCAACGGCGGCTTTGCGCATAACGCTCGAATAGAGGGTCATAATAAGGATATGTGGACCTGGTTCTATCGACTTGCCTCGCCGCCGTATGTCTATCGGGTCGCCGCAGCGTTCGCTCCCTGGCTGCTCGGCATCGCGGGCGCGCTGATCGCCTATGGTCTCGTCGACGGACTTGCGTTCGCGCCGCGGGACTACCAGCAAGGCGATGCGTTCCGGATCATCTATGTGCATGTGCCGGCCTCCTCGCTGTCCGTGATGGCGTATACCTTGATGGCCGTCGCGGCGGCGATCGGTCTCATCTGGCGCATCAAGGTGGCCTACGCGGTGGCTGCGGCCGTCGCGCCGATCGGGGCTTCGTTCACCTTGCTCACGCTCGTCACGGGCTCGCTCTGGGGCAAGCCCATGTGGGGCACGTATTGGGCTTGGGATCCGCGGCTCACCTCGGAGCTGATCCTGTTGTTCCTGTACTTCGGGGTCATGTCGCTACGCGCGGCCTTCGAGGATCCGAATCGCGGCGATCGCGCCGCGGCGCTGCTGGCGATCGTCGGTGTCGTGAACGTGCCGATCATTCATTTTTCGGTCGTCTGGTGGAACTCGCTGCATCAGGGCGCGACGATCTTGAAGCTCGGCAAGCCCCAGATCGACGCGACCATGGCCTTGCCCTTGTACGCGATGCTGCTCGGTTTCTTGCTGTTCTTCGGCGGCGTGCTGTGCCTGCGGCTGCGTGGCGAGGTCCTGAATCGCGAGCGCCAGGCGAGCTGGGTTCGCGAGGCGGTGAAGTCGTGAACGGCGGCGGCGGATTCTGGGCCATGGGCGGCTATGCGCGCTTCGTGTGGCCGTGTTTCGCGCTCGCGCTCGGTGTCCTATTTTGGAATCTTTGGTCTGCGCGCCGCCATCACGCGCAGGCATTACGGCGCGCCGAGCGCGCTTTGGCGATGGCCGGGAGGGAAGGTCGATGACTCCGAGACGCAAACGTCTGTACGTCGTGCTGGCCATCGTCGGCGGGGTGGCCGCCTCGGTGTCGCTGGCCGTCACGGCTTCGCGCCAGAACATCATGTACTACTACGATCCGACGCAGGTCGCCACGGGCCACGCGCCGGCCGCGAAACGCTTCCGCATCGGCGGCATGGTCGTCAAGGGCAGCGTCCTGCGCAAACCCGGCGATCTCACGGTGCGCTTCGTGTTGACCGACTTCGCGCACCAAGTCCCGGTAGAATACACGGGCGTCCTGCCGGATTTGTTCCGCGAGGGCCAGGGTATCATCGCGCACGGCACGGTCGGCCCGGATGGCGCGTTCGTCGCCGACGAGGTTCTGGCCAAGCACGACGAGAAATACATGCCGCCTGAAGTCGCGGCGTCGCTGAAGCAAAAGGGCGCGTCGAAACCGCCCGGCTGAGGTTTATCCAATGGCACCAGAGTTGGGCATTTTTGCGTTGATACTCGCCTTCGTGCTCTCGCTGTCGCAGGCGTTCTTCGGTCTCGTCGGCGCCTGGCGCGGCCGGCCCTCCTGGATGGCCGTATCGCGGCCGGCGGTCACCGGGCAGTTCGTGTTCGTTGCGATGGCGTTCGCCTGTCTCGTGTACGCCTTCGTGACCAACGACTTCTCGGTCAAGTATGTCGCGAGCACGTCCAATTCCCAGCTGCCTCTGTTCTATCGCGTCGCCGGTGTCTGGGGCGCGCACGAGGGCTCGCTGCTGCTCTGGATCCTGATCCTGTCGATCTGGAGCGTCGCCGTCGCAGCATTCAGCCGCGGACTGCCGGCGAGCTTCGCGAGCCGTGT
>Ga0116229_10009788_pt1 | contig 14547 bp, 13 predicted proteins | sample S1TSphgellanicum_3_FD_87313 | JGI IMG/M metagenome (GOLD analysis project Ga0116229, IMG submission 87313) | Host-associated microbial communities from peat moss isolated from Minnesota, USA - S1T2_Fc - Sphagnum magellanicum MG | ecosystem: Host-associated > Plants > Peat moss > Unclassified... | reverse complement strand
ATGGACCGTCTGCCGGTCCCCGGCATTGCGCGCCCCGACGTGCTGATCGTCGCGCGCGGCGGCGGCAGCCTCGAAGACCTTATGGCGTTCAACGAGGAAATCGTGCTGCGCGCCGCCGCCGCCTGCCGGCTGCCGCTGATCTCCGCCGTCGGACACGAAACCGACACGACCTTGATCGATTTCGTGGCCGACCGCCGCGCGCCCACCCCTACCGCGGCGGCAGAAATGGCCATCCCGCCGCGTGCCGAATTGCTGGCGAACGTCGCGCAGAAACATGCGCGCCTGCTTGGCGCGGTCGCGCGCAATACCGGCGAGCGCCGTCTGCACCTCAACACCGCGTCCGCGAGGCTCCCGGATCTGCCCGGCCTGCTGGGCAATGCGCGCATCAGGCTGGATGACCGGGCGCAACGCCTGGTGCTGGCCCTGCCCAACCTGCTGGCCGCCCGCCGCACCCGGCTGGTTGCGGTGGAGCGTCACATTCCGGACCCGCGTGTGTTGCTCGCAGCGCGCGCCGGCGCGCTGAACCTGCTGGCACTTCGCCACCGCAACGGATTGCTGCCGTTCCTGCATCGTCAGCGCACCAGGGCGGCGGCGCTGCTCGGCCGTGTTTCGCCAGCCCCGCTCGCCGCGCGGTTACGCGAGTCTGCGGCAAGGCTGGAGGGTTTCTCCGCGCGGCTGGAGGGTGCGTCGTATGAAGCCGTGCTGGCGCGGGGCTTTGCCCTGGTGCGCGACAAGGCCGGCAGACCCGTTACGCGCGCGGTAGAAATTCGTTCGCAGGCCAAACTGGTGCTGCGCTTTGCCGACGGTGAGGCGAAGGTGACCGCGGATGGCGCAGCGGCAGCAGCGCAAGGCGCTTTGCCACTTTAGAGCGAGATCGCTTGAGGTTGAATAACCGGCGGCGTTACGCACGCTCTCAAACAACGAGTTAGGCATCGTCGGCAAATAAGTGCGTCCGCACCCCGACGCAGATGCCGTTTCAAACAATAGCTAAAGGCCCGTTCGACCCTTCAACTTGATTCAGTTAATTTCGAGCGGGCGCTTAGAGCGCGATCGACCGTTCAAACAAGTCCACTTGAACCTGTCGCGCTCTAGCGGTCGTGGCGCTCTCGCACTGGACCGCTTTTTTTTCCTGGTGACCCTTCCGTCCTCTCCCGCCTCAAGAAAACGTGATAACCTGTCGGCCGAAGGAGTGCTTCTTGGCCGATAATTTTTCCCTCGACGACGACGCGCTCACGGCCGAGCAGCGCGCGGCGGTCTTCGAGGCTGCTCCCGAACCGGTAAAAGTACTGGACGCCAATGGCGCGGTGCTGCGCGCCAACCCGGCGGCGCAGCGCGTTCACGGCAAGTCGAACAGTGCCCTGGCCGGCCGCTCGGTGTTGGAGTTTGTCGGCTCCGATCACCATGAAACACTGCGCGCGGCCATCGCGAACGCGGTTGCCGGCCGTGCATGCGTGCTGGAATTGTCCACCCGTCGCGACGACGGCGCCGAGGTCTGGTGGCGATCGCACCTTTATCCGCTCGACCGCACGCAGCTCGGCCCGATTGTCATGAGCTGCCGCGACATCACGCCTATTCGTCGCCGCGACGCCGAACTCAGCGGACAGGCCAAAATACTGCGCGCGATTGCCGAGGGCGGACCGCTGACCGGCATACTGGACCAATGCTGCCTGCTTGCCGACCAGGCGCTGGATGGCGGACGGTGCTGCATCCTGCTGCATGACGGCCAGGGTATCACCGGTGCGCCCTTGAACGGCGCCCCCCTCGCGCTTCCGTCGGTGCTGCTGGCGTCGTTGCACGATGTGCCGGTCGTCGCAACGCCCGACCAGGCGGATCCCGGCACCGCAAGATTTCAGGTGGCGGTGGCGCCGTACGATCCGCTCGCCCCGCACCACGCCGGCCACTTCGCCGATGGACCGACGCAGGGCCTGACCACCTGCTGGTCGTTGCCGCTACGCGCCGGCGGACGCGTGGTTGGCGCTTTCGCGGCCTACGTCCGCGCAGCAAAGGCGCCAACCGACGCAGCCCTTGCCCAGGTGTGGAACTGCGCCAATCTGGCGTCACTCGCGCTCGGCCAGATGGCCGCCCGCCAGGCGCTGGCCGAAAGCGAAAGCCGCTTCAGGGTCGCCGCCGAGGTGACGCCCGGCTTCCTTTGGGTCGCCGGCCCCTGCGGCGATCTCACTTACGTGAACCGCGTCTATCGCGAACGCACCGGCCACACCGCCGAGGAACTGATCGCCGGCGCCTGGCTGGAGACCATTCATCCGGACGACCGGGACGACTGCGCCGCGCTGTGGAAAAACGCGATGGCGGCCGGCGTCGGGGTAGAGGGACGCTACCGCATCCGCATGGCCGACGGCACCTACCGCTGGTATCTCGATCGCGGCATGCCGCAGCACGCGGCCGACGGCAGCATTACCGCCTGGGTCGGCGTCGCCGTGGACATCGAGGAGCTGATCGCCAGCCGGGAAGCCATCCAGCGCTACCGGGCCGAGCTGGAGGAACAAATCAGCGCGCGCACCGAGGCGCTGTCGGTCACTGCGTCCGAACTGCACGCCGAGACGTCGCGGCGGGAGCAGGCGATGGAGGCGCTCGCGCACAAGCACAAGATCGACGCGCTGGGTCAGCTCACCGCCGGCGTGGCGCACGATTTCAACAACATGCTGTCCGCCATCATGGGCAGTTTCCAGCTGATCGAAGGCCGGCCGCATGACCCGGCGGTGCAGCAATTGATCCAGAACGGCCTGCGTGCCTCCGAGCGTGCCGCATCGATTGTGCGTCAGCTTTTGTCGGTGGCCCGCCGGGAGCCGCCGCGGCCCGAAACGATCGACCTTGCCGAGACGCTGCCCACCATGCGGGCCCTGCTGCGGCACGCCCTCAATCCGCGCCATGTGTTGTTGGTGGATGTGGCCGAGGGTGTGTGGCCGGTGTTCGTCAATGCTCCGCAATTGGAAACAGCCCTGCTGAACCTGGCGGTGAACGCCCGCGATGCGATGGGCGATACCGGCACGCTGACGATCAGCGCCGCCAACCTTCCCGCCTTAGAGGCGCCCGGGGTCGAGAGAGACAGCGTATCCATCACCGTAACCGACACCGGAAGCGGCATACCCACGCAACTTCTGGACCGGGTTTGTGACCCGTTCTTCACCACCAAGCCGCGCGGCGAGGGCACCGGCCTGGGCCTTGCCATGGTGAAGGGCTTCGTCACCGACGCCGGCGGCGCCATTGCGCTGGACAGCACGCCGGGAGTGGGCACGCGGATTACGTTGCGGTTGCCCCGCGCGGAACTGGCGGACCAGCCGTCTGACGAACCCGGCATGGAGGCGCCGCGGCCGCTGGCGCCCACCCACGTTGCGTCGCGGCGCGAAACCACGGCGCTGGTCGTCGAGGATGACGACGCGGTGCGTCCGGTCATTTGCGCGTTCCTACGCGAGGCCGGCTATCGTGTGCTCGAAGCCGCCAGTGGGCCGGTGGCGCTCGCCTTGCTGCAGGTTTCCGGCACCGTCGATATCCTGGTGACCGACCTTGCCATGCCGCAAATGGATGGGCTGCAGCTGATCCGTGCCGTGCACGCCGCGCGCCCGGGCCTGCCCGTGGTGCTGGTCACCAGCCATGCCGACAGTCACGACCTCTCCGCCGAAATCGTCGTGCGCAAGCCGTTCAACAGCCACGATCTGACCCAGGCGGTTGAGCGTGCCCTCAGCCGGGTCGCGGACATGCCCAAGAGGACCGACCGCCTGCTGAGCCTGATGCGGTCCGACATTACGCGCGAGGCCTACATGACGTGGCAGGCGCTGCGCGGCAGCGCCGCATTGCCACGGATCGATGCACTCACGGTCGCAGGCGAGGCCTGGGCCGACCACGCGTTTGTGCTGGCCGTGCACGCGGAAACCGACCCGGCACACTTCCGCTGGGTCAGCGTTGGCCGCGCGCTGGCCGCTTATTTGCCGCATGCGGCCGGGCAGAAGGTGTCGAACTCGACCCGCAGCGAGGCGCTGCTAGGGCCGCTGGAGCAGATCTACCTCGGCTGCTGCGCCGACGGCATGCCGCACTTCCAGGCGGTGGAGTTGGATTCGAACAATGGACGGTCCGAGCCCGGCGAGCGGCTGCTCATGCCGGTGACCAGCGGCGGGGGCGGTGTCACGCACCTGCTAGGAATTATCGCGCTGGAACCATAACCAAAAGTTTTTTGGTTCTTTTTTTCAAAAGAAACTGATTTTTTCTCCTGCTGGCGTTGTCGGTTTGCGTAGGCTAAAAACCGCGCGGCCCCGGGGCGTAGCTCAGCCTGGTAGAGCACCTGCTTTGGGAGCAGGGGGCCGGAGGTTCGAATCCTCTCGCCCCGACCATCTGGAGTTTGTTCATGCGTGCCCGCATTTTCCAGCAGCCCAAGACGGCCATGCAGTCCGGCATCGCCGGCACCGACGAATGGGTCATCGATTTCGAATCAACCTCCGCGGGCCGCCAAGACCCGCTGATGGGCTGGTTCGGCAGCCGCGACACGCAAAGCCAGGTTCAGCTCCGCTTCCCGACCCAGGCCGACGCAATTGCCTATGCAGATCGCAACGGATTGGCATACGATATCGAGTTGCCGCTCCCGCGCCGTCGCAAACCCAAGGTGTATGCCGACAATTTCAAATACGGCCGCCTCGAGAACTGGACGCACTGAACCGGTTCGGCCTGCGCGCCCTTAGCTCAGTTGGATAGAGCAATAGCCTTCTAAGCTATGGGTCGGTGGTTCGAATCCACCAGGGCGCGCCATTTTGCGGGCAGAAGGAAGCAGTTCTTTTTTGAAAAAATAACCAAAGAACTATTGCTCTTTTCAGTGCACGCCGTTCACGCACCGCAGTGCTTCCAGCACGCGATCCGCGGTTGCGAGATTGGGAAACACCAGGCGCTGCATGGTGCGGTCGCGAATGCCGGCATCATAACGATCAAGCGTCGTGACCATCGCGTTCGACGCTAAAATAGCGGAACGACCCTCCCCGATTTGCAGCGCGATCAGCGCCGCGGCAACCAGCGTGGCCGAACCGAGAAGAACGATCTGCCGCTGTGGCGAGGTGGCCCGAACGGCGAGATACGGCAACGCCAGTGCGAGAAATCCAATGTGGAGCGGTGCAAGCATGATCGCGTAACGCACCGGCACTTTCACATCCGCCTGCAGATCAGCGCGCCCCGCCGCGGCCAGGAAAGCGGCGGCGAGCGCCGCCATGATCAAACCGATTGCGATACGATGCAGCCGTACCGCGGGGCTGGGAAGGCGCCCGTCGTGCCAGACTGCGGCGATGCCGGCGGCAAGCAGGACGGCGCCGAGAATACGCGCAGGCACACCGAGCGCCGGCGCCCGCGACAACGGAAGGCCAAGATACATCAGTAGGTAGTCTGTCATTTTCCAGACATGATCGGCGCTGAAAAATGTTGGCGATCCATCTGCGCCTATTGGCGGCAGGTCATGCACGTAAACAAAACAATATATCAGGCCAACGGCGCTGACCGTCAGCAGCCAGGGCCGCTTCGCGCCGCCGCGCCACGCCGACCACAGCAGCACGGGCCAGATCACCAGCCCGGCCGCGTTGGCCAGGCTTGCGAGCGCCGCGGCCACTAACGACGCGGCCCGGCGCGCGGTTGTGCGTCCGGTGCGTTCCGGTTCGCCATCGAACAGGACGAGTGCGACCACGATGAACAGAACCGTCAACGGATAATTGGTGTTGATTGGAATGCTGCAATCGACAGCCGCGCCGATGGTGAGCAGCAGCATGGGTCCAAGCAGTACCAGCACGCGCAGTGAATGCGGCAGTTCGGCGCCGCGGTGCAGTTCGACGAGGATTAGCACCGCCGCAATGACAATCGCCGCGGTTGCGGCAACGACGAACGGAATGCCACTGGCGTGAAAAAACGATACGTCCAGCGCTGTCAGAAGGCGGATCAATACCAGATGGTGCTCGTTGTGCGGCGCCCACAGATACACCAGGACGCCGCCGGTTCGTCCGGCAGTCAGGAACGCATCGATCCAGCTAATCATGTCCCGAAACGGCCGCAGAATCATGGTCCGCGCCAGCACCAAGGCGAACAAGGCGATCTGCGCCGCAAACAGGATGGCGACGACCCAGCTCGCCCAGAAACCTTCCTCAAATAGGAAAAGTTTTTTGGTTCTTTTTTTCAAAAAAGAACTTTTCTTCCTGTCTTTAAGTCGGCGCCGGCGTCTTCATCATAGCGCCGGTCATCGGAATGAAGAACACGCCGACATCCTTACGCGTGTGCACCTTTCCGCCCTCGTCCTTCGTCATGACATACAAGAACTGCCCGCGCTTGAATGGCTGCCCAATCGGGATCACCAGCCGTCCGCCCGGCTTGAGCTGCTTGAACAATTGCGGCGGGGCGTATTGCGCGGCGCAGGTGACGATGATGATGTCGAAACCTTCTGTCACTTCCGGCCAGCCGTAATAGCCGTCGCCGACGCGGCCTTCGACGTTGTCGTAGCCGAGCGGCGCCCAGATTTTGTCCACCGCGTGCCCCAGCGGCGCGATGATTTCGATCGAGCGGCTGTGCGCCACGATGCGCGACAGAATGGCGCTTTGGAAGCCGCTGCCGGTGCCGATTTCCAACGTCAGGTCGCCCGGCCTCGGCTGGCATACTTGGGTCATATAGGCCTGGCCAAGATAATCCGACAATGCGGAGCCCCAGCCGAGCGCCCACGGCTTGGGGTTCGCTTCATAGGCATCGCCCGGCGTCGCGCGATGCTCGTCGTACATGTAGTGAAAATACTCGCGCGGGACTTCCTGGAACGCCTTCAGAACGGCCGGATCGGCGTGGCCGAGGTGCGATTTCAGGTAATCCTGGATCAGCCGCATGGCCGCCGGCTTACGCGCCTGAATTTTGTCGAACTGGTCGTCGGTCAGGCTCACATGCCGACCCGATTTGGCCATCGCGGTTTCGTAGGCCTGGCGGTTCCACCCGGTGGTGGCCCTCGCCGGGCTTGCAACCGCGAGCGCCGCGCCGCCGGCGATCAGACCCCTTCTAGAAAGTGTGGGCCGCGTGAGTGTAGGCATGGACATCATGATCTGCGGAGCCTTGGCAACGAAACGAGCGCCAAACCATAGAATATAAACGCGGCCTCCAATAGCCTGGCGTGGCCTTGCTTGATCGCAATAAGGTTGGCCAGTGGCGTGGCGACCACAGAAAACGCGCCGTTCAGCCCCCACGCCCATGGCAACGCCCCGCCGGGCCCGAGCCGCGCCAGCCCGAGCGGAAACGGCAGCCCCAGCGCCACCGACACCGGCGCCATCGCCAGCACCACCAGCGCCACGCGCACAGCGTAGGCCATCGGCAACGCGTTCAGCAATGCGCCGGGCAGGATCGCCAGCATTAACACGCACCACGCCAGCACCACGCCCACCGAAACCATCAGGCCACGCCGTGCGTCGAACCGATGTGCCGCCATGGCGCCCACGCCCGAAAACATCAGCATGGTGGTGACAACCATGGCGAATGCGACCGTGCGGTCGCTCAGCAGCAAACTCGCGGCCTCGATGGCGGCGATTTCGATCATCAGGAAGCCCAGGCCGAGTGCCGAAAAATAAATTGCTGCCCGGCCGAGATCGGCGTCCTTCCCGAGCGGCCGGCGCCGTACCACCGCGACAACCAGCGGCACCGACAGCACCAGAAGTGCGATGACGATCGCCTGCGCCAGCACCGCCAGATTGACCAGCGGTGCGACCTCGCCCTGCGGCAGCAATTCCAGCCGTTGCAGAATCGTGCTAACGCGCGACAGCCGCAGCACGGCATTCAGACCAGGCCGGTCGAGCGTCACCGGCGACAAATCGAAGCTGCGGGCGGAGGCGGGCACTCGTCCGGCCAGCACCTCGCCCGCCTCATCGGCGACCGCATCATGGGCGCCGCCGCCGGAGGTCACCTCGGCGGTTTCAAACGAAACGTCCGGCAGATCGTTATAAATATTGGCGCGCGCCGCAACCACATCGATGCCAGGGTAGTACGACACATCGAAGCTGCGCGCGTCGCACCAAGCGCGCGCCGTCGCGATGCGCGCCGCGTCGAACGGCGCCGGCGAAACCAGAATACGCACGTTCCATGCCGAGCGATAGACGATCACATACCGAAGCGGGTCCGCGACCCCGGCGCGCAGCAGCGCCGCCCGCACCGTCGCCAGCATACGCGTCGCATAGGCAGGAAACTCGCGGATGGACACCGGAATGGAAACAATGCCCGCGGGACGCACCGCGCCGATATAGGCGGCCACGGCCTCGACCGAAAAGCTGGTTGCATTCGCCTCGGCCGCGTCCAGGAAATCGCCCGATATATCCACGAGATCGTAGCCCTGTGCCCCGCTGGCCAATGCAATCGGCGGGTCGGCGAGCAACCTCGTTCCGGGCACGAAAGGCAGCGCGCCACTGCCCCCCAACCCCGCGCGCACCGCGCGGCGGAGAATAGGTTCCGGCTCGGAAGCGTCCACCGCAACAGCACCGAGCGCGCGCGCTTCGGCGACACGAAAGCCGCCCGAACTACCGCCCAGCAGAATACGAGGATGCACCAGCATGGCATAGGGCAGGGCCGCGAGCGTGGCTCCCGCATAGCGCGCATCGATCTCCCCGCGCGGCAACGCGGCCAGACGGTTGCCGTCGCGATAAAACCCCAATGCCGACGGCGGATCGGGCAGGCCCAGCAAGCCCGTATTGTTGGAGATATCGGTATCGACACGCTCGGTAAAATCATCCAGCACGGTGTACAGGCCGCTGGGACGCGGCAACGAAGCTGCGACGCGGCTGCCTGGCACATGCAGCGGCGCATAGATCGCCTTGAACTCGTTGATCCTGGCTTGATCGTTGCCCAACAGCGCGGCTTCACCCACACCCAGCGCCAGCAAACTCGCCAGCAGCACCGGCCCGCGCGGCGCCACGAAGAATCCCGCCGCCGCCAGCGGCACCAGCAGGCACGCGACCAGGCGAAATGGCGGCACCAGGAACATCAGCAGCAGAACAGCGAGCGCGCCGGCGCCGGCGCCGATCAGGTCGGTGCCATATACGAGGCCAAGCCGTTCCGGGTCCGCCTGAAAACACAGGCTGATGAACAGCCCCGCCAGCATATAGAACGGCAGCAACTCGATGTAATAAAATCCGATATTCTCCAGTTGCGCGAACAGCGTGGCGCTATTCTGCAGTTCCAGCGGATTGAAAATGTTGGCGGTGGCGAGCCAATATCCCGCCGCCGCGCTCAGCACCAGCAGCGGCGGCAGCACCGCCAGCAGACGCGCGCGGTGCCGTGCAAACCACGCCGGCGCGAGTGCCATGGCCACGCCGCTGAACGCAAAGCCGGCCAGCACGATCGAAATGACCCAGTAGCCGTATTCCGACCATTTCGCCGCCGCGAAATAGCGCGTCAGTGCAATTTCGAAGCCGAGCGCGCCCATCGAAACCAGGAATAGCGCTCCAAGCGGCGCCTCCCGCGCCGTGCCGCTTGGTGGCCTCAATGCCACACGCGGCGGCGCAGGAAATCCATTACCAGCCGATCGAATTCGGCCGGGTCATCGACAAACATGGCGTGCCCCACACCCCGCAGCACCACACTCTCGACACCGGGATGATGCGCCGTCAGGTCGTCCGCCTGCACCTGGAAATGCGGTGTCACGACATACAGAATTGGTTTCCCCGTCGAATCGATCGCATCCTTCCAGAATTGCCTTGGCACGTTGTAATGGCGCAGGGAATAGGCGGCGTCCGGCGGTGTGCGCAACGCCGCATCGGTCAGCCGCGCCAAGTAATCGTCCGGCTGAGGCTCCACAAACATGCCGCGGACGAAAATCCGCATCGACGCCGCGCGCGACACTTCCGGCCGCGTCCGGCGCCATCTTCGCCCGCGCGATGTCGGCACGGGAGCGGGCCCGGCGCCGACGGAATTATCCACCAGAATCAGCCCTGCGATGTGGCTGTCGCCAAACTGATGTATGTAGGCCAGCACGTCCAGCACGCCGAGCGACCAGCCAAGCACCACCGGCGGCCTATCGCCCAGATGGTCCAGCAAATCGGCAATATCATGGCCGCGCCGCAAAGGCTCATATCCGGTCGGCGGAATATCGCTATCGCCCTGCCCGCGCGGATCGAACGCGATTACGCGATAATGGCGCGACAGGTCATCGATTTGCGTGCGAAATATCCACGCCGGCATGGTCCAGCCCGGCACCATGACGACCATTGGGCCTTGGCCCTGGTCGATGTAATGCAGGCGTGCGCCGTCGCTGGTGATGAAAGTGCGATCGGCGGCGGCGGCATGAAACGAAAGCAAAAGAAAAAGAAGTAGTTCTTTTTTGAAAAAGAGAACCAAAAAACTCTTGCATTTCATTGGGTTTGGCCCAAGCGCTGTAACAAATACTTCTCCACGAACGGGGCCTGGGGGCCGGCCAGCACCGCCAGGGGATGGATCAAGCGCGCCTCGATGACCTCCCTTCCATCCGGCATCAAATCCGGCACCTCTTGCAAATGCGCCTCGAAAATCGTTACGTAATCCCGCCGCCAGTCCCAGAACGACTCGCCCTCCCACGCCACCCGCAACGCGTCCGCCGGCAACTCCAGCCCAACCTCCTCGCGCAACTCACGACGCGCCGCGAATTCGGGCGTCTCGCCATGTCCCAGCCCGCCACCGGGCAGGTTCAAATGAACGCGATAGCTTTGCCGCAGCACCAGCACGCGGTCCTCCACCCAAACCGCCACCAGCGCGCCACGATGCCTGGGCCGCGCCACGAACCACCACGCCCGCATGACCCGGAACGCCAGCCAATACATCGCGCGATACGCCCGATCGCGCGGCCGCCGCGGCCCGACCCAGTGAGCGAGCCGGTTCAGGTCGCCGCCCGCACGGCATCCGGCCGCCGGCGCCAACACCTTTGTAAAAGAACAATTCCGGCCACTGTGCCCACGGCGAATCCCACGATCGAAGCCTCCGGGCCGAACGCCCCGCCCGTCAGCAATGCCGATACACCCGGCCGCGGCGTCGCAAGAAACAAATGTCCCGCGGGATTGGCGCCCGACACTTCGGCGCCGAACACATAGCCTTGGGTGAAGTTCCAGCCCGCGTGGGCGCCGATGGAAGCCCACAACCGCCCCGTCAGAAGAAACAGCGCCCCCAGAGGCAGCCCAGCCTCAAAAATGATCGCCACCGGACCGGCGAGGGCGTGCCCAGGGTTCAGCAGATGCGCCAGCCCGAACACTATGGCCGAGATCGCCAATGCTGCCCGCGCGCCAGCCGCCTCCCACACGAGACGCATCAATATGCCGCGAAATATCAATTCCTCCGCGAAGCCTGGCGCCAACGCGACCTGTAGTCCCTTCCAGGGCGGTCCTGGCGACGGACCGCTGATCGCGTAGGCGCCACAAACCAGCAGTAATCCCATGACCACCGAGAACAGCAGAACACCGCCAAACAGTCCGGCGCTGAACTCGCGGACCATGAACGGCAGCGCCAATTCGGTCACCGGCCGTCGCTCCGCCGCGCGGACCGCGACCACATACACCGCCATCATCGCGGCTATCGCCAGGCTCAATCCCGCAAAGGAAAGCGGCCCATCAACCGGAAAATGCAGCCCATGGATCAGCAGCATACTGGCGAGAGAAACGCCCGCGCCCACCAGAAAGGTGAGCAGCACGCCCCAGCCCAGCGTGCGTGCGCCTCTCCACCGCCCGGGGCGCAACACGCCCCGCCCGTCACGCCAATCCCTCATCATGCCCACTCCGACTCGGGTTCAGAACGCGCGCTGCGTTCACGGGAGGAAGTATTTCTTTTTTGAAAAAAAGAAACAAAAAACTTTTATTATAAGGCATCGTCGGCAAATGGGTGCGTCAGCACGCCGACAAAGCTGCCTTTTCAAACAAAAGATTAGGCCCGTTCGACGCTGCAACTTGATTTAGTTAATGTCGAACGGGCCCAAAGCCGATTCGACGGAATTAGCGACTTGGACCAAATAGAGTAAAAGTTCTTCGGTTCTTTTTTTCAAAAAAGAACTGCTTCCTAGACACTCTCGATTGCCGCCTGCAGCGCCCGCACCGCTGCCTCGGGCCCCCGCGGATCGTCCCACACCGCGTCGCCCACCGCCAGGAAATCCGCGCCGGCCCGCACCAGAGCCGCGCACTCGAGCCCCAACGTGGCGCACTCGGCCACGGCCGGCACTTCCATGATGTCCGCCCACCAGGAGATCAGGTCGGTAGCCCCGCCAGCATCCGGCATCAGCGGACCGAACGAAACGTAGTCCGCGCCTGCCTCGCCCGCCCGCATCGCCGCGTCGCGGCTATTGGCGCAGAAAACACCGAGTTGCAGGTCCCCAAGCGCCCGGCGCGCCGCCGCCGCATCATCCGGATCGCCAATGTGCGCCCCATCGCATCCAGTCGAGGCCGCAAGCGTCGGAGGCCCGTTCAGGATCAACGCAACGCCGTGTTCGCGCGTAATCGGCATCACCCGCGCGACAACCGCGCGATCGGAGGTCGTCAGGCGCAAGGCCGCGATATCGGCCGCGGCGAGCGCCGCATGCAGGCTCGGTCCGAAATCGTCCGGCAATGGGTCCGGCGCCACCAGATAGAGCCGGCAACCGGACACGCCCTTGCCGGCTGTCGGGCTGCCCGGCATCTGTTCAGGCAGTGCCATAAAGACGCATGGTTCCACGCAGAATGTTGGTGTCCACCCGCGTGCCGCCGATCGGCGCCCCCACCGCGCCATAGTCACCCGCGATCAGATCGCCGCCAACGACGCCATCACTGCCGGCGGGCCCTGCATTTTCAACGTTCCAGGTCTGCTCACCCTCGTAGGTGCCGCTCCAGCCGTCCGCCTGCCATTCATCGACCCGTGTTTGCAGATCGACCGGATGCTGCGCTTGCAAAGTGGCCACCGCCGCATCGCGTGTGGTGTCATCGACATCCACCAGCAGCAACGGGTGACCGCGGGTAATCGCCTCGGCGTAGTGATGCATGTGGTGGCTCGGCAACAGACGCGCTTTCAGCCTGGCCCAGATATGCGCCGGCGGATGCGGCGTGGTGGCTTCGTTGTCGCAGCGGTCCAGCACCAGCACCGCGTTCGCAGGAACGCCGGCGCCGACCAGCGCCGCCTTTGCCTTCTCGGCCGCGGCGAGGGTTTCGAACACAGCCGCGATGTGCATCGGATTTCCACTCATTGTTTCACCATCTCCCGCGGGTAGGTACCAACGACGTCGCGCAAGTCGCGTCAGGACCATCCTAGCCGACTTCCAGCATCTCCCGAAAGCCACGCGCCGAGGCGCCGCGCCGCGCCGCGCGCCGCCAAGTCTAATGACTCCGGCGGTTCAGGCAATAAGAACGCACCTTGCGCGGCGGCGCGTGCCGCAATGTCGTCGAACACCGAGGGCGCCCGCAGCACCAGGATGCACTGGCCGTGCCGAAGGGCTTCTAGCGCGCGGCCCGGCGCATCGGCGCAATCGAGAACATCGGGCGGCGGCGCGCCACCTTCGCTGGCCGCCGCCACCAATGCGCGCCACCAGCCGACGCCAGCGTAGAGGGCGGCGCCCGGCGCTGACAGCAATGTGACACGCAACCCCGGCGCAAGCGCCGCGCGTGCCTCCGCCAGGCTGTGCACAATCACCGCCGGCGGCAGTTGCATGCTTGACCCGCCGCGCGATGGCGGCGTTCTCTGCCGCCTTCTCGGGACAAGGATGGTGTGATGTCGGGGCAAACCGGACCGGACGACGCCGCAAGGCTGGCGGCGGCACTCGACCGCATCGCGCGTGTCGCCGCCCGGCCGGCCAGAACCGCATTGCAGGACGGCCAGGAGGAGGCCACAACGGCCTCGCCGCGCGGACCGGAGATCGCGGCAAGGCTGGACGGCCTGATCGCCGACCTGCGGTCCGTGCTCGGACACGACGAGTGAGAACAGGAAGGGCCCGCGGTGGCGCAGGTAACAGTTCGCATTAACGGCTACGCCTATACCCTCGGCTGTGAGGATGGCCAGGAAGCCCACCTCGGCGCCATGGCCGCGAAGGTGGAGGAACGCATCGCCAGCATCAAGGCGCTCGGCAGCCAAAGTGGCGAGGCCAAGCTGCTGGTGCTGGCGGCGCTTCTGATGGCCGACGAGCTGCACGACCAAAGCCGCCTGCTGGAGCGCCTGAAAGCCGATCTGCAGCAAAACTCGCCCGCGGACACGCGCCGTCTCGCCATGCTGGCGGACCGGGCTGAGGAAATCGCGGCCGGGCTGGAGCAATAAAAAACAACGGAAGCAGTTCTTTCTTGAAAAAAGAACCAAAAAACTTTTGCTATTTTGCTTACGCAATTACATTGATTGCTTAGAGTGTGATCGTTTGAAGTTGGATAACCGGCGGCGTTACTAACGCTCGCAAACAACGAGCTCTGGCGCGATCGACCGTTCAACCATGTCAACCTGAACGGATCGCGCTCTAGTGACGAAAATGCCGCATTCCCGTTAGAACCATAGCCACACCGGCACGATCCGCCGCCGCAATCACTTCACTATCCCGCAGCGAGCCCCCCGGCTGGATGACCGCCGTGGCGCCGGCGGCTACCGCCGCCT
>Ga0116229_10009787_pt1 | contig 14547 bp, 15 predicted proteins | sample S1TSphgellanicum_3_FD_87313 | JGI IMG/M metagenome (GOLD analysis project Ga0116229, IMG submission 87313) | Host-associated microbial communities from peat moss isolated from Minnesota, USA - S1T2_Fc - Sphagnum magellanicum MG | ecosystem: Host-associated > Plants > Peat moss > Unclassified... | reverse complement strand
TCGCAGCAGGCACTCGATCTCTACGCCAAGATCTTCATCGATCCCGGCGACACGATCGTCGTCGACAACCCGACTTACCTCGGCGCCCTGCAGGCCTTCGACGCCTACGAACCGCGCTATCTGACGATCGAAACCGACGAGCACGGCATGGTGCCCGAGTCGCTCGAGCACGCGCTCGAACACGAACGTCCGACGCAGCCGAAGTTCTTGTATCTGGTGCCGAATTTCCAGAATCCGACCGGCATTACGCTCGCGGCCGAACGCCGCAGAGAGATCCTCGAAATCGCCGAGCAATACAACGTGCCGGTCTACGAAGACGACCCCTATGGCGAGGTCAATTTCGAGCGCACGCCGCTTCCGCCGCTCGTCTCGCTCGACACCAGCGGCGCCGTCACGTACGTCGGGACGGCCTCGAAAATCGTCGCGCCGGGTCTGCGCGTCGCGTGGATGATCATCCCCGACGCGGAAGTGCGCGAGAAGATCATCTTTGCCAAGCAAGGGACCGATCTGCATACCGGTTCGTTCGCACAATACGTGCTGCTCGAATACGTGACCGCCGGCACCCAGCTCGAGCGCCACATCGAAACGATCTGCACGATGTACGGCGAGCGTCGCGACGCGATGCTCGCGGCACTGCGCGAGTTCATGCCCGATCACGTGAAGTGGAACCGCCCCGACGGCGGGATGTTCCTATGGACTTCGCTCGACGCGGGGATCGACACCGGCAAGTTGCTGGTCGAGGCCGCACGCGAGAACGTCGTCTTTGTCCCCGGCCGGGCATTCTATCCGTACAAGGATCGCGCCGACGGGCTGCGCCTGAATTTCTCGAATTCGGGCGAGGCACGCATCCGCACGGGGATCGAACGCCTCGCGAACGCGATCGAAACGTTCCGCGCATGACGGAGAGAGGCCGCATCGCTGCGGCCGCGAACCGGCCCTAACGCGCATTCATACCGGAGGTACTCGTGGGACTCGTCGTGACCGGAATTTCGCAAGATGGCGATATCAAAGCGCTCGAAGCCGCGCTCAAAGACGCCGGCCTGAAGCTCGATCCGATCCAGCTCATCTCCGGCGATGATTCCACCGAGGGCGTCGCTCGGCGCCAAATCGGTACCGGGCTAATCACCGGCGGTCAAGGCACCGGCGTCCCCGGGATCAATAGCGACGGCCCCGGACTCCAATATTTTCGCACCGAGTCGCTCAGCGACCGGCTCGGCGATCTCGAGATCCCGGATACCGAAATGGAGAACTACGTCGAAGCGCTCCAAGCCGGGCGCTCGATCGTCGCGTATTTCGCCCACGAAGACACCGTCGCGAAAGTGGAAGAACTCTTCCGCGCCGGCGGTCTTGCGAAAGTGAAGACGTTCTAGACGAGCGTAACGCTCGCTAGAGTGGTAGCGCCGTAATCCCGCGCGTCTCCGCGACGAGTTGCGTCGCGCGGTACAAGCTCTCGAATTGGCCCGCGTCGGTCCACCAGCCCTCGAGCACGTCGTAGCGTAGATCGCCGGCCGCGATGTAGGCGTTGTTCACATCGCTGATTTCGAGTTCGCCGCGTTCGGACGGCTTGAGTTCGCGGCAATAGCCGAACACGCGGTGATCGTACATATAGATGCCCGTCACGGCGTAGTTGCTCATCGGGACGACCGGCTTCTCCACGATCCGCACGATGCGGTCGCCGTCGAGTTCCGGGACGCCGAAGCGCTCGGGATCGGGGACTTCCTTGAGCAAGATGCGCGCGCCGCCGCCCTGCGCCCCGAAGCGCTCGACGAACGGGGTGATGTCGTCCTGGATGATGTTGTCTCCCAGGATCACACACACGCTCTCGCCTTCGGCGAAGTGTTCGCACAGTTTGAGCGCGTCGGCGATGCCGCCCTCGCCCTCTTGATACGTGTAGTAGATGTCTTTGAGGCCGAAGTCTCGCCCATTGCCGAGCAGCCGCAGAAAATCGCCGGCAGAGTTGCCGCCGGTGACGATCATGATGTCGTCGATCCCCGCGCGCACCAGCGTCTCGAGCGGATAGTAGATCATCGGCTTGTCGTAGATCGGCAAGAGATGTTTGTTCGTGACCTTCGTGAGCGGCCGCAAGCGCGAGCCGAGGCCGCCGGCCAAAATGATGCCCTTCATGATTGTTTCTTCTTCGCGGGTGGTTAGCGGTGTGCGTATTGGCGTTCGTAATAGGCGCGGAACTCGCCCGATTTGATCGGTCGCCACCAGTCTTCGTTGTCGCGATACCACGCGATCGTCGCGGCGATGCCGTCTTCGAAGGCGACGGCCGGTTTCCAGCCGAGCGCGCGCGCTTTGCTCGCATCGAGCGAATAGCGCCGGTCGTGGCCTTCGCGATCTTTCACGTGTCGTACGTGCGTCTCGAATCGGCGTCCCGTGCCGGCCAGCAGCTTGTCCGTGATCTCGCGATTCGTGCGGCCGTTGCCGCCGCCGATGTTGTAGACGTGGCCGAGCGTGCCGAACTCGAGCACGTGCATGATGCCGCGCGCATGATCCTCGACGTGGATCCAATCGCGCACCTGGCCGCCGTCGCCGTAGAGCGGCACGGTTTGATCGTCGAGCAAGTTCGTGACGAAGAGCGGCAAGAGTTTCTCCGGATACTGATACGGGCCGTACGTGTTCGAACCGCGCGTGATCAACACCGGCGTGCCGAAGGTGGTGTGATAGGCGAGCACTTGCAGGTCGCCGGCGGCTTTGGCGGCGGCGTACGGTGAACGCGGGCGGATCGGGTCGGTCTCGACCGAGCTGCCCGCTTCGACGTCGCCGTAGACTTCGTCGGTCGAGACCTGGAGAAAGCGGGGGATCTGCCGCTCGCGAACCGCCTCGAGCAGCGTGTGCACGCCGAGCACGCCAGTCTTGAGGAAGCGCTCGGGATCGAGGATCGAGCGATCCACGTGCGTTTCGGCGGCGAAGTTCACGATCGCGTCGACGCCGTCGCCGATCGCCTCGCGGACCGCCTGCGGATCGCAGATGTCGCCGTGAACGAAGCGGTAGCCGGGCTCACCGGCGACCGGCGCAACGTTGGCCGGATTGCCCGCGTAGGTCATGGCATCGAGGACGGTCACCCGCCAATCGCGCGCGGTGAGCGCTTGCCTGACGAACGCGGACCCGATAAACCCGAGGCCGCCGGTTACGAGCACAGTCTTCACGAACCGGTCTTTCGGCTCGCAAGCCAAGTATTCTTAGCCCGCCGTCCCTACGCAGGCCATACGACTTTACAACGTGCCGGCCACTTGGCGCCGCAATCGGCGCTGTTCCAAGAATGCTTCGAGCCCCGATTCCCAGGGCGGCGCCGGCGCGAGACCGGCGGCAGGCAGCGCCACCGAATCGAGTGCCGAGTAGAGCGGGCGCCGAACGGAAGACGGAAAGGCGGCGTAGCTCACCGGTTCGACCACCGGCTGCAGACCGGACGCCGAGAACGCCTGCATCGCGAAGGCGTACCATGTCGTCGCGCCGCTTCCGGCCACGTGATGCGTTCCGTAGGCCCGAGCGGCGATCACATCGAGCATCACCCGCGCGACGTGCGGGGCATAGGACGGCGAAAACGTCATATCGTCGACGATCCGCAGGGACTCGGACCGCTCGGCCTGGGTAAGCACGCGTTCGATGAACGTGTAGCCCTTGTTCGAGGTCCCCGACTTCCCGTACACGCCGCTGGTGCGAAAGATGAAGTGATTCGGCCCGTGGCGGCGGACGAGCAACTCGCCGGCCAACTTCGATGCGCCGTAGGCGCTCAGCGGGTTCGGGGCATCGCGCTCATCGTACGGACGGCCAAGGGTGCCGTCGAAGACGTAGTCGGTCGAGACCGTGGCGCAGGCGGTCCCCAGTTCGGCGCAGAGGCCCGCGAGGACGTCGACGGCAAGCGCGTTGGCCGCGAACGCCGGCTCGGGGGTCTTCTCGCATTGATCCACATTGTGAAACGCGGAGCAGTTGAAGACAACCGTCGAGGGGTGCGCCTCGAGATAGGCGCGCAGCGCCGTCGGATCGAGGAGGTCAAGCTCGGCGTGCGAGGGCGCGAGGACCGGCAGGTTTCGGTCCGCGGCTTCTTCGACGATGGCCGAGCCGAGTTGACCGCTTGCCCCGATGAGAATCATCATTGCGTACGTCTTCCCGCGCCGCACGGGGCACCCCCGCCCCCGGCCCCGCGCGGCCGCCCCGGGGACGCTGCTCGACCGGGCGCGAACGCTGCGCGCGATGCAGCACTGGGCATGCCGATGAATCGGCTCGCGCGCGATCTCGACGAGATCCTCGATCGTTCGCACGCCGCCTTCGAGCCCTTACGCGGCGAACGGGTTTTCATCACCGGCGGCACCGGTTTCGTCGGAACGTGGTTGACGGAAGCATTCGCCTGGGCAAACCGTCGGCTCGCACTCGGCGCATCGGCCGTGTTGTTGAGTCGCGATCCGGAGCGGTTTCGGCAGCGCGCGCCGCACCTGGCTGCCGACGATGCGATCGTCCTCCTCGAAGGCGATGCAACCGCGTTCGAACCGCCACCGGGAACGTTCCGCTTCGTCATCCACGCGGCGACGGCGATCACCACGCCGGCGATCGCGGAACGCCCCGTCGAGACGTTCGAAGCCGACGTGAGGGCGACGCGCACCGTGCTCGAATTCGCGCGAACGGCGGGGACCGAACGCCTTCTCTACACGAGTTCGGGCGCCGCCTACGGACCGCAGCCGCCCGAACTCGAAGCCGTCGGCGAAACGTATCTCGGTGGACCATCGACCGTCGATTCAGCCACCCTCTATGGGCAGGCGAAACGCGTCTCGGAATTTCTCTGCACCGCGTATGCGCGTCAGTTCGGCATCGTGGCGCCGATCGCGCGACTCTTCGCGTTCGTCGGCCCGCATTTGCCGCTCGATCTGAACTTCGCGATCGGGAATTTCATCGGCGACGTGCTCGCCGGCCGGCCGATCGCGATCGGCGGCGACGGCACGCCGTACCGTTCGTATCTCTATGCGGCCGATCTCGCGCGCTGGTGCTGGACGATCCTCGCCGCGGGCGAATCGGCGCGCATCTACAACGTGGGCTCGAGCGAAGCGATCTCGATTCGCGACCTCGCACGCCTCGTCGCCGACACGCTGGCACCGCAAACGCAGATCGCGATCGCCAAAGCCGCGGTGCCGGGCGCTCCCGCCGCGCGGTACGTGCCGGCGGTCGATCGCGCCGCCGCGGAGCTCAGGCTCGAGCCGGCCGTTGCGCTTGCCGAGGGGATTCGCCGCACCGCCGATTGGTATCGGAAGACCTAGTCACAGGAACCGGCCCGCGGCGGAGTGCATTTGGCAAGGCTGTCTATGAAAACCGTGATCCTCGCCGGTGGACTGGGGACCCGCCTCTCCGAAGAAACCGCCCTGCGGCCGAAGCCGATGGTCGAAATCGGCGGGAAGCCGATCCTCTATCATCTTCTCGGACTTTACTCGAGCGCCGGGTTCGACGATTTCATCATCGCCGCAGGCTACAAACAGGAAGTCGTCAAGGAATACTTCCATCAGTTCTTCGCCTACAACAACGATCTCTCGATCGACCTCGGCACCGGCAAAACGAAGATCCACGTGACCGATTCGCACGTCGAGCGCTGGAAGGTCCATATCGTCGATACCGGTGTCACGACGCAAACCGGCGGCCGCATACGTCGCTTGCGCTCGCTCATTGGCGATGAAACGTTCATGTGCACGTACGGCGACGGCCTCGCGTCGATCGACGTCGCCGAATTGCTGCGCTTCCACAAAGCGCAAGGCCGGCTCGCCACGCTGACCGCGGTCCGTCCGCCGGCGCGTTTCGGCGGGCTCGAAATCCAAGGTGACCGCGTAACGACGTTCGTCGAGAAGCCGCAAACCAGCGAAGGCTGGATCAACGGCGGCTTCTTCGTGTTCGAAGCGGCGATCTTCGACCGCATCGCGGGCGATGCGACGCTGCTCGAACACGAGCCGCTGGCCGGACTTGCGCGGGACGGCGAGCTGAGCTGTTACAAACACGAAGGCTTCTGGCAGCCGATGGATACGCTGCGCGATCGCCGGCTGCTCGAGGAACTCTGGGAGGGCGGGAATCCGCCGTGGGTGCGCTCGTGAGCTTCTCGTGGCGCGAGCGGCACGTGCTCGTCACCGGCGCAACCGGGATCGTCGGCTCGTGGCTATGTGAGGAACTCGTGCGCCGCGGCGCGTACGTCGTCGCGTTCGTGCTCGACGACGATCCGCAATCGCGCTTTTACCGCGAGGGGATCGCACGGAACTGCTCCGTCGTTCGCGGCCACTTGGCGCGCTTCGAAGATTGTCTGCGGGCGATCAACCTCCACGAGTGCACCGACGTCTTCCATCTCGGCGCGCAAACGATCGTCGGGAACGCGCTGCGCGAGCCGCTCGAAACCTTCGAGAGCAACATCCGCGGAACGTACAACCTGCTCGAAGCGATGCGGCGCTTGAGCCCGCTCGTGCAAACGTGCGTCGTGGCGTCGTCGGACAAGGCGTATGGGGATTCGCCGGTGCTTCCCTACACCGAGGACATGCCGCTAAACGGCAAGCACCCGTACGACGTTTCAAAAAGCTGCACGGACTTGCTGACCGCGACCTACGCGCACACGTATGCGTTGCCGGCGACGATCGCGCGGTGTGGAAACATCTACGGCGGCGGCGATCTCAATTGGAGCCGCATCGTCCCCGGCACGATCCGCAGCATCGCAAACGGCGAACGTCCGCTGCTGCGCAGTGACGGCGGCCCGATTCGCGATTACATTTACGTGCGCGACGTGGTCGACGCATACCTGACGCTCGCCGAGGCGACCCATGCCGGAACGGCGGGCGCGGGCGAGGCGTTCAATTTCAGCCCGCAAAGCCGCTACACGGTCCTTGAGATCGTGGCCGAGATCGGCCGCGCGATGGACGTAGTGCCCGATCCGGTCATCCTCGCGAGCGCGCCGATGGAGATCCGCGATCAAACGCTCGACGCGGCGAAGGCGAAGGCGCGCCTCGGCTGGGAGGCCCGCTACAGCCTTGCCGACGGCCTGATTGAGACGGTCGCTTGGTACCGCGAGCACTTTCGCACCACCCTAGCGAACGTATGAGGGAATGCTCAGCGATCGCAGTTCGAGCCCGCAAGCCCAGCAAATTCGTGCGGAGATCCTCGAAAAGACCCGTGCCTACTTCGCCGCCGCCTACGAACCGCGCACGTTCGTCCCCGGGACCGATGCCGTGCCGGTTTCCGGCCGCGTCTTCGACGAGCGCGAACTGGCGATGCTCGTCGATAGCGCGCTCGATTTCTGGCTGACGACGGGACGCTTCGCCGAGCGATTCGAGCGCGAGTTTGCGCGCTGGTTCGGCATTCGCGAATGCGTGCTCGTCAATTCGGGGTCGTCGGCCAACCTGTGCGCGATCATGGCGCTGACCTCGCCCGAGCTCGGCGAACGCCGGCTACGGCCGGGCGACGAAATCATCACCGCTGCGGCCGGCTTCCCGACGACGGTCAATCCGATCGTCCAAGCCGGCGCCGTTCCCGTGTTCGTCGATTCCGAACTCGAAACGTATAACGTCCGGATCGATGCGCTCGAGGCCGCGCTCTCGCCGAAGACGCGCGCGGTCATCATCGCGCACACGCTCGGGAATCCCTACGATCCGCGCGCGGTCGCGGACTTCTGCCGCAAACACGACCTCTGGCTGATCGAAGACACCTGCGATGCGGTCGGCGCGACCTGGGACGGGCAGCAAGTCGGCACGTTCGGCGATCTCGCGACCGTGAGCTTCTATCCGGCTCATCATCTCACGATGGGCGAAGGCGGCGCCGTGATGATGCGCTCGCCGAAATTGCGCAAGATCGTCGAATCGTTCCGCGACTGGGGCCGCGATTGCTGGTGCGCGCCCGGCAAAGACAATACATGCGGGAAGCGTTTCGACTGGCAACTCGGGTCGCTACCGCACGGCTACGATCACAAATATACGTACAGCCATATCGGCTACAACCTAAAGCTCACCGATATGCAGGCCGCGGTCGGCGTCGCGCAACTCGAAAAACTCGACGGGTTCATCGAAGCACGGCGCCGCAACGCCGAGCGGCTGACTGCGCACCTACGAGAGATTCCATGGCTCGCGCTGCCGCGCGAGGCGCCGGGCGGATCGTCATCGTGGTTCGGTTACCCGATCCGAGTGCTGCCCGGCGCGCCGATCGATCGCAATAGGCTGGTGCAAGAACTCAACGAGCGCAAGATCGGAACGCGGCTCGTGTTCGCCGGGAATCTCACCCGCCAACCCGCGTATGCGGAAGTCGCGTACCGTGTCTCGGGCTCGCTCGAGAACGCCGACATCATCATGAACGACGTGTTCTGGGTCGGGACGTTCCCCGGTCTTGGCGAAGCCGAGATCGACTACATCGCCGAGGCGATCGCCAGCCGCGAGTTTTCTTCGCGCTAAGCGAAGTTGCCGGCTTGAACGTGAAAGCGGCACGGCTCGACCCGGGTCATCGCACGCTCTCTTCGCTGGACGGGATTCGGGGTCTGGCGGTGCTACTCGTGATCGGCAGCCACTTCGTTCGCTTCCTGCCCGACGCGCCGTTTCTGTTGCCGCTCAAAGCAGTCATGACGTACGGCTGGGCCGGCGTCGATCTCTTCTTCGTGCTCTCGGGATTCCTCATCACGGGAATCTTGCTCAAATCGAAGGGTGCGGCGAACTACTTCGGCACGTTCTACATGCGCCGCGTGCTGCGAATCTTTCCGCTCTACTACGCCGTCTTGATCGCGGTTTTTCTTGCGGCGCCGCATCTTCCGGCCGCCGCCCAAGAGGCAGTCCCACGGCCCGACGACCGCTGGCTCTACTTCGTTTATCTGACGAATTGGCTCGTGCTTTGGCACGGGACGTGGGGTCCGAACGTCGTCGGACACTTCTGGTCCCTCGCGGTCGAAGAACAATTCTACCTCGTCTGGCCCTTCATCGTCTTCGTCTTGCCAGAACGCCGCGTCGCGATCGCGTCGATCTTCCTGGCGGTCGCAGCACTCATCGTGCGGCTCGTGTGGATCGCGCACACGGGGCCGGCGCAGGCCCTTGCGATCGCAACCGTTACCCGGATGGATTCGCTGGCCTTGGGTGCGCTGGGTGCGATTCTCATACGAAGGGGACTGAATGCAGCGCTGCTGCGCGTCACCGCATCGCTCGCGGTCGTTTCATTCTTGGTCTACGTGGCCGGAGCGATCGGCTTTGATCGTGGCATCGCCCAATTCTCCGAATCGGTTGGGTTTACGATTCTCGCCGTGTCGTTTGGGGCGTTCGTGCTCTGGTCGGCGGCAACAGACGGCGCACATTTCGCCGTCCAGCGTATCCTGACCGCGCGGCCGCTGCGGAGTATCGGCCGCTAGAGCTACGGAATCTACGTCTATCACGTGCCGATCTTGGGCGCGTGCGAGATCCTGATTCTGCGGCGCCTCCCGCCGGAGCTCGCAAGCAACCCGTTCTTTGCAGTCGTCTACGTTCTCTTCCTCACCGCGCTCAGTTATGGCGTCGCAGCCGTGAGCTACGAGACCTTCGAACGCCGTTTCCTGAGCCTTAAGCGCTACTTTGAACCCGCCGCGGGGACCGATTCCGCGGACGGCACCCTCACCACCGCCGGCCATCTGCAGGGGGCGCTCGAGTGCTCAACCTTAACCCCCGGTGAGAGCCCCGCGCGGGCCGACGCGTAGCGACGAGGAAACCCGCTGACCCACCCTAAACGGTGAGTGGACATGCTTTTAAATCACGTTCGGGGGCTGATTTGAATACGCTCGACGCCCCAAGCAGCACCGCAAAACAAACCTTCCGCGATCTGATGGACGAGCGTCGTGGTCTGCTCGATACGGTGCGCTACGAGGCTGACGTGTTACGCGTCGCCCAGGTATTCATCGATGCACTCCGCGCCGGCAACGCCATCTATTGGATGGGAAACGGCGGCAGTGCGGCAGACGCGCAGCACCTCGCCGCCGAATTCAGCGGCCGGTTCCGCATCGAGCGCCCCGGATTACCATCACACTCGCTTTCGTGCAACACGTCGGCGGTGACGGCGATCGCTAACGATTACGGCTACGAACTCATCTTTTCGCGACAGGCCGAAGCCTTCGCGCGGCCAGGGGACGTGTTTGTCGGCATCTCGACGAGCGGCAACTCCCGTAACGTCGTCCTGGGACTCGAGGCCGCGAAGCGCAAGGGCGCGGTGACGGTCGCGCTCTCAGGAAACGGCGGCGGCGCGATCGCCGCGGCGGCCGATCATTCGATCGTCGGACCCGACGGTTATTCGGCGCCGATCCAAGAAATTCACATTACGCTCGGACACATCATTTGCGATCTCGTCGAGCGTGCACTGCAAACGGAGAATTCCCTATGAGCGGTAACGGAAACGGGGCGACGAACGCGGCCGATTGGATCAATACCGTAAAGATCGGCGCAACGACCGTCGGAATCGGCGAGCCGACCTATGTGATCGCTGAGATCGGGATCAATCACAATGGAAATCTCGATCTCGCGAAAAAACTCATCAGCGCGGCCCATAGTGCCGGCTGCAACGCGGTCAAATTTCAAAAGCGCACGGTCGATGTCGTGTACACGGCTGCCGAACTTGCGACGCCGCGCGAGAATCCGTTCGGCACGACCAACGGCGATCTCAAGCGGGCGCTTGAATTCGGACGCGAGGATTATCAAGAGATCGATTCGTTCTGCAAGTCGATCAAGATGGATTGGTTCGCTTCTCCTTGGGACGAAGCGTCGGTCGATTTTCTCGAACAATTCGATACGCCGTGCTACAAAGTCGCATCGGCATCCCTTACGGATGATAATCTGCTGCGCCACATGCGCTCGAAGGGGCGCCCGATTATTCTCTCAACGGGCATGAGCACCATCGCGGAAATCGATCACGCCGTCGAGGTGGTGGGTAAGAATGACCTCATTTTGCTCCACGCGTGCAGTACGTATCCGGCACACTACGAAGAACTGAACCTGCGCGTGATTCCAGAGCTTCGCCGGCGCTATGGAGTCCCGGTCGGCTACTCTGGTCACGAGACCGGGATCACGTCGAGCGTTGCTGCGGTCGTCGTGGGCGCCTGCGTCGTGGAACGCCACATCACGATGGATCGCGCGATGTGGGGCAGCGATCAGGCAGCCTCACTCGAGCCGAACGGCATCAATCGGCTCGTACGCGATATCCGGCTCGTGGAAGAATCGATGGGCGACGGCGTCAAACGGGTCTATGAACGGGAGAAACCGATCATTAAGAAACTCCGTCGCGTCGGAGCTGCGGTCGAAGCTTAGACTCGGGCGGCGGGAAAGCCCGGTGGTATGTGGTAGCGGAAGGGCATGACTTACGATGTCGCCCAACGGTCCGCCGGGCCCGCATTCGCGAAACTCGGAATCATGCAGGGACGGTTGGTTCCGCCCGAGCCTGATCGCTTTCAATCCTTTCCGCGCGCCCGTTGGGCGGACGAGTTCGCGCTGGCGGCTCGCGTGCCGCTTTGCTATATCGAGTGGATATACGACGCCTACGGCGCTGACATGAACCCGTTGACGCATGATCTTGCGGCGCTCCGCCGCGAGATCGATGCCAGCGGTGTCGCTCTGCGTTCGATGTGCGCCGACTATTTCATGGACTTCCCGTTGGTCCGCTGTAACGAAGAAGAGCGTCGCGAGCGCCAGCAGCTTTTGCATGAGTTGCTGGAGCGATCGGCTACAATCGGCATCGGACGAATCGTGATTCCGTTCGTCGACGCGTCGCGCATCGAAACGCCGGATGACATCGCGAACGTCTGCGCGGCCCTTCGCGAGGCACTCCCGGTGGCACATCGGACCGGTGTCGAATTGCATCTGGAAACGTCGCTCGATCCGGCCGGCTTCCGCGCGCTGCTCGATCTCGTCGACGATCCATTCGTCAAAGTGAACTACGATAGCGGCAACAGTTCGTCGCTCGGCTACGCGCCCGCTGAGGAGTTCGCGGCGTACGGTCACCGGATCGGCAGCATTCACATCAAGGATCGCGTGCTCGGCGGCGGCACAGTCGAGCTCGGCACCGGCTCGACGGACTTCCCGGCAGTGTTCGCGGGGATGCGGGCCATCAGCTATCGCGGCGACATCACCCTGCAAGTTGCGAGGCCACCGGACGGCGACGAAGTTGGCTGGGCGCAGAAGAATCGGGCCTTCGTCGAGCGCTATTGGCCGCTTGAGTAACTCTCGGTAACGACGTGGATCTGCAGCTTGCGGGCCGCGTGGTCATCGTTGCTGGATCGTCGCGAGGCATCGGACGGTCCATTGCGGCAGCATTGATCGACGAAGGTGCCGCCGTCTGCGTAACTGGACGCGATGCGCTCTCGCTCGCCGAGGCGCATGCAGAGCTGAGCGCGCGCGGACAGGCAATCGCGCATGTCGGCGATCTCACCAACGCACAGGCGATCGACGAGCTCTATGCGACTGTCGACCGCGAATTGGGTACGCCCGATGCGCTCGTTGCAAACGTCGGCTCAGGGGCCGGGAAACCGGGCTGGGATCAAACGGAGGAGGAGTGGGAGCGTTTGCTCACGATCAATCTACGCGCTAGCGTCCGGCTCGCCCAGGCGGCGATTCCGCGCATGCAAACGGCCGGGCGTGGTAGTATCGTCTTCATTGCGTCGATTGCCGGGGTCGAATCGACGCCCGCTCCGCTCCCGTATTCCGCGGCAAAGGCCGCGCTGGTGAACTACGGAAAGAATCTCGCACGAAGCGTCGCCGAGTTCGGGATTCGCGTCAACTCCGTTGCGCCGGGCAACATCCTGTTCCCGGGCGGATCGTGGGAACGGCACCTCGTGAACCGCCCCGAAGCCGTTGCGACGATGCTCGCGAACGACGTCCCCATGCACCGGTTTGGTACGCCGCAGGAGATTGCCGATCTCGTCGCGTTCTTGTGTTCGGATCGCGCTTCGTTCGTGACGGGAGCCTGCTTCGTCGCCGACGGCGGTCAAACCAGAAAGATCTGATCTTGCCTCGCACAGTCTCTCAACGTTTCGATCTCACGGGACGGGTCGCCATCATTACCGGTGGCGCCGGATTTCTCGGACTCAAGCACGCCGAAAGCCTCGCTCAAGCGGGGGGGATCCCCGTCTTGCTCGACCTCGAGGCCGCGCTCCCGGCCGAACGTGCGCGTGCGGTCGAGAAAGCCGCTGGCGTTCCAGCCCTTGGGCTCGGCGTCGACATCACCGACCTCGCATCCGTGGAGGGAGCACGCGATGCGATCCTCGCGCGTTTCGGACGCATCGACATCCTGATCAACAACGCGGCGAACAATCCGAAGATGGAAGCCCGCGACGGGCTCAACTTTTCGCGACTCGAGCACTTCCCGGTTGAGATTTGGGAGGCCGATCTACGCGTAGGCCTGCTGGGCGCGTTTTTGTGCAGCCGTGTCTTCGGAACGGAGATGGCGCACCGCGGAACCGGCGTGATCTTGAATATCGCATCGGACCTCGCGCTCATCGGTCCGGATCAGCGGCTCTATCGCCAGCCGGGTCTCCCGGAATCGGAACAGCCGGTCAAGCCGGTGACCTACAGCGTCGTCAAGTCGGGCCTCGTCGGGCTCACGCGATATCTCGCCACGTACTGGGCCGACGCAGGCGTACGCGTGAACGCGCTCTCGCCGGGTGGTGCGTACAATGATCAGCCGCCCGAGTTCGTCGATCGTCTGGCGCAGCTCATCCCGCTCGGACGCATGGCGGATCCTGACGAATATCAGGCGACCGTGCTCTACTTGTGCTCCGACGCATCGTCATACATGACGGGCGCTAACGTCGTCGTCGACGGCGGGAGGACGGCGTGGTAAGCTTCGACCGCGACGACCTCTTCTCGCTCAAAGGCAAGACCGCCGTTCTCACCGGCGCCTCGGGCTTTTTGGGAAATGCGTTTGCCGAGGCGCTTTTGGCGAACGGCGCGCGTCTCATCGTGATCGGTCGTTCCGGCAAACTGCTCGAACGTACCGCCGCGTGGACGAAGCGCTACGGCAGCGACAAGGTCGCCGGGTTTCAAGTGGACATGTACGATTTGCCGGCTTTTGAGGGCGTTTTGGAGCGCATCACGAGCGAGGAGACGCGCCTCGATGTGCTCGTCAACAACGCGCACGAGCTCGGGCCGGCAACGGGCTTCAACGTCCCTGACGGTGGCCTCGAAGGCGCCACGTACGATCATTGGATGCGAAACCTGACCGGCGGGGTGTATTGGTCGGCCCTGACCGTACAACGCATTGGCAAGCGCATGCAACAAGCCGCGACCGGATCGATCGTGAACGTGTCGACGATGTACGCGGTGGTCGCGCCGAGCCCCGCGCTCTACGCGGGAACAACGTTCATGAATCCGCCGGGCTATTCGGCATCGAAAGCCGCGCTGCTCAGCCTCACGCGATACACCGCGTCGTTTTGGGGGCCATACGGGATACGCGCGAATGCGATCTTGCCGGGGCCGTTTTCGAATACCGAGGATGCCGGGCCGAATTCAGTGGCCCAGGACGACCCGTTCGTCGAGCGACTCAAGGCGCGAACGGTCCTGGGTCGCATCGGAAAAGCACACGAACTGGTCGGCGCATTACTTTTTC
>Ga0116229_10009786_pt1 | contig 14548 bp, 11 predicted proteins | sample S1TSphgellanicum_3_FD_87313 | JGI IMG/M metagenome (GOLD analysis project Ga0116229, IMG submission 87313) | Host-associated microbial communities from peat moss isolated from Minnesota, USA - S1T2_Fc - Sphagnum magellanicum MG | ecosystem: Host-associated > Plants > Peat moss > Unclassified... | reverse complement strand
TTTTTTTTTTTTTTTTTTTTTTTTTAATTATAAAAAAAAGTGGGGAAATTATTTCTTCTTTTTATTTTATTTTTTTTTCTTTGGTTTTTTTTTTTTTTTATCAACTATTTTTTGGTTTTAAAAAAATCCCAAGCCTACACCTTATTTTTTTCCAATTTCATTTTTCAATTATTTTAATTCTTTTTAATTTTATTTTCTTTGCAATTTCTTTTCTGGAAAATGTTAAAGGGTCATGTACATTTATATACTTGTCATTGTTTTTTTACAAGTTACTATGGACTAGATTGTACTCAACAACTAACTTCTACTTTGGCGCATTTATTTAAAACCTTAAACCTCATTTTGCTTTTTTTTTTTGTTTTTATTGATTATTCATACTTTAGTCATGTTTTCCCCCTTGTTGTAGTCTTTTTACTAACATTTTTTTTGTTTCTTTTTGTAGCATTCAATCTTTTATTTAAGGAATAGAAAGATTGATATAACAACGATAATAACAACACATCATGGAATCAGGTAAAACACTCGATGTTCCTTTCAACATTTTCACAAACACGCGTTATCACCATTTGAATGTTTTTAATGATGAAGTAGCCTTTTTTTCTTTGACAACTAGTATTGGGAAATCAATTAAAAAATTTGACGTTTTGTTTATTGAAGAGTGTCAAATCCTAATTCAAATGATTTACCAACCAACTAGTCCATATAGTTGGAATTTGAATTTTGGCTACGTCTACATGTGAAAGTTCTTCATTAAGGGTTGTAATGAATTCCATGGGGTGGATTTTGATGAATTCACCTTGTAATCACTACCTATTATTGTGGTTCTAAGATTTTGTCAAGGGGTCTCCAAAAATTGGAAGATGACGTGACTAATTGTTTTGTAGATCAACATCAACTTCCCATTAATTGCCCAATTTTCGATGTCATCAAAACATATAAAGAATTTGCCCATCATCATCCAACTATTGGGCTTGCTAACAAAGTTGGGTCACATCCACTTTTTATACATCATAAGCTTAAGTGGAGGTCATTTAATGAAATACGGTTCATGACCACTTCTATTGGTTAGAATCAATTGCATCCCATTGTTGATACATTGATTTATGGTTTCTTAGATTTGAAAAAAAAATCTTGTTCAATAAAACCATGGCATTAGTAGAAAACCCCTTTTTTCCAACTACATTTCCAACTCCTTTTCAACTATAATTTCTAGTTGAAAACAACAAACTTAGTTAGAAAATATGATTTGCAACTGAAATCTATTATTTGCAACTGAAAACCATGACACTCAACAAATACAAGTTGAAAACGACATTCCAATTGAAAATGTCAACCATGTATCAACACCACATCAATCACCATTTCAAACCATTTTAGTTGTGATGACATCCACTATTATAGTTAAACATCATTTTCAATTTGAACAATAGGGTGGATGAATTTCATCCAATGACATTTAATGATGTCATCAATTTTGTATTTCAATATTAATATTAAAATTAAAATTATATGAATTGTCCAATTTAAGAAAAGATGATATTTTGACATGTGGATTAAAGAAACAATGACAGGTGGCGATGATCAATTATTTTAAAATTAAATATTGTTAATAAATAACATTAATCTAGATCATCCATCTTGCATCCAATAAGATTTTGACACATGGACATAAACTTTATATTTCATTAGGCCTAGGTACCTACCTACCTAATTTTGGTTAAGTAGGTAGCTAAACTACCTACCCATCAAAACCTATTCACTAAATAAGTTAATTGAAGATAATCTTTTTTATTTTTGGTTTAGTTTTTAGGGTCAAACCATTTTGATTGGCTCGTCCCAAGAACCATTTTTTTTATAAAAATGGTTGGTGCATGTAGTTATATAGTTTGCAAACTTGAAACATATGAAAAAGAATATGAAACAAACATTTTAGTTACATTTTAGTTGCAATTACTAGAATAAACATGTTGATAACTTAAGGATAAAGATTTATAAATCTTTGTACATTGCTCTGTTGCTTTTGGAGCCCAAAAACATTTTTTAGTCCTTCATTTAATGCACCCAATGCAACAAAAATCATTCGAATCGATGAAGGATGAGCAAGGTGTGCCTTTTCCAAATGAAGGGGGTCACAAGCATGATGTGGGTTGGCACATATGATCAATTTGCATTTTGCAACTTAAGATCTTTCGACGTCACTCTATTGTTTTTACACTTCAAAAACGTTTTGTAAAGCTTCAAATGGCACATCCAATGCAACAAAATTCGTTCAAATCGATGAAAGTTTGAGTAAGATATGTTTTCTCCAAGTGAAAGGGGTCATGGGCATGTGAGTTGGCATATATGACCAATTTGCATTCTAGAGCTTAAGATCTTTGAATGTCACTCTATTGTTTTTGCACTTCAAAAATGTTTTGTAAAGCTTCAAATGGTGCTTCCATAGTTTTTTACATTGTTCAAAACAAACAAGAAATGAGAAAGATATGAAATTTGAAAGTAAAGGAGTTTAAATGTTTTTTTTTCTCTTTGAAGAAGCTCATCCTCTTCTTGTTTCTTTGTTTTTGGAATTCCAAGAAGTATTATAAATTTTCACTTGGTCCACCCATGGTCATGAAATGTTTTCCAAAAAGACAAACAACTTTAAAAATATGGTAAAGGTTTAATGATAGGTGTGTCTACCCTATCCATTAATTACGTTATTCTAACCTAATCCACTCACTAGTCATACTGTTTATTTAACAAATTTAAAAACTTATTATCATAATTATTAAATATTTATAATAATAATAATATATACCTATGTTATATACTAATTTAAGTGATATATATATATTGGTAGCTAATAAATAGGTACCTATTAATTAATTAAAAGTTAAACCTATTTAGTGCTTTAAGTACACATTAATTAAGTAGTTAATTACTAATAAGTAGGTATGTACTTACTAGTAATTAATAGGTACCTAATATAAGTATGACCTATTATATTTACAAATAGTCCTTATAGTTGAAAGATAGTTGCAACAAAGTTGCAATTAAAACATTAGTCCAAAATTGCTTTTCATCCATCCAATTGTCATTTATCATCCATGCCTATGTTTGTGACTAACCAAAGTAGTTGGACATGGGATTCATTTTAAGATGCTATCATTCTCCCAGTCAAAGCCTCAACTATAACACTTGTGGATACCAAGAATATTATATGACTATCTTTTTAGTTGAGACTTAGGTTCAACTGTTTGTTAAAAGAATTGATGTTTCAACCGGCTTGGTAGGACCAAATTATTTAATTAAATAATCAAAAATTATAGTTGAGATGTAGTTGAAAATGACATGTAGTTGAAAAAAGGGGTTTTCTACTAGTGCGGTGTTGGGATTATGTGCATGGAAAAGGTGCATGTACCTCGATAGTATGGCATGCCTCCTTGGTTTAGAAATGGCATCTAATCATGAAAACATGGCCTTGTGGCAAGCCTTGGTTGTACAACTATGAACCAATTTCAAGAATTTGATTACCCACCATAGAACAAGTTATTGGGCATTTTTTGTGATTGATGATGGATCAAAAGTGAATCCTTTTGCTGCTCAAATGATGTGTTGCATTGTATGTTATTATGATGATAACATCCCTATTCAAAATAACACACGAGGATATGCTAGAATGATATCATGTGACAAGGACCATGGGACTAACTCCATTAAGAAGCATGTGAGCTCTTAACACCCTCAAGAACTTGTCAAGTGGAATGTCAAACTCCTACAAAAGAAAGTTGAAAAAGGTGGGCATTAAGCATCCGAGAAGAAGAAGAAGCATCCAACCCCTTTGTCTATCGTTTAATTTTTTTGGTTTTGTTAGACCTTATAGTAAACAAGATCTAGCCCAACAAGCATTTTTGGAGGACTTATGTTATACATTGTTAAGGGTCATTGTCCATTGTCAATTATTGAGGATGCACTTGGTTTCACAAATCACTTTGCATTACACCAATGTGCAAGGTTATATTCCTTTCTAAACATTAATTGAATGAAGTTATACTTAACATCATTATCAAAAACATGAACAAGTTTGTGAACTTGTTCAATGTAGTATTTGCATAATAACATTTTACTTGTGGATGTAACATAATGGTAATAATACCTTTGTTCTTGTGATTGCATTTATGAATTCCCTTTAGTAACAATGTAATGTCACCATGTAAGGTTGTTCATGGTCATTGTTGAAAGTATTATTCGTACTACAATGGCTAAACAAATGAAAAGTTTTTTGGGTTCTTTCAGGTTGATTAACAAAGTCATTGCGTTTGTCAAGGACGAAAGAACAAATTTGGGAACCATGACTACAATATTAAAAAATGTTGTTTTTTTTTGCCCTTTTAAATCTCCCAACTCCATTTTTTGGCACATTTTAGGGCCATGTTATATCTAAAATAACCTAATATGCTACAAATGATTCTAAGGTCTACCTTGGATTGTGAAATGTGAGATTGAAGTTTGTTCAAACAACTTGTTGCATGTAAGCAATAATTACTTAGACAAAAAAATTAAAGAAAGGTGCCATGAAGTGGAAGTAAGCATGTTTGGATGCTTAATTCCCAATAAAGAAATTGAATGCCTTCATGAAAACTAGGTTTGACACTCATGTCATTATGTTTTTAAAAACTTTTGAATATGTGTTCATGCAATCAACATGTGTTATGAACAACAATCAACCCATGTACAAACATAGGTGCAACTCAATAGTCAAACTTGGGCTTTTGCAAGGATTGTCACTAACACACTACTACCCATGGTACCTCAATGCATATTTAATCAATCTAGGATTTTAATTGTTGTTTAATGCCTTAACTACAACATTTGCATTGGTGTAAAGCATGAAAATATAAGTTTATGAAATTAAAGTGATTCATAATTTAATTTGGGGTGATTTTGATTCAAAGTTTCAAGCTATGAAGTTTTGCATGTTGGGCTAAGTGATTGAGATTGATTGAAAATATTCTAAAATGTATCCTTTATTTTATAGAAACATACTCAATTGTTAAGGGGCACAAAATGATGGCAATCATACTTGACCCACAACACAAGAATTTTAAAGTGATTTTTAAATACATGGGAATTTTTATTATTTCATCCATTATGGAATAATATGACAAGAAGTTAGTCATGCCAATGTTTTTGTAAGTTTACAAAAAATTGAACCTCACAAGTGTTGTTCCTTCAAAACCTATTCCATTATTTAACGAAGATTTTTCTTTTTCAACAATTTTTTTAAAATCATGATTCCTTTTAATCATTGTTGATAAATAAGTTGCACATGTTTTATTGTTTCCAGATAAACCTTAAGGATTGTGAAAATTCCTTAGTTTGGTGGGTTACACGTGAGAATCAATTTCTTCATGTTAATTATTTAACCCATCAAATTCTTGGGATCATCAAGTATTTGATTGAGATTAAAAGAATTTTTTTAAATGTAGGGGTGATCACTAACCTATGATAATCTAAGCTTAAAGTGGAAAATTAGGACTAATTGATCATGATAATAAAAAAATTGGTTGAATGATGTTTGTGTGGGTTGCAAAAGAAGGAAACACATTTCCTTCACTGAATAAATAAATGTTGAAGATGCATCGATGGCTAGGACAATCAAATTGGATTTTGACAATGGGTTTTTTGATGAAAATGAATGTTAGTGTTGGATGTATTGGAATTTTAAATTTGGTGTTGAATAAAATTGATTTTTTAAAGTTATTATGCATTGTTTGTTGTAGGCTCTTGTTTGTATTTGTGGTGGATTTGGATTGGTTTGGGAAAATGTAGGAAATAGATCCATGTGGTTTTATGTTAATAGCAAGTGGTGGTGATGTTTAGGAATGGGACTAGAATACATGGAATTTCTAGTGGTAAACTAACAAGGAGATTGCAAATCACTATTCCACAAATTGCATTTTCATTTTCCTTAAATTTGATGTATGGAATTATTTTTTAAAACCCTAAAGCCTTAAAACCTATAATCATCTTTGACTCAAAACTAATAGGTTTTGTTTATATAGAAACCATTAGATTTGGGATCGATGGTTTAGAAATTTTGATTCAAATTTGGAACCAACAAGTTTTTAATTTTGAAAATATTTAATAATAGACTTAGAACTAAAATGCCTTCCATTTTATTAAAAAAAAAAAACCCCTGATCCAAAAGTTCATTTAAAAACTAAAAATTGGCCAACATAAGTACTAACCTACCAAGTTGTTTATCTATTATTAATTACCTAAGTTCATTCATGATTGGGGTACCAAAAATGAAAGACCAATTTTTAAAGGATTCCAAAGTTCAACTTGGAATTATCTTTCAATTTACATTATTATAATCATAATGAAAATTGTCGTATGGTAATAGATAAAATGATGGCATGTTAAATTAATAAGAAAAGCTTATAATATTTTGGATAATATATAAATTTCATTTTGAGTCTTTTAACCTAATTATATAAGGTGTTCTAATTGCATTTTAAAAAAATGTTTTAAAACCATTTGGCTAGTTGTTTATATTCATTAGGCTTAGAATTTATAGCTTCAAGTGTAGGTCACATGTGTAGGAAATAATCTTGCCAAAGAACATGTTTGGTTGTCCATAAAAGTTCATTTAAATTTTGTTGCATTTCTATTTGTAAACCAAAATGTAACTTTGTGCAATATATATTTGTATTTGAAGTACATTACAAATTATCAACCAATATATAAGTAGTGTTTAAACAAAAGGTGGGCAGCAAAATGCAATACCTTCATGTTGCAGGAAACATTAATAGTAGATAATAAAATGTTTAATGATTATAATCATCTAATGCAAAAGGCACTGCAATATCCTCATTGTTAAATCATTTTCTTGGTATTTCTTATTATTTTGTAAGGCTTGAAAAATACATATTTTTAAAGTTTATTTTTCTTCTATATTATTATCTTTATTATTTTTTAATTATTTTTTTCATTGGGAATGTAGATATTGGAGGATTAGCCCTATTAAAAAGTACGTATTTTGTCACCTAAATGTGGGTATTACAAGGCCAGCCCAAAAAATAATTTTGTACTTCACATGCAAGGATTGCAAGTTCAACCACATTGTACAATGTAAAATTTTGACCCAAAAGCATAGACAAAAAATAAGGAAGCTTTAAGCACAAGCTACAAAAAAATAGTAACACAACAATGTTGCATTATAAGCTTTGAACACAAGCTTGGTTCTTTAAGAAAAAACACAAAAAAAATGTTACATTACAAGCTTTGAACATAAGCAAATTACTTAAAAATAAATCAAACAAAAACACCAAAAATGGTGTGGCAATTTTGCAATGCAAACTTCAAGCCACAAAGTTTTTCAAAAAAAATACACACACAAAAAAAGGTTCAACCCTTGCAAGCTTTTCAACTACAACATTTGGTTTCACTTGTTCTTCACTTGCATTTTAAGCTCCAAGCACAAGCTAAAAAATACCTCACTCCTCTCAAGCTACCAAATAAAATCTTGTTCCTAGCAAACCACCCAAAAAAACTCAACCTGCATTCAAGCTTATTTTACAAAACCTTGGCTTTCATTTTTATTTTGAAGAAATTTGTGCTTTAATCTCTTGTTGTACTATAAGTTTAAAAATTAAAATTAAAATTATTTTAAAAAAATGTTGTAAGCTTAAAAAGACCTCAAGCAAAACAAAAAAAAAACCCCTTGTTAATAAGAAGATGATGAAGATGAAGATGAAGATGATGATAGCCTTGTGTTCTTGAAATCTCCCATAAACTACATAGGGAGGAAAAAAATAGGAACACAACAATGGTGATGGCAAAGGAGATTAGCAAAAGGGGGAGGTGGGCAAGAAGGAAGGAGGTTTTAAATTAGATGTAGGTGGGTGGGTAGGTAGAAAATGGAAAGGTCAGGAGGGTGGGGGGGGGTGGTATGTGGCACCAAGTTAATAAACCTAAAGGAAGGGAGGTTAGGTTGGTTGTGAGTTTCATCTAGATGAAACCCATAATGAATTTTTTTCCAACTAATGCAATAGTGGGTGTTGGGTCACATGGGCTTGAACAATCCTTGATCATTGACCAAAATTTATAATTATTGTGAGTGCGTTCTTGTCATGGGATATTAGTGCCACTATGATGGATCATCCTTATAATATATTAGGAAGTTGAAAAAAATCAATTGTGTGCAAAAGGGGAAAAAATAATTGTGTGAAAAATGGGAGAGAAAATTGATGTAAACCTTAAACCAAATAGTGTCATTTTTCTTGATGAATTTTTGTGAAATGCTAAATTTTCTTTTCCTAATGGTGAAAAACAAGTTTTTTTTTTAGTGTTTAGTTGCCAAATTTGAAAGAATATTTTAAAAAACTTGAGCACCACATTACTTTCAATGATAAACTATTTTTTCCCTCTTCTTTTGTTCCCATATGGTTTGCAATAGTTCATCATTATTTATGTTAATTTCAAATATAATTTAATTTGAATCAATATAAATATCTTGAACATGAAAAGGCACATGTTAGTTTGCCTTTTCATATCCATGTTGTTGGGCAGGGGAAAGCAATGAGGTAATTATAAGGTCTAAAAATGAAGTAGGTATGAATTGTTTATGGAATTGTCTAGGGACAAACAAACAATAAATTTTGAAAAATCATCTATATATACCCTTTCTCTCGTCATTGAAATTTTAAATCATCAGATTTTATACTAATTTATAGTAGGAGGCAAATAGAAATTATAGTCCAAATATATTTAAATAATTTTAAGTTCATGTTTTTAAAAGCCAAATATACCTAAATCGTCTTATGGATGATCGCCACATCAACTACATCACAAAATTGAAGGGAAAAAAATGCATTTGATGCCAAACTTGGTGGAAATTTTGATATCAAATCGTATTGAAAAAACTATTTTTACAAAAAAATGAAAATAGAAGGATGCAAGTCCCATTTGAATTATTAAAAGTCAAATTTCAATTTGTCAAGGTGAAAACATGTGATGAAGATGATTAATCATCTACATTTACACCTTCAACTTCTTGATTCAACACTAATATTTTTAACTTAAGAAATGAAGTTTGGATTTGAAGGTCTTTATTTTGTTTATGATAGGATATTTATAATGTTTAAAACGAATGAAAAGGACTTTGGGCACTTTTATCATGATACAAGGGTTGATGCTAGGTTTTACCCAAGACACCTCAACTATAAAGTGTCTAAAGACTGAAAAGATGTCCATTCAATTACCAACAAGAAATATAATGCAATACTTTGACTCCTATTAATTAGTTGTGAGGACCCCAAAGTTCAATTTCTTTTCTTTTGCACGATGGGCATCGTTGATTGGTCCATCACAAAATAATTAAAGCAATTTTGGAAAATCCCCAAAAATATATAAATTATATAACACCTTTCTAAGCTATTTATATAGGTATAAGAATAAAATTTTAGGGCAAAAAAATGGGATATAATGTGTTGTTGGGAACATGTTGAGGAATGTGTTTAGAATTTGATGGAACACATTGAAAACAATTAAAATCCAAAAAAATCAACAACCCCCCTAAAAAAAGAAAAAAACATGGGCCCTTGGGGTGCATGGCTCACTTCATTGATTGCCAATAATTTTTATGCTTACCATTGTTTTTCATTGTGTTTGGCTTAATGGCAAGGGCGAAACTATGGGACATAATAACAAATCAATAGCGGGAATGGGAGGTGGGTTTGGAAAGGGAGGTAAATCCAAAAGGAGTGGAAATCCAAATATTGTTAAGCTCATTGCTATTGTTTGCTTTAAAATGGAGGATACTAACATTTCTTTTTGCAATTGTCATTAAATTATTCGTTGTTGGAGGCAGATGACCAAAATAAAAAAGAAAAGACCTTTGAAATGTTTTTAAAGCTTACTAATGTAATCATGTAAAAAAACACTTTTATTCACAAACAATAAAAAATTGTTATAATTAAAAAGAGGAATTAATTTCTCAAATGACAATTGTTGTAACTATTTCCTTCATATATCCCACCTTTAAAGTCACAAATGATTGTGTAGACTATGATTGAAGAAGTAAGATCAATATTGATATCTTTTGAAAGGATAATGTCAACATTTTTTATGGTGCAAACCCCAATATGTATAATAGTTTATCCCATTGAACAAAAAATCATGCTTTTTAAAAAGCAAAAAAAAAAACCCCATTATGTGACCTTGGGATCTTTAAAAGATCCTAGGATCAAACTTAATGGTGTGCATGTAAATCTTTTATTGACTTGCTAATGAACTTGATTTTGGGGGGTGCCAATAAATTATCAAGTTGGGTTTGCTATCGTGCTTCAAAAGAAACAAAAAAAAACGTTCTTGAAACAAGAGATTAAAACATGACTCCAAGTTGAACACAACTCATAAATAAACATTAAAATGATGAAACCCTAACAACTTCCAATAAACAAAGCACCCAACAAAAGGGGGGGGAAAGGAACAAATAGAAAGGACCCAAGTTTGAACCAAGTTAAAGAAAAAGACCCAAAGTGGGTCACAAAGGGGCAAAGGAACAATAATTTCCAAAGCCCCCCACCAGTCGCAAAAACATACCAAAAAGAGAAAGGGACAATAAACATGAAAGAGTAAAAAACTTAAAAGAACCTTCACTTGTTGCAACAATACACCTCAAAATAGAGGTGGCATGAGCTAATTGTAAAACTATTAACACCTTTTTCCTGCAGAAAAAATGCAAAAGAACTAGAGAGAGGTCACTAGTGCCCTTTCTTGACCACATCATGTTAACACATCAATGAAGAAAATTGTTTGTTTATTGATGCAAACAACCAAGAACCTTTATGGCAATGGGAAAAAATGTGTTTGTTGAAGGGCAATTGTGGTAAAATCCTTTTCTTGCTCAAATTGCCATCATCATGGTCATTCCTTAAAATGAAACATCATCCAAATCCATATATGTTTAGGTGGGGTCGGCAATGACAACATTGGCCAAGGTGTGGATGCCATCAATTGATAACATAATGTTAATTTGTTGCTAAGAAAACTAAAGGGAGGTTGGTAAAGGACATGAATTTGCTCATGCAAAACATGGAACCCCAAATTTATTGTGATGGAAATGAAAACATTTTGAATAATGTCATGAGATGCAATCTGCTCCCCACCATGGGAGTGATGAAGAAGGTGGGTCCTTCCTAGATTTAAAGGCTGACCACAAATGTAATTAATCAACTTAAAAGTTGAAGGATGGGGAAGGCCCAACCTAGTGCACAATGTAGAGGAGAAAAAATCTAAGGCTAAATGGAAAGATGGAATGAGCAAGTGAGCAAAAAGCCATGCACCCACCCCCAGGCCCATGCAAGACCATAGGCACGCATGATGTGAATTAAAAGCCATGTCAAAGATAGTGCTAGAGAAGGAATGGTTGTGTAATATGTTTGAAAAGTTTTATTGAAATCGATATTCCCCTATTTGCAAATTGCTTGAAAGGGGGAGCACAAGCCACCACATTCAAAGGAAGGAGTTCCAATGCCACCCTCAAGTGACTTGGAAAGGGATAAAATTAGAATTACTAACACCTATCACCTCCGATAAGAATGAACAATAATCTAATAGGAATATAGTGGCAATGATGGTGCAACAAATGCAAGTCCCCCAAAAACGACATCGACACAATGAACTTTGTGGAAATGAAGTTATCCCCACATGAAAAATGGGGAGATGAGCATGTTGGTGCACCAAAGGGCCATGTGTGCAATCTCAATAGCTTGCGTTGGAAAGTCTCCCAAAAACATGCATGATGGTTATGTCAAAAGAAGCAAGTTGGTGTCAAAAGATCAGTAGGGGGGGGAAGAATGGAGTAAGTAGGAAGGTTTTTGGGTGAAACATTGAGAGAGGATCCCAAAAGCTACTTTGACATCCCCTAATTTTAAAAGCACATCTACATAGCAAACATCTTCATTCAACATGTTAATAGAAAGGAAAACAAAAAGATTTAAATGAAATTCACAAAACCTTGATATTGTTCGAAGGGCAACAAAAATCAATAAAAGGAGAGAAGTCAAGAGGCAAACTAAAAGATGACTAAGCCATGCATTAGCGAGGTTGGACCACAAGCTCCCATAAAAGCCAATTGAGAAACAAAATGTTCAAAATAAAAAGACTAACAAAAGTGGGGGCAATGATATGAATGTTAATAGAAAGGGAACATAAAGTGCAAGAGAAAAGAACCTTTGCAAAACACCATAACACACAAAAATGGGCAACATAAAAAAAAGGTTTTGTGGGTGGATCACCTTAGTGCGTGTCCACCAAAGAATAGATGATGAACAACTTTCCTAAAGGGGAGTGGCAGCTTTAAAAAAGAAAGTTGTTGAGCATAGAAAAATTGAACAAAAGGGAAAAATTAAGATAAATGGTTTCTTGTCGTGTAAAACTTTTATAAGATGGCTTTTCGAAAGATGGTGTTGAAAACATTTGCAATGTCCACCTACAACACCACCCAATTGGGATGCATGTCTAAAGTCACTTGGACACCATGAACCACCACCTCACGCCCACCTTTAACTATCACATTGAATTGACAAGGTGACAAGTGAGTAGAAAAAATGTCATGAAACTACAAACATAAAGTTCTATTCACCAATTGATACATGACTTCACCCATCACAATCACTAGAAGGATTAGGTCCATTCCAACCCATTCATTTGCAACTTGTGTCCAAATTAACCATTTTTGTCACTACCAATATGATTATCCTCCATCACACATGGTTAAAAATCTTCTAGTCATATATTTGACTACAAAGTGATTTAACGTTACATATGCAACTACGACTTGCAACTAATATTGGTTCAAGGATGAAAATGAACAAGAAAAATGCACTTGTATCATCCATTTTTAATGGTTGCCTTCAAAAAAGAAAAAAATGTAGTTATTTTTGCAATTCATGATGTGGTTCATGGGCCACTAAACACCATGTGGCATTTTATTCAACTTGAATTGCAACTATAAATCCTAGTTACAAACATACATGTAATTAAATGTGAAAAAAAAAAGAATTGACAATTGAAATTACAAGATTTAGTGATCTATTTTTTTTTAAAAATGTTTTTGAATGAACTAAATGTTAGATGTGTAATAATGTTTGGTAGGTTTGTGAAAATTTCATAGGACTAATTGAAATGGCAAAAATGGACCATTATTTGCAATTATTTGCATAATGGGGTTTTGTGTAGGTGTGAACATGTTTTTTCTTTTGAACATTAAATGGGATTGTTGGATTAGTGATTTGATTTGATTTTAATTAATTTGAGTGAATATAAATAATTCATTGTAATTGCCATTTAAATTGGATAAAGTTTTTACACATTATTTGAAAGTGCACTTTGTTTCAAGTTGTTAATTTTGTGTTGGAGCCACAGTGCCATTGATTCACAAAAAGATTTAGCCAAATTTGGCTAGAAGAAAAAATGAAAGTATATTTTCTTAAACATTTAAAAAAAAATTTGGCTATTTACTTGAACCATGTATAAAAATCTAATGGATTTTCTTAAATTTCAATCAAATTCTAGCTATTGAAATCTCCAAAAAAATGACATTAACATTTTTAAATTTTAATTTAACTAGGGGCTATATATATGAAGTCAATAAAAAAAGGTTGGTTTTGATGATGATTGTTTAGGATATTAGATTACTACAAATTCCACACAAAACAAAAATCATTAGTCTAATGCATTTGACCATGTAATTAATATATTAAATAGGCTAGGTAGTAGGGTAAGTAATTAATTAAGTAGGCTAAATAAATATCTTGATAATGTAAAAAAACAGAATTGTCAACTTTAAAAATTAAAAAGTAGGACACATTCTTTGAAAGTTAATGTTTAAAATTCGTGAACATATGTAGTATGACATCAAAAAGTTCTTTATAAAGTAAGATGTTGTGTTTTTTTTTTTTCTCGACTTACTTTCATTCACTTTTCTTGATTTAATGTTGTTGTTTCATTTTGCACAAAATAGACATAAAATATAATCATGATATTTCATTTTTTAGATTCATTCTTATGGCTCCATCAAACAATGTTTAAAGCATGTTTTACCATGTTACAAACACAAAATGCATTTGTAATACATATTGAAAATAAAGTTCTTAACACTTCAAACCTATGTAGGGAAAAACTTACTTTTGAAGGGCTTAACATTATCATACTTGAAATATTCAAGTTTCAAAAAATGTGTATCAATATGCATGATGGTTCAAACATTAATAATGCATCAATTGAATAGTTTGATTTGGAAAAAATATCAAATATAAGATTGCAATAAATGAATAAAATGGCTCAAATAATAATACAAATTGGGGATGACCATATATGGTTTATTTAACATGGCTAGTACACACCAAAATTTATAACATTGATAAAAAGCCTAAAATTCAAAAATTCAAAATCTATTTTCCACCTACTTTTATTTTTTGAGCAAGGATACCAATTTAGCTTTTTTACCATGCTTGTGCCTGCTATAGGCAATAATTAGTATGTAGGATAGCTAGTA
>Ga0116229_10009785_pt1 | contig 14549 bp, 9 predicted proteins | sample S1TSphgellanicum_3_FD_87313 | JGI IMG/M metagenome (GOLD analysis project Ga0116229, IMG submission 87313) | Host-associated microbial communities from peat moss isolated from Minnesota, USA - S1T2_Fc - Sphagnum magellanicum MG | ecosystem: Host-associated > Plants > Peat moss > Unclassified... | reverse complement strand
ATTTGTCGGTCAGCCATCTATTTTACCTGTTAAACCAATTATAAAAAAAACACGCCGCGGCACTCACGCTCAAAAAAAAAAATAAATATGGGGGGGGGGGGGGGGGCATGGCAGTTTGGTTCCATGATCCATCTCTCATCTTTCCAAAATGTCAGCAAGTCTGCACCACAGTTCTGGCCAGAGTGAACCAGCACCCACCCACAATTAGGATGCTCTGTGTTTGTGTGTGTGTTGTGTGTGTGTGTGTGTGTGTGTGTGTTTTGACAAGAAACACTTTTTCTGTTGCTGTTGCTTCCTGCCTTGGTACTAACCATGGTGATTAGATTAGCTATGTACTAGCCATCCACATGCATCTACCTATCCAGTACCCACCAACCACCTTACCTAACTTCTTTTCTACATAGTTAACTACTTACATTCACCACCTATTCACCTATGACACTTTATTACCTATGGTACCTAGTTATGAGTGTTGGGTGCATACCCAATTAGATGGGTAAAAACCATCAGTTCTGGTTCGTAAAAAACCCAACTGGAATTGGGTCTGATTTTCAGAACTAGAGTCAGACTTGGAACTGAATTCTTGATTCTCCTTCTATATGGAACTGGAATCAATCAAGAGAGATATGCATATCTATAATGATTGTAACCTTGTAACCAGGGTGAACTGTCGGTTCTAGCCCGCGTTAGTAAGAACTGGACTGGAACCAGGTCTGATTTTCAAAAGAAGAACCAGAATTTATTTCAGAACCAAACCTGAAACTACATTCCTGGTTCCAATTACATGTGGAACTGGAACTGTGATAGTTCTAATTTGTTTTCAAGAACCAGGAAATGAGAGATTTTTCTTTCATAAAGAGTGAAGAACTGCCCAACATTGATAGTTATCTAGGTGTGGAATAGAAGGGTTGCCAACTTGATTTGATAGGATAGGTTACTACAGTGGAACGGTGGTAACTCTGTTGTGGTGTATCTAAAACTGAGTTACTAAGGGATTTCACATCATAAAGTTATCCGTAAAGTCACCCTCTCTTTCACACACCCCATTCCCTCTTTTGGTGGTATCTGCAAAGTAAGGAAATTTCATCAAAATCTCAGTATGAAATGCTGAAACTCAGCATCTAATGCACAATGTTCAAGAGTAAGTATAGTAGTTGTACAGGTAGGATCAGTGAAAATATATGTAGCAGCAGTGGAGGCGCTCAGGAAAAAGAAAAGAGGGGATGAAACTCAGTTTACCACCAAAATTGTTGGAAAAACTAGTTTGCGTCCCAGTTATTTCATTTTGTAAAATTTCATTCCCAGTTATGCATTTGCTGCCCTATAATGACGGAACTGGCCGTTCCCACCCCCTAATCGTCTGACTTTACTAATAACTTTAATCACTGCCAAAACTTAGGAACTGGAAGTTAATTAACCCCTCAACATCAGAGAAGTTATGGGTTTCAGCAAAAGGAACACTTCAGAATCACACCAACCCTTGCACAAGTCTGTTGAGGACAAGGAGTAATCAAGATCGACAGTTCATGTACTATGGAACGGGCTCTGTACGTTGGTAATGGGTTCTTCCAAGCTTGTTCCAGAGCGTAACTGATTTTCTCCCACCCTTGATTCACATCTTAAGCAAGTTCTCTACCGTCTGGAATTCACATTTACAACTGAAACTGACTACAGCAAAAGTGGAACCAGTCGAAAGCTGGCTGTCCCACCTGGGAAACATCCAGAAAAAAAGTGCCTCAAACTGGATACAAAATGTGAACATGGTATATAATACCACAGAATGGAACAGCTAGGGCTGATTCCGGACCCTAGCGAGTTCCTTGGGTGAGCTTGGGAGGGCATTCCGGAATCGGCCCCTAGCTGGCCTGCCACCTGGCATTAAGAGGCAGGGGGAATGTGATTGCCGGAAAGTTATAAACTGGCAGTACATATCGAAGTACTTGAACGATTTCTGCATAAATTAAATTATTTTTCATTTTGCCAAATTTTTGAAAAGTTATTTATTATTTGTATCGAAGTTTTTATAAAATTAAGCAGATCGTGAGGTTCAAGAATTAAAAAACCAAGTGCCGAAGTTAAGATTTAAATTTAAATTATTTATTCAGCAGTTTGTTGTTGAATCCAATCAAGGAGTATGGTAGTGTGATTCATATTAATTAGATCATGGGTGCACTTACAGCTTTTTCTCTTCTTTTTAAAAAAAAGGAGCCATATTGATTGGCCCATCAGCAATGTTTTTGGAACATTGGGCACGCCCCCAATAGAGGCACCTCTTTGGACCCCAGTTGCAAAATAGAAACAAACGTGCTCCCTTAGATTTCTCCTTTAGTTTACATACAATAGTGTAGCATTCATTGTTGTCTCAAGTGTGAACACATTCTTTAATTTTCAGAATTGAAAATTTCTAAATTTTGCGATGTGAACACGTTGAGGGCTCAACTGATTTTTCCATCCATCCCAATTTTGTAATTTGTTTGAATTTGTAGCAACAAAATCCACTCAAAAATCAATATCTTCCACACCTTAGCTCTGAAAATTGTGAAATGAACTCTACTAAGTCTGACTTACTGAAGGCTTTCCAACAACACCAAGAATGCCCCCAATTTCCAATACAGTTTTCAGTTTCTATTTTATTTAGTTTTCATTAAGAAAATGGTTCAATAGTCAATAGCTTTCACACCATAACTCTAAACAGTCTGAAACCAAATTGGTGCATCTCTACTCATCAAGAGCTTTCTGAAGATACTTAGAGCATGACATGAAGCACCATGATTTGGGAGATCTCAGCATGACAAACAAAACAAAACAAAATCAATTACTTTGCTTCATAAATAGATGGGAGTTGAACTTTAGGCAAACCATATGAGATAAAACCCGAGTGCTATTGGGAACATCTTGAGGAACACATTTGGGAACATTTTGGGAACTTCAAAATCCTTTGAGAACTTGATGGCAACATTTTGGACATATTGGGAACAAGGGGGAAAAACAAAAAATCCCTCTCCCCTTGCACACTCAAAAAGAAAAAAATTGGACCATTCATGAGTGCATGCTAACCCTTCACATTGGTTACATGAAATTTCTCTTTCCAAAATTGTTTGTCACCATTTTTTGCCTAAGCTAATGGCAAGTGCAGAATTTTTGGGACATAGTTCTATCATCTTTTTAAATGACTAAAACGCACAAATTCCTACTTCCAATTAGGGAAGTCTTCAATGCTGTGGTGGGTGTAGGGTTGCAAGTTGGTGGAATAGTCACCTCTCACTCTAGGTTTTTGGTGCAACACACAAAGGTTTGTTATCTATGCTTATCATGTAGAGGGTAGTCATTGAAATTGCATGTAGGTAGTCATGAATTCGCATACACACAATTGGTTGGAGGTTACACATGGAAATTGCAATGCTCAATGTGTAAAGCTACTATAAGGGTTTGTAGGCCTTGGCTCCCATTGATGGGCTCCCATGAACAATGAAAGTTGTTACTTTCCTTCGGCATTGGTTGGTGGGCTTTAGTAAGGACTTCAACTAAAAGCAATCAAGAAGCAAGGTAGATGTTTGTAGCAATGTGGTACTTGGATAGGAGGTGTGCACAAACATGGTTGGCAACATACACGTTTCAACAATAGAGGTTGCTTGGGCAGGGGGTTGGGGGGGTTGACTTTTTAATTGTTTTGCTTGATGAGAGATTAGTGAAATTTTTGAAGTTTGGGAATGTATTTATCTCGAGCTTTACATTAAGAGGAAGTTTGCATCTTTGGAATATGTTTTTTAGTTATGTGTTGTAACATGTTTAAAAGGATTGAAATGTCCAATTAAGTAGAAAAACTTGCATCCTAAGTGTTGTTAGACCTTGATGCATCTCTAGATCAAGGTGAGTATTCTAACATTCTTGCCCTTCCATGTTTCTAAGTTATTCTTGTCTAATCTTGATTCTTGAATTGCTAGGGTAACTAAGGTCATTATAAATAAATAATTACAAATGTTCAATTTTTGAACTAGGTAAGTGGTGGTGGGCATATGTTGTGAAGATGTTCCCAAAGCTAAGGAGCTTATAAAGAAGGTTACTTTTACCTTCAGTTTCTTTTTAGGTTGTTGTATCTATTTAGTTAACATGAATGATTATGGGGCCCATTAATGTTGTTTAAGTGCATGGTTGCTTTAACCTCAATGAACAAGTCCTCCAAGGTTGAATTAAGGGTGTTAAGGCTTTATTCATCCCCATGATTTGGGGTCAGGGTGGGAGAAAACCTTATCCCTTGTTGAAGAGCATGCTACATGATGTGTTATTATGGCTAAGTCTTGTAGAAAGAATGTTGGTGGAGGGGTAAGAATCTAGCAAATGGAACAATTATTGCAAGTTGCAAACACAATGTTTCCTCAAGTCCATATTGAGGTAAGTTTTTCTTCCATTCCCTTCATAAAATGAAGGCATCATTTCAAATGCCTATGAAACTCCTTCCATGATTCCATACTAATTATTATGGTCAATTACCAATATCTTAGCAAAACCATTCCTATGTGGAACCTTTTGTATTGAATATCATCATGTCCACACCTTTGGCCAAGTGTGCTAGAGGAGACCAACTTTGAAAAGCTTTCATGGTGTGTCATGGTTGACTAAGTGGACTAATGTTGTTTATACTGCAAGTTTTATTATTTTTTCCCAAGTAATCTTGGAGGTATTTGAATTGATGTCCTTAATGATTGAAGGACATTTTTCTCAAGTGAAACTTTGTTAAAAAAATTTCAATGTCTAAACCATCTTTTTGTGTCTTCATTCCATGTCTTCCCAAGCTTAAGGTCTTTTTGTGACCACAATTTAAAACCTTAACATTTTTCCATCCCCCATTTGGTACCTTTTCTTACCCACCTTACCTACCTACCTTACTTCAACTAACCCACTAATCTATGTTAGCCTTAAGCCAAGATAACCCCCTTAAACATGTATATAGGTTGCAGGTATAAGGACTTAAACCTTTCATTTACATGATGAAAAGGCAAATGTTATGAACACAAAAAACTACAAGAACAAGAATTAAACTAAGGACACAACAAGGAGAACAAATCATAAGAAATGCAAGCCTAAGTGTAATCCAAAACTGGAAACATAAATATGCAAGGCAAGAACACAATATACATTAAAAGATGATTCAATCAAAATTTTATTTTGATAACATATGAAAAACAAATGTTATGAAAAGAAAATGTACCCAAAACTAGTGTTGAATATATTGAAAGTAATGGAAGGTCGTACCCTTATTTATACCCCATTGGGGACCTAATTCAAAGAAGTTTTCATAGAGGCTTCCATGTGTGCACCAATCAAAAATAATAATGAACTAAAAATCAACTAAAACTTAATTAAATGTTAACCCAGATTATACCCCATTGGGGACCTAACTCAAAGAAGCTTCCATAGAGGCTTCCATGTGTGCACTAACCAAGGAAGTAGAAACTTCCTAACTAGTAGTGAATTAAAAAATTAATTGAGAATTAATGATGATGCAAACAATGATGTAGACGATTGTGTTTATGCAAACGATGATGCAAGTGACTATGTTCATGCAAACAATGATGCAAACAACAAATGATTGTGGTGTCTGTAACAACAAGTCCTTAACCAATGCACCACACATTTATAAAATGTTAAAATATCAACAACTGCATTTATCTCACATCTTTTTACATTAATATTTAAGTAAAAAAATAGGTAATATGTAGGTAGGTAATATATACTCATTTAGTATTACCTACCAACCTACTTATATTGACTAATGCTTAACTTAACTAAACTATCTACTTAGCCTAAACTTACCTACCCACTTAACCTAGCCTAAATAAGTATGTTGGGCTAATCTAGGTAAGTACAATAGGCTATGTAAATACATTAGGATAGTCGATAGATATGTGAAACTAAATAGGTACACTAAGCTAAATAGATACATTAACCTAGCATGTATGTTAAATTAAGTAGGTACTTACTTTAACCAATGTTTATCTTAGTCTAACCAATTAACCTATATAGTTAGTTTAATTACCTACCTAGTCTAACTTAACTTAATTACCTACCAATGAGCGACACTAGCCTAACTTAATGTTTACTTGGTCTATCTACCCAACCAAACTTACCCACCAAAATTAATCTATCTTGTTACCTATATAATATAGATGACCAAAATTGGTCAAAAATTAATGGGAAAGGAAAAGAAAATTTATATATATTGTAATCATATTATACCTTTAGTTATGTTGTACCTTTAATCATTGTCACATATATGACTAAAAGTAATTAGCTATATTGTACTTAGTCTTGGAAGTATAATCATGATTAACTAAGTAAGACACCTTTGTTCACATGACTACAAGTTTAAATTTAGGACATAGTTGTAAAGTGTCCTAATCATAAAAGTCATGTTTTCGCGCAGTGCATGTTGTGCAATTATAACATGCCATAGCATTAAGCCTGCTTACTTTAATTTTGTTGATGTCGAGAAGCAATGGGCACTAAGCTACCATTTCCCACCATGAAACAGACCTACGTTATGGATCTTGTGGTGAATGAATGTCATCCAAGGGCCCCAACCAAGAGCTCGACCTTTAGGTACTAGTTTGGCCAGGAGAACCTTAGCTTGCAACTTAAGACTTAGGAATTTCAAGACTCCCCTTGCAATTTGGCAGAATGATTGAAGTACCTCTTACCCTTGTGAAAGCATCTCTCTCTCAGCTTCCTACCCAAAGGATTCAGTTTATAATAACCAATTGTGTGATCTTTTGAAATGATTTGAGCTAGTAAGGTCACTACATGAACACAAATACCATATGGATGCTAAGATGACATGGTTAACTACTAAAATCTTGTAAACATCTTGTCTACAAACATTTGAGCAAATGAATTTTTGTAGGAGAAGCATGCCTTTAACCCCATGGCATGGGTCTAGTAGCATGTGTTTGAACACATCCACAATGAATCTACAAATAGGCAAGGCACCAAGGGTAGCCCTTATGCACTGACCTTTGGAGTTCCAAATATGATTGGTCTAAGGTCATGTTAGTGATGACTATTGCTTGTGCATTTTGCCTATATGACTATATTGCTTTTGGATACTAAACATTTACCACCTCCCAACCTCTTTGTAGCTACACCTTGCTTAGAATCCTTTGCATTTTGAATAACATCCATTTTTTGGGGGAACATTTTGCAAGCAATTTGCTAAATTCCCTAACTGGACTTTATATTGGCAAACCTCTCATGATCTTGTTTGAACCAGTGTTGGGCAGTTCTCTCTTTTCCGAAAAAAAAAAAAAAAAAGCTGGTGTGTTAGGGTCAGGTATCAGGGGTTTTTTTTACTCAATTTTCTGGTTTTGAAAGTTGTGTAGTTTTTTTCCAAAATTTTAGCAAATGTTTTGCACTAAAATGTTTTTGAAAGAAATTCCAAAACTTTTTTTGTTGCCGCAGTGTCAAGATTCAGAGGGAAAAAAAAAAAGACACTTTCAGGTATATGGGTCCTCAAAAAATAAATAACGAACTTGTCCTTTCATAAACCACTAGTATGGCCTGTGCCGTTGGCGCAAGTGTGAACCCATTACAAAATAGGGAAACTCAACATGTGAACATTGTTTTGCAATGTACGTATTGGATTTTTGGAACAGCCAAATATGAAAGGAAACCATGCTTGAATTGAATTGAATTGAATGGTAAGCCTTCAAGAGTTTACCACGTTCTCAACTGATTTTTCCTTCCAAAACCTGGTTTTTGGAATTTATTTGAATTTTCAGCAGCAGAAATCACTTAAAAATCAATATCTCCCACAATTTTGAATCCAAATCTTACCAAATAAATTCCATTAAATCCTGCTCATCAAGATCTTCCCAACAACACCAAAGGCACATTCCAATTCCTCTCAAAATTTTCAGCGATGAGTTAATTTAGTTTTCAAGTGAGGAAATCATTCAATATTCAAGAACTTTCGCACCATAAGTTCAAACGTCATGGAAACAAGCCCATGCACCCCTCCTCGTCGAGAGCTTTCCAAAGACACCAAGAACACAATCTGAAGCATTCTGTGGTTTGGTGGATCTCATAACTACAAAACAATACAAACTACCTTCCTTCATAGATAGATTGGTTTTTTCATGAAACCTGCAGCCAAAACCCACACTGGTTCTTTCAAAAGCCTGGGAACCAGAGTTTATAACAAAACTAGTTGATCCCTTTTGGGACCTGGAGTGGAGGTAGGCTTAGTGCCCAATATTATGAAATGTATTAATATTTTTATTGCCAATGTAATTAAGGATTCTCCATATAATTTATGACAAAATAATTCAAGTGCTGTGAAAGAAAGGCAACAAGAAAAAAAAATCTTTACTTTGAAAGTGTTTGAAATGATGCCAATGGCACTCTGAAATTTCAGATTGTGTTTTGAGCCCTCAGGCCTACCTCCACTAATCACAGAAATGCCCAACACTGGTTTGAACTTTGAATTTCCCATTAGAAAAAAGCCATTTTATAATAGGCTGCTTCTTTGTTGAAGAGTTGCTCTCATTTTCACATTGACATAGATCTTTCCTCAAAGCTACATGGATATGTGGTTGTTAGAACAAACCCAAACTGTACCTTGAACAATTGAACTAATTTTCGTCAATCCCCAAGGCTACGAGTCGGGGTTATTGTTGGGTTTAGGACTTACAATCCATGTAAGTTTGATATCCAATAATGAAATTTATTTACACTTCATGTAAGTGTCTAATATTCGTCTACATTTGTGTTCATGCAAGTGTAAATGTAGAACACGATATGTGTAAATGTAAAATTGTGTAAATTTATTTTTTGTGGTGTACAACACTGTAAGTCTAAATGTAAAAATAAATGCAATGTACAAAATGTGAATTCTACTTGGGGACGGGGCGATTTCATAATGTTTTTGGTGATAGGCCAACCAAGTGGCCCATTGGAAAAAAATAATTGTCAAAACATTTGTGCTTTGGGATGCATCACAATTATTTAAATTAATTATATGAATTACAATGAGTACCTAAACTCTTTGTAAAAGTTTAGATAAAAAATGGTGATGAACGAAGTTAAGAATAAAAGTTCTACTCAAGGAGAGATGGGGCACAATGTGCATTAAAAATATTCCTTGGAATACTATCACCATAGTCCCATATTTGTAAAAAATGCTAATGTTTGGATAATATCAAAGTATCATGATTTTTTGTGAAGGGCTAATCAAAGTGGCCCATTGCAAAAAATAAAATTGAACTTTACAACGCATTCACAACTAATTAACATGGATTTGCAAGAAGGTATGATTGTTCAAGGTATATAATATATACACTTACACACCTCAAAACATTTACATAGGCCAATGTAAATGTATTTGAAAAATATTTACACTAACCTTACGTAAATATGAAAGAATAATTATACACAACAATAATATACCTAGTGTCAATGTAAAAAGTTTGAATGTGTAAGGTAGATGAACCAATGATCGAACACTTAAGCGCTCAAGGCAAGCCGAATCCAAGGGGAGGGCTCTGTTGTTTTTAGTGTCCAAATAAAACTTGAACCTCTCTTCTTAGCACATCTAACACACTAACAATCGTTAAAAATGAATTAGAAATGAGCAAGTTAGAGCCCCAAAAATAAAGGGGATCGAGAACTCAAAAAACAAATCATCAAACACAACAAAATTCGACTCCCAAACACCCAAAAAATTCTTTGTATGTTCCTCTATTGCTATTAGAGTTCAAAGATGATTTGTAAAACTTCATGTGGCACTTGTATAATAACACTCTAAATCATTTAAAATGAATAAGAAATAAAAAAGTAATGAGATTTGAAAATAAGAGGTCCAAAGAGAAGGGAAAAAAAACGTGTTTTGTGAGTTGGAAAGATTATTTTTTCTCTTCTTATTTTTTTCATTACTCCTTCTCCTTTGCACTTCAAAGATGATTTCTAAAGCTTGGGGTAGCACTCCCATAACATTTTAAATCACTCAAAATGAAGCACATATGATGAAGATATAAATAAGAGTTTGGTCATAGGCAGATGATCAGTGAGAGCCAGTCTACCCTAAGTGTAAATGATTTACACTTTCACTGAATTTACATGCCATATATATGACTACTAACACTTCCACACACAACATTGGTCAGGGCAACTGTGATGGCCCCATGATGGCCCTCCACTGTTATTTTCCTGTGCTTAGAAATTCAAGCACTTAAACTCTCAGGTCAGAGTCAACTCCAGCACCCACCACTACCCAACACAACATGCAGGATGGATGTGGTATGTTGAAAGGAAATTTTTTTTGTTTCATTGTATTCTTATCCCATACCTAATTGTGGTGGTTAGCTACAGACTAACTACTAAGCATCCACATGCATCTACCTACCTACTTGATACCCACCAAGTGTTTTACCCCTTACATGCATAGTAACCACTTATGTTAGTTAAATCTACACAACTTAAAATCTCTTCAGAGAGTGAAGTGCACTAGCTTCTTCCACTGTTAAGCTGGTACATAAGGTGCAACCTGAGTATATAGTACTGGTATGAGTACTGGTATTGAAGAATGTGCTGGTCCATAGGATGCAACCTGGGTATATAGTACTGGTATGAGTACTAGTATTGAAGAATGTGGTGGTCCATAGGGTGCAACCTGGGTATATAGTACTGGTATGAGTCCTAGTATTGAAGAATGTGGTGGTCCATAGGGTGCAACCTGGGTATATAGTACTACTGGTATGAGTATTAGTATTGAAGAATGTACTAGTTGGATATGACCTGAGGCAATAATATCAACCTTAATATCAATATCAGTTTGGGCCCTTAAGGTAATACCAGGTATATATATACTTGCTTTATATCAATACAAATTACCAAGTTTATTATACCAGGCCCAAAAAAAAAAATCAGCATTGGACCTAATAAACCAGTGTTGGGCAGATACCTGGTTCGGATCGTCGTTTTGGTTCCAATTAGTAAGTAAGAACTGGATCAGCAGCACCAGCTCTGATTTTCAGAATCGTAACCAATGGTGAGATTTCATTCTTAGAATACCCCAGAAGTGGAACCAAATTCCAAGCTCCATTTACTTGTGGAGTGTGGACCCAGAACTGAAACCTAAGGCAATTCTAATAAGAAAACTGGAACCCGAGGTTCTTCGTAAAAGTAAAGAACACAGATTGCTATGACAGTGTACAACAATTTGTACCCCCAACAACCGAAATGATCATAAACCTTTCAAAGTTTGATTGAAATTTTGCTTTTTTCTTCATAAGAGTGTCAATAGATTGTGCCAAGTCTCTTCCCCTTACCTTTTCCCAGTCTGCTGCAGCAGCAGCAGCAGCTTACGTGAAGCTTATGTAAGCACAGGATTGCTCCCAACTTGCTCACAAATTTCTGACCATACTTAGCCAGCAGCAGCTTTATGTAAGTAAGCACAGGATTGCTCACAACTTGCTCACAAATTTCTGACCATATACTTAGCCATCTAACTTAGTTGAACACATGATAGCACAAACATGTTGTGCAGAAACATGAGAACATGGGTAAGGCCTCTGATGGATTATTATGCAGGGAAGAACTGACAGGGGGACTGAAGACATCTCTGGGCTTGTGCTAGCAACCTGGTCATCATCCCTTTCTTTGGCAGGCCCAGCCAGCCAGCCAGCCAGCCAGCCACCTTTGCCTCTGCTGTCTTCTTTTGTGATGGATCTTGTAAGAGCAACACATATTTAGGGTTTGGGGGATGGGAAGATAGTTTAGTACTGTGTTGGATGTTATACATACTAGTAGTCTGTAGAATTCTATGGGGGCTTGTGGGTGGGTGGGTGGAGATGGTTGAGATGCTCCATCCACCCACCCCCAACAACAACAACTTGGCCCTTAAAACTCAGGATGCAAGAGTAAAATGGCCCCTATGATATCATTTGGATGAACTACAGGAGTCACATAGTTTGAAACTTAGTTTGGGTTTTTTTAAATGTGCTCCAGATTCAGTGCCCTCCAAAAGGGCTTACAAAAGAAAATAAAGGTAGACATTTAAATAAACATAGACACACTTGGAGGTAGACATTTTCTAATTTTCCCTAACTTTGTGTAAAGGTGCCAACTATTGAGATGGTGTTTGCTAACACCAAACCATATCATTTTTCCTAACATCGTTCTAACTTTCCATCCACACTTACAACAAATTAGTTCACACTATGTCAATGGTGCTTTAGTAGGGCATTAGTGTAGCCACACTTCATTTCCAAAGTTCCATACCTTTTTAACAATTTTCCATCAACATTGGCACAACATCCTCAACAAAATTGCATTCCCCTTTTCTTTTTGTCTTGCCTTTACCTAGTTCAAGTTCCTACAAGTGCCACTTCCTTAGTGGATTTGTGTTGGGTTCTTCTTTTCTTCATTGTTGTGCCTACAAAATTCAACTTCCTACGAACTTCTCGATTTTTTTGGATTTACATTGCTCTCTACTCTTCATCAATGTTCCTAGTGAGACAACTTCCAACCCACTCGTTGAGTCTCTTTTGTTTTGATTTGTGGTGTGTTTTATTCAATTGCATTGTGTCATTTGTTGTGTTCTTTGTTTGAGTCTTTTTTGTAATCTTTTTTTCCCCTTTTTTTTATGTTTTTTTATGTTGCACTCATTTGGTTATGCTTTCTGTTGCAAGTGTTTTTTTAAGTTTCCACACCTCAATTTCAAAGCTCTAAACACTTTGCCAATTTGTGATCATCATCAAGGCTACTTTGAATTTTCTAAACATTAAACTTTTTTTGTTTGCCTAATCATTGGGTTCTATGCATGTCACCCTCTTCCCTTCATTGTTGTCCCTTGGTGAATGCAAACTTTTTATTTTTCCAAGCTCCTCATGTTTTTGTTTTCTCATGTTTGCATACTATTGTCGTATTTTTTACATGCATTGTGTTCTTTGTTATAGTCATTGTGTTCTTGTTCTTTGTTGTAATTGTTTATTGTGGTCATTTGTGTGTTTTCTTTGTTGTTGCAACAAACTATTTTTTTAATTTTCACATATTGTTGATAGGTCTTACTTTTTAATTTCAATTCAACATGCATGATAGCCAATTAATTCATGGTTGCATTAGGGACAATTCTTGATCAAAATGTTGTAGCATGTTGAAAAAACACCCCAATCATTCTCAATTTTTTTTTTCAATTTCTAACATTGATAGAATGATTTTCCAAACTTTGATTATAACATATGCTTTGCACACATTGCAATTGTCTTGTAACATGAATGTATTGGATTCTGATCTTAGTTAAATCCACACAATATGAGTTGATTTTCTTTTATTGACAAAATATGATGATGAACATTGGATTTAGAGCTTTTGAATGTCAAAGGAAACATTATTTGACATAGCCAACAAGTTGAAACCACTAATTACCCAAAAAAATACCAACTAACTTGTCTTGCAATTCATGTGAAGGTTATAAGGATAGCTTGTGTAATTTACCAACTTTCTCCTAGCTTGAACTGGATAATTTTGAATTAGATAACTTGAAATGTGTTATTTGCAAGAAATGAACCAACTATTGGGGTGATTATCACTAAACAAAATCATGTGTTGTGCAACTAGTTTGTAGTTGCACACGACACATGCATTGAAAATTCCTATAGTTGCCCAAGACAAATCGCATGAGACATAAAGTTGCATCCAACAATACATATATGAAAAATATGTACAATTTGAATATAATAATTCATCTATACATATTTGTGTGATGTATTTGCATACATGCAACTCAATATGCAACTATAATGCAATTTCTAGATGGGTGACATCAGTGAAAGCACACTACAATCTAGGCAATTTTAAGGAAAATTGGAACTACATATAATATAAAAAGTAATAACACATAAAATTGCACTCACTTTGAATTTTTTTTAAGATCACATGTAGTTAATTTTATATTCAAACATTAAATAAGTTATGCTATTGATTAGTAGTTTTATTATTGTGTAAAAATACACCAATAGTTTTATAAACATTGATTTAAACCCCTTATTTTACAACAGATTACCATTTTTTATTAATTTTAAAAATCCATTCTTTTTATGTAAAATAGTAAAAAGAAAATTATCCATCTACATCTTCAATGGAAAAACATTTTACAATTTTAAAAAATCACAATTTTCATATTATTATAACATAATGTACTAAAAAATGTTTTTAAAACATCTAATATGAACTTCACAACTTGAAAAGAAATTGAGAATTTTAATGAAAAAGATTTTTCTTTGTGGTTCTCTTTTTACATGTGCAAAATTTCACAAATAAACTACCATTAAATCTAGTCCTTTGTAGTCCTTTTTATAATTGTAACATTGTGATAAAGTTGTTGTAAAGTGAAAATGTACTCTGATTAATAATTAATTTTTTTTTATTTGCTCTAATTTCATGATACAATGATATATTGGGATGTAAACCATCATTAATTGAAAATCTTGGTTACAAAATGTTTCCAAAACATCCACCAATATTACAGATGAAACTAAATAATTTTATTTGTCAAT
>Ga0116229_10009782_pt1 | contig 14553 bp, 12 predicted proteins | sample S1TSphgellanicum_3_FD_87313 | JGI IMG/M metagenome (GOLD analysis project Ga0116229, IMG submission 87313) | Host-associated microbial communities from peat moss isolated from Minnesota, USA - S1T2_Fc - Sphagnum magellanicum MG | ecosystem: Host-associated > Plants > Peat moss > Unclassified... | reverse complement strand
TTTTTTTTTTTTTGTTTTTTGGGTGTGTTTTCCCTATTTAAAGTTAGGGCATGATGAAATTATTTCATATGCCCATTATATGTCCCAAGTGGCAGGCTAACATCTGCCCATGTGCCAAAAGCAAACAATGAGGACATGGCCCACCGACCAATTGTTAGGTGTGGAATCATTTTTGATTACATGGTCGTCTCTTGGATGAGAGAAGAAGATTACACAACACTAAAATGGAGTGGCTTCATGGCTCTGCTGCCTTAGGCAAGTGCTCATTTTGGGGAAGCTGGGTGGCTTCATGGCTCTGCCTTGGGCGAGTGCTTATTTTGGGAACGCTCTTGCTCCTTGGATGTTACCCTGTGTAAAAGCATTGGCATTTTAAAGTTTAAATTATTTAAATTATTTAATTTTTTGACTTTCATTTTTCCCCACTACTATACTTGCTGGGAAAAAAAAAATGAAGAGAAAGAGGTGGGTGGGGCATTTCAAGGTGTACATTTCGTTTAAAAAAAATGCACCCATATATATTTTGCCGAGGACAGATTCCACTTAATAATGTGCCCTCCAGAAACACTGAAAAAATTCTGCTGGTGCTTTAGGATTACAAGGTTGTCTCATCTATCTCATCTCTAGGATGAGAGAGACGATGATTTTGTAGACACAAGTTGTTGGCTTCAGGGGTGGGAAACATCTGTTGTTAAGGACTTCCCCCGGAGTCTATTGAAATGCCATTTTTAGCCTGAGTTAACACTCCTTAAGAGGGTGGGTACCTAATGAGGCAAGAATGTGATAGACAACAAGGGTGGTGATGTAAATTAGAAGGGCAGATGATGTGAGTCCAAAAACTGATTAAAAAGCCCCCATGTGCTTCCAACCGAGGATAAGGTGTTGATTAATAAATAGATGGGTGCTGGGCGTTGACGAAATATAACAACAACCTCCTCAGAGCGTGGTTTATCCATGACTTTCTTTCCATGGGCTTATTTTATGGAGCAATGTTGACTTGAGATTGAGGAGATTGTCCATGGGAACCTTTGTGTAGGGAAAAAAAAGGTTTTGGTCGGTTTCTTTGGAAGAACTCCTTGGATTGCAGAAGTTTGCTTTTTTGGTTGTTTGGCATAATGGTGAGGAGATCCTACCCAATCATGGCTTGCCCTTGCTTTGGTAGCTCCAGTGATACAATTCAACTTTATTGGCTGTTTCCCTTTACAAATTTAGACTTTTCCACCCCCCTTGAGTAGCAGTTAGCACTTTAGTGACTTCGTTTCCATCCTCACACTTGTTGGCAATAGGGTGGATTCCTGGCACTCTTTTGTCTTTTGTTCATTTCTTTACAGAATCTTATAAACAACCACATGATGGTATCAAAGTTAGCCATTTGCCCAATTGCACCATTTTGTAAAGACCTGGGTCCCAAATTTTTAGTGTAATTGGAGGGCCTGATATCCAGCTTATTGCTTAAGCTTTTGGCTGAGGGCTTCATGGAATTGGACCTGCAGTTGGCCTTGAGTGGGGCCCCTTATTCCAGTAAAGCCAGTGGCTGAGAGCTTTACAGTGCACACTTATGTTCGCTGCATTGCCTATGAAGTGTGTTTCGGCTTTATTTTGACACAGGCAATTTTTTTGATATGTGGTCCATCCATGCAGATTATTACCTTAGTATGGACATTGGTTACAATGGCACCTCCATGTTATGAGGCTTCTTAGGATGTGGCAAGTTTATTATTGGTCAGTTCTAAAAAACAGAAAGTCTATGTTGCAGGCACTGGGGAATTAATGAATGGGAGTCTCCCAAGGATTGATTAGATTTGGAATAGATTACACTCATTCACAGTGGGCCAAGTAAATGACAGAATACATTGGTTTTCATTTAATGTTGAGCTTGTGAACAAAATATTTTCTTCTGGAAACAGAGAGGGAGGAAGATCTTGAATTTTTAATTATTATAAGTTAAATAGGATACACCAATACCCAACCCTTCATACCCTTAAAATAAAACCCTTTTGAAAATAAATACCTTATCTCTACAGATTTTCCTATATTTGTCTCTTGAAATTTAAGTGAGGAGTTTTCTTTTTAAAACTAAACCTAAGTGTGTACTCATGTACCAATAAGGAGCAAAAACTAGCTAACCCAATATCAACCTTCTGCATAGTAAGGTAAGGTAATGGTGGCATTCAATGAAGCTGACTACACGTCTTGGGTCTTGCTGATCTCATTATGTCCCTAACTTTAGAATCTGAAGACTTGTTAAAAACTATTTAAAAAAAAAAAATGCCCTTGAGTGAACTGACTCAAGTTTCTATCCATAAACACACCTTTCCTAGTCTCCAATGAATCAAATTTGATCTAGTTTGTAAGTGTGCTGACCTCTAATGAACCAAATTGATTTAGTATGTGTAAATGTCCTCCTCACCGTTATCATGAGTCATGACCAATCCTGAGTCCTGATCTCACATCTTAGGACACGCTAGGCTGCATCAGGAACTTAAAATTTATCCTGATGTTGCTTTTTTCCATGGAAACCCGGATGACCATGTTTTCAGCATCAGATGTGCATTGTCAACTCCGTGCTTCCTGTGAATCTACAATTCCAGCTCCTTCCCATGAAATTAAACACTCTTTTTCAATGACAGAAGTTTGCGGGGAAGATCCAAGCAATTTACCTGGGTGGGTGCAATTCACCCTTAGGTTTTAAAGTATCCTTTTCTGAGGCCCCCTCATTTTGGGAATGTCCTCCACCTGTGGGCTTTATCCATGCTAAAGCAACTATGCAAACAAAGGTTGTCATGAACATATAAATATACAAAGATCAGGAGGAGTAGGTGAGGAACAGATCTTTTGCCTACTCTTTAGGAGGGAGGGATCTACAATCTCACTTATGTCTACTTATAGCCTTAAGATCCCTCCCATTAAGGAGTAAGAATAATACCCCTCCTCTGCTTTAGAAGGGATCTTTATAGGTGCAAGGTGCACTCCAAATACACTAAGAAATTTCTTGGAGTCCTTCATAGTTGCAAATCCCAAATGTTCACTTGAGCTTTAAAGCACTTGATGAAATTTTGTCATGGATTTGGAGGGAGGGCACCATATGTATATCCATGACTTAAATCCCTCTTGAAAAAGAGAATGGATCCTATGCCTACTACTCCTTAAGAGTTGGAGGAAGAAATATGCCTATTAGCTTATAGGTGAAAAAACCCCTTTGCACCCTAGGCCTCACAATCTATGAATGTCTAAGTTCATGATACCTAATGGGATAGTGGGATATTTTGCCTCCTAAAAAGCCCATGGGTGTGTGTGGGATATTCAGAATTTTCGAGGTCAGACTCGGCCATAACCTCATCATAGGCCCCCTTATTTTGGGAAGGCCCCTACAATCGGGCTTTATCCTACTCTTAGGGCTCTCTCATGAGGCCTATGTTTTTTGAATTTACCTACAAGTTTCCCGAGGAGGAGACGCATCAATTAAAAGCTTGGTAGACTTGGTAGTACCGTTTTAATGACATTGAATGGGCGAAATCCAATTGGCTTGAAAGCCGCAATTACTATGTCCAGAAAATTTGGGGAAGAGGTTTTTTTTACTACTTTTCACTCACGTAAAAAGTTTGGTAGGTAGGTAAATGAAGATCTACGTATAGGTAACAGTAGTCAGAGTTGGGTAATAGTTTGACTACTTGAAAGAGAACGCAGTAATAATAATGACAGTGCATGACAAGTTTGAGTGTAATCAAAGTTACCTGAAGGTAAAAATCAACACCACACTGCTAGGGGCGGGGGTGGGGGGAAAGTTACTGTAGCTTTAGTTACTCAGATCCTATATTATTGGGTCATACAGTGGGATTTTTTTACTAGTGCCGAAAACTTACCGGATCGGATGATGCTCTGTGTTTTTTATTCTTTTTTACCTACCAGTGACAGTGGACTCGTGGTTATATCTGGCGGTTATTACGGCATGTGGGTGGACGACCCACGACGGCCGACTTTCGGACTGGGCGGTTTTACTTTTACTTACTTACGGGCCGCAATGGTTTTTTTTTTTTTGGGGGTCAATTTGATGATATTGCCAAAGTGGCGATCATCCATAATAGGAAGACGTAGCAAAATTTGGCTACAAGCTAAATATGAAAGTAAGAAATTTTAAACATCCTTTTATATTCTTGGCTATGTACTTTGACCGTGTATAGAAATAGGACATTAGTCCTTCAATTTTGGTCTTATTTTGGCTATTGAAAATCTTGGAAACATGATTTTAGGACTTTCGATTTGTTATTTCTCTTTTTTGCTATATATGTAGCCAGCCCCCAAAAAATCAGTGTGCTTGAAATTACGGCAATTTGGTGGTGAGTCCCAGCGTTTTTTTTCTTTTTTTGGTGGCGAATTTTCGCAATGTGGCGACACAGAAATCGGAAATTTTCGGTTTTTAGTGTAAATTCGAGAAAAAACTGCTAAAAAAATGAAAAAAATCGCAAAACTTTCGAAACCACAAAATCGGTGAAAAAAAACGCGTGGTTGTGACCGCAGGGTAAAAACTGAAAAAAGAGCCCCCGAACGACGGTCGTTACGACGACGGGGTTTTACAAAATGATTTTGGAGTGCAAATTCGTTCTTTCCTTTTTTTTCCTGTTCTACTGTGCCGCCATCGCTGGCTGGCGCGCAGCAGGTGCTTGGAAACGAGAGGATTTACGCACGAGACTCTTTGCACAACACGACAGGGAGCTCCAGTCGATCATCAGGTGAGTGTGTGCTCTCTGTGACTTCAAAGCTTCTTCTTGAGCTTCTTGTTGCTGTTGTTGTTGTTGTTGTGGTTTTTTTTTCCTTGCTTTTGTTTTCATGGTGATACCATGGGTCGATTCCCACTTTGACCTTAAGAAAGAAGGAACTTTGTCCATAAATGTTTTGGCCTTTTGCATCTCTTGATGGGATGACAAAAAAGCTTGGAGGACTCTGGTACGAAGATGGTGATCAGAGAGAGAGAGAGAGAGAGGGAAGGCTTAAATAGAGGAAGCTGTCACGAAGACCGTAGAGAGAAGAACGGGAGCGAGAGAGCGAGAGATGCGTTTCTGTAATTGTTGATTGGGGTAATTTGTAGTTCATGTTAGTCGTGAGGGAAAGCACGGTCATCTCTGGCGGCCTCCTGTTTCATGTGCAGTGGAATCAACTTTTGCCTAATTGCATCTTTCTTCCTCTTCTAGATTTCTTGGATCTCACATCTACACACGTCCCGAAGAACAGCGGCTTTCGCCTTTTCTTTCTCCCTAGCTTTCCATGAAGCTAGCCGTGTCTGTATCTTTCATCGCTGACTGCAATTGTTGATCTAGATGTAAGATGAGCCACACTTGCCATCATTTGTAGCAAGTTCCCTAACGCGTTGGGGTTTCAGGATTAGATATCCCTTCTGTATTTCTTCTAATTTGTACATCCATCTGCATTTCATGATTGTTGTCCTTCGGCAGGATTGTTGTGGACTCCCTCCCTCCCTCTACCCATCGACATTCTGGGTTTATTTCATGGAAATAGCTTCAGGCAAGAGATGGATTCTCGAAGAAGTGCAGGATTTTGCAATACTGGAGCCTTTGTGGATACTAGAGTTTTCAGAGGGATGTAAGCAGATGGGCCACAGTTGGTAGATGCTTGGTTCAAAACTGGGTTAAGGACTTGTCTTTCTGTTTTGCAAACACCTTTGGCCTGCTCGGTGAGGGTGCCAGGAGACCTGGAGTGGTTTATTTCTTGAAGATAGGTCCTGGAATGGTTCTCTAAACTCCTCCAGGTGGCCAGAAAGTTAAACACACAGAAGGCTCGAGACTGTGACAGAGCTCTGGGTCCACCGAAAGCATGGACAAAGAAGAGGAAAATCAGATCTGTGATCTCATGGTCCAATGTTTCTGTGTAGATTAGGTGATTGACCACACGAGACTGAAGCAGAGGCAGAAAAAAGAGAGGTGGAAATAGGAAGGGCAAAGGAGGGAAGGATGGGGGCTGGATGGAGGAGGGCTAGAACAGTATTAGGTTTGAATGCCTGCACATCAGCTTCTCGGGTACCAGATGATGATGATGAGATATCAGTTAGAAATGGTGACATGGATAGCAGGCCATCCATCCTGCCAACTCCGGTGAGAGATCCAGAAGAGAATACTTCAGACTTGTTATGTGTGCCAATGTCCCCCTTGCGACCCATGCGCTCACCTTCTCATGTCAGCCTGAAGCGCACCAGTACGCGTCTTTCTCGGGTGAGTCCCCTCAGTTCCATACGACAAATGTGTACCCCAAAGTTCTTCAGTCAAGCTATGTTGTCGAATTGGATAGTCCAAGTGCAGTGATGGTGGATATGATCAATAGCTGTGAAGCTTTGGTATATAACAGAGGAAATAAATACAGACTCCATTTCCTGGAGGACCTCACCCATACTTGCTTTTTGGCCAAGGTGTGGTAATGACTGTATATTCTTAATGACTTCTGGGAAGAGTGGAGCAACATTTGTGCATGTTAACAAGAAACAAAAGAAAGAAAGAAATGTGGCATAAAAGCTGGCTATTTTTGTTTCTTTTCTGTATGGGTTTGATCACTAACACACATAGGTCTGGATTCCTCAGAGCAAATGTGCGATATGCCTGGAGGCAATGAAGCCTGGTTTGGGGCAAGCTCTTTTCACTGCTGAATGCTCTCACTGCTTCCATTTCTCTTGCATATCATCCAATGTGAGGCATGGAAATCTGGTTTGTCCTGTGTGTCGGGCAAAATGGAAAGAAGTCCCATGGCAGGCACCTTCAGAAATCAGAAAGGTGCACCAGGGAGGAGATGCTGCAAGGAGTCATCACCGCACACCTCGACAATCTCCTCAACGTATGCCACACCGGTCTCCACATCATGTTGAGGTTATTGCAATTGAAGAGAGCCCTCTGGAGGTACACATCCCATTTCTGTAGGAAACCTCCCTCTGTTTGTCTGTCTGTATGTGCCAGTTTCACTTCCCTCTTTAGGCCTTACATGCCCAATCTAATAGACAAGTTTTCAGCACAGTAATTTCATAAGCTCTTCCTCTCCTTTGTAAAGGTATTGTAATAAGATGGTTGTAAGAGGATTGTTTCATCAATCAAGGATGGTGTGTGTAAAAATTAAGTTGTATATTTATTTGGCAAGTTTGTCATTGATTTCTTGATGGTTCTGCTCTTGTTTCAAGGTTGAGGAAGAAAGGAGGAGGCTTGATCCTGTGCTCCGGATATTGGATGAAAGCATAGCCAATGCTCGGGGAGTCCGTCGTACCAGCCCACCTGAACCAAGAATGTTTGACGATGATGAGCCTCTTGGTAGGTTTCAGTCCATAAATTTTGCTGCAACTGTATCCCTTCATTTTGGGGGGTGGGGATATCCAAGTGATTGAGAAAACAGCCTTTAGATTGTTCAACACAACAATGAAGCATAAAGCAAAGCTCAAGGTGAAATAGCCCAAGATGTCAAAGTTTTGCACAATGAATCTCTATTGTTTCAACTAATCAGCTCATTCCATTTTCTTCAGGTTTTGTTTTGCATTTGCTTTCTACTAATATGATAGGGAAAAAATTCCTTCTGATTACATTGGCAGCAAATCTGAATAGTCACTGCATTTGGCCAGAAATGGCTGCTTCTGGGGAGAGGGGCACTTATGCAGATGAACAGAGACAAAGAATGGAAAGTGATGCAGGGGCAACAAACAGTGCGACTAGTGCAATAGGCGAGGGAACAAGTCAGCCAGGTGCCTGCAATGATTTGTCAGAAGTTGGACAAAAGTCACAAGAGAGTAAAGGTATAGACAACGTTAAAGTTGTCTCATACCCAGAACTTGGAGCAGTTGCTTATTCTGAAATACGGGATGGTTTTACTGTTCTGGTCCATCTGAAAGCTCCATGTGCAAGCAGGAGACCTCGAAATGGAGGGAGCTCTAGTCCTTGGGCATTAAGCCCTTTGAGGGAGGGAATGAAAGGGAGAGATATTTCCCTCGAGAGTCCAAGTCCAAGTCCACCACATGTTTCAGGACCAGGCTTTCGGGCTCCTCTTGATTTGGTTACGGTTTTGGATGTGAGTGGAAGTATGGCAGGCACCAAGTTGGTTCTTCTTAAGCGAGCTATGGGCTTTGTGATCCGGAACTTAACCCCAGTTGACAGGCTCTCAGTAGTTGTGTTCTCATCAACTGCAAAGCGTTTATTTCCACTTCGGCGAATGGTGCAAGATGGGCGTCAGTCTGCATTGCGGGCCATCGAGGCCCTGGTATCCACTGGGGGCACTAATATTGCAGAAGGTCTGAGGAAGGGAGCAAAGGTAAGATTGTGATTACCAACATCTTTGCCTACAAGGTGGTTGGTTTCTTGCTGAAATTTAGCCCTGTAATCTCCTTAGTACAGCAGTTGGATGTTACAATCTCCCATTTTTTGCATGAACATGAGTCCAAATGCTTGCTATTCTGGTGTTACAAGCTTATTGCCATGAACTGGTATGGGCACTCGGGACAGGTCGCCCCTTGTCTTTTCACTAATGACCTAACTGTAGGGTCTGATGGTATCAGACCTTAGGGACTATTCACACAGTTCTTGAAATACTGAGTTTGAGATTAGATATTTTAGCATGACATGTATTCAGTGATATCATTTGCATGATATATTGAGAACTTAACTTGATATCTTTATCTGCTGGACATTGATTTACTTGGTTTGAAGCTTTTGTGCATGATCCATTGTTCTGCTTATCCCCCAAAGGAGTTTAATTGTGCTGCACATTTGCTGATATGAAACCACAATGTATTGCTTTAGCACCTTGAAATCATTTCAGAGGCCAGAAAATTGAGGCATTTAGTCATCAATTTTAATATGTGGGTTCTGATTTGATATGTAGGTGTTGGAGGACCGTCAAATGCACAACCCAGTGGCAAGCATAATGCTTTTATCTGATGGTCAAGACACTTGCACATTAGGATCAATTGGTCATCATTCCATCACAAGGCTTCATCCGGCTAGTGAATATCAGCAGTTGCTCCCTGCATCCATTCGAAATGGCCGCTGCTCTGGCCAAACTCCAACACCAGTTCACACGTTTGGGTTTGGAGCTGATCATGATGCTGCTACCATGCATAAGATTGCTGATATTTCAGGCGGAACTTTCTCATTCATTCAGGTGGGCTTTAGGGTTTGATTTCTGGCACATGTGCAGCATATCTGTTATTCCATTCACTTGTGATAGGTCTGTGGCATACCTTAGCTTGATTTTTTGCCAAAGGTATATGCTGTAAAATGATCTACATCATCTGGCAACAAGTTGGGGTTCTTTTTTCCAGTGGTCTTAATTCCACTTATCATCTTCTAGGGATCATGTGGCTTGGTTGGACAATGAAATTGTGGTTCTCAAAGTTCCTGGAGTTATGAGGATTCCATGAGAATATGAAATTTGGAGATCTGACATGAGATGCCTTAACATTGCTTAGGGCTCCGCGGTAACTGCTGGGCTGATATTGTTTGCCATTTGAGGCTGCTATATGAATGAGAGGGTTATACACTTAGGTCAAATTTGAAACTGTCAGATAGGATGTCAAAAAAGCCTTTTTACCTGGATTCCAAAGTCTTAGCAATTTATTAAGTGAGTTTTTCTGCATCCTAAGCTGATGGACTTACAAAAGCCTCGTATAACAGGCAGAAGGTGTGGTCCAAGATGCATTTGCCCAGTGCATTGGCGGTCTGCTCAGCGTTGTGGTCCAGGACTCTCAGTTGATAATCAGCAGTGGGAGTTCTGGTGTTGAGTTGAAGAGCATTCAAGCAGGGAGTTATGATAGCATTATTCAAGAGAGTGGAACCCATGGCTTTGTGAAACTGGGGGATATGTATGCAGAAGAGGAGAGGGACATATTGTTGGAGCTGCATATGCCAGCTCTTGAGAAACTTCCTGTGGGGGACCCTCCACTGAGCACCCTGCTGCAAGTAGGATGCTCATACAAAGACCCTGTCTCTCAGGAAGTCAAGCAGACCCCTGTACAACAGGTAACTTCATGCCTTGTGTTCTCTTTCAGGTTGTTAGGGAGGGTCAGGGCAATGGAAGGGAGTCCGGAGTTCCCTAGATTGCCATATACAAACTATCATGTGCCGAATTTGTCTGGTTTGCAAAGAGCATCAGAGTTATGAAGTCTTTCCACATTTCTCTGGCCATCCTTTTGATACTGTGGGATTCTTCATTGTCAAATCTGTCAATGCATGCAGGTATCCATTGTGCGGCCTGCACTAGTTGAGGGACCAGAGCAAGAGAGAATGAGTATTGAAGTTGACAGGCAGAGAAACCGGCTTTTAACGGCACAAGCTATTGTGGAGGCTGGCTCACTAGCTGACACAGGAGATATTGCTAGGGCTCAGTTTGTTTTGAAAGCTGCTAAGACAGCTCTTCAAAATTCTGCAGCTGCCCAGGTATAATTTGTTTGTTTTTAAATTTTGTCTTGTTTTATTTCATTTTGTTCTGTTTGTCATGTTGAGATCTCCCAAATGACAGTGCCTCCCACCAGGCTCTTGGTACTGTCTGAAAGCCCAGTAGGGGTGCACTGAGGTGGTTTTGTAAGTTTAGACTTATGGTGTGGGAGTTGTTCAATATTGATTAATTTTGTCAAAGAAAACTTAAAAAAATCAAAACTAAAATTTTTAAGTAATTGGGGTGCACTATTGGTATTGTTGGAGATTTCTCAATGAATAGGATTTTGTAGTTTTTAGGCCTACGAAAGGTGAAGGAGATATTGAAATTGAGTAATTTTGGCTACCAGGAACTCAGTAAAAGTCCAAAAATTGAATGAAATTCAATAGAATTTCAAAAATTCAGGTTAGATAATGAGTTCACACTTTGGCCACACTAATGTAGTATATTGTAAACAGCAAGAAAGGCCTGTTCTGTTTATGCATGCATTCTGCCTGAGAAGATGTTTATGGGGGGAAGGTGTCTAGCTTGATGTACTGTCTAGGGTATTGTGAATTGGGTTTCATCCATAGTTCCCCAAGCTTTGCAGAAACTCTCTGAAATCCTTGTATTATATCCAAAGATTCAGAAAGTTTGTTGCATGCCTTGGAATCTTGACTCAATGACCTCTACTCCACAGGTTGGAGACCAGTTGACTAGTGCTTTGGAGTTGGAGCTGACAGAAATCCAAGTTCGAATGGCAAACCGGCAAATGTACGAGAGAACAGGCCGTGCCTATATACTGTCAGCACAGAGCTCTCACTTAAAGCAGAGGGCCACGACTCGGGGTAGCTTTGTGGACAGTCAAAGCCGTGACTATCAAACACCTTCAATGGTGGACATGATTCTGCGGTCACAAACACTCTCTCCTGTGCATTATTCAGCCTCTGCATCATCAACCCCAAACCTGACACCAAATGTGACTCCATCCAGGGATGTGAGGCGGGGTAGCTCAATGTCTGGTCCACTTTTACATTCTCCTTCCCCATCTCGAGTTCTTCTGCGCCGCTCATCAGGCCGTGTTCAAGACTCTCACTGTCATGACCACTCCTCTCCACAAGCCTCACCTGGCTCATCTCACCATGTATCAATGTTGTTGCAAACAAGTATAAACCCTTCTTGAGAAGGGATCTATCCTGATGAGGGGCTCCTTAGATATTCTCCTGCCCTACTTGACAAAGTAATTGGGAATGTTGAGATTGGAAAGACTCAAGTCTTCCTTTTAACTTTTGACATCCTACATATATGCTTTGGAGGTAGGAGAAGAGAGCCAGGAGCAAGAGTTGAAAGAAAGTTTCACTCGCCTTCTGACTAGGGAAAGTGCAAATTAATGGTATTTCCCATCTATATTTGATTTCTGTAGGTTGTCTTATCTGCATGTGGTTGAGCTTGGTCATCATTGTGTAGAGAAGTTGAGAATATACCAAAGCTCATGAATCAATTTTTTCACAAGTCCAGGAGCAGTCACTATTTCTGGCTCACTTATTATTCTGCTTTTGCCAGAGTGATGATGTTTCCCCATTATAAGTTCCAGCATCTTCAACTTATAATTCAACCTATTTGATGATTCTTCAGTCCTGACTAAGGTGGTACAATCTTTCTGGAAAGTTAAGCGGGCCAAAGCCATTTAGCTTTTTAAAATTGGCTTTACAATCTGTTATCTCCAATTTGTATTAGTATGGGAATGTTATTATTTGGAGCCTCACCTCACCAAAGAAATGTGTTGCACTTTTTGACAGCTTGAGAAATTCTCTTCAACACATCTTCTATACCACTGCAGGTATTGATAAATAAATGCAGGAAAATGACAAGCACAGGAAGAAATATCATGTTCCATGAATCACAGAACCTACCACCAATAACTTGAACTGGCTTAGATAGCAAACCATAGATAACTAAAAATGATTTCTAGAACTCAATGCCACCTTCAAGTGCAATCTCAGCCAATGTTTTGATCAGGACATGATGCTCAAAGCTACTGCCCCTTATAAAGGCAACCTTGTCCATGCTCCACACCCTTTTCAAGGCATGTCTTTGCTATTGCCCCTCCTGTTACTTTTCCAGCTGCCTGGATCCTCTCCTGAAAAGATCTGTGAGCTCACTGCAGTAAAGTTTGCAAACGCTTTTGGGGAGGTGGAAAACAACTTCTGGTGCCACCAATTCACCTGTCACCAGTACATAGCTAGATGTTTTCAGTTGAACATTGAAGAAATGCACAACAGTGTAGTCTTCTATCCCTAATGCAAGGGCTACACCTCTGGTAACTCCTCTAGCTACTTAAAAGTTGTTTTGGATTAAAGGTGGTCAAAGATTGTTCCATATCTATGAGATTGCAAAGAAAACTCTGCAACAACAGTTTTCAAGCTTACACAATCATAACCTCACAATGGTTGCTCACAAATTGTTAGACCGTCACCTTCAAGGGTTGTTCCAGAACATACATAAAGAAGAAAGTCTCAAAAACACAACTACTTTATACCTAGCAAATCCCAGTATTTGCTCTTTACCAAAACAAATGACCTATTAGATAGCATGGGTTGATCTATCTGGTTACAATTCCATTAGGTGAATGGCCTAATGGTTTTAATTCTCCAACACAGGAGTCTCTGATTTGTTGGTTAGGTTTTTGGATGCATGATTTGGATGAGGAATCTCAAGGCTTCAAACATTGCTACCACACAGTTTGTAAGGAAAGAAATGGATTATGATTGCTATTGGTCATCAAAGCTCTTTGGGCATCTAGTATTCACTCCAAGTGGTGATGAGGCAACAATGAACCCCATCATGACATAGGTTGAAGTGCAAATGTTGACAAATAGTTGGCATTGTTGGAGTCATAATAGAATACCAATGTGGGATTTGCAGATGAAACTATGTGATTTGTTACATAATCGTGAAGCTCTATGTTCTCCTCCAACAAACTAATGATTTGTTCTCATACCAAGCTAAGTAGCGTGCCAATGAATAACCATCAAGATTGTACATTATGGCCACCAAATAGGGTACAGACTTGATGGCTGTTAATGCCCTCACATTAAGGGTCGTACATTAATGTGAGGGTTAACAACCATCAAGCTTGTACATTCACTAATTTTTGCATTTGGATGTTTTCGTCATTAAGAAGTTGAATTCAAGGGGGCCTAGAAAAATGCTGCTTGGATGAAGCATGTTGGGTACATTGGCTTTCATAGAAAGCATTGTTTGATTGCATGTCATTTCATTTGCATGCAACTTTCATCTTGATCACCATCCTCACATCAATAGGTTTTTAAAAGTTTTCAGATGAAATTGGAGTGATTGCAACCCATAAGAACTCCACCATTGAATGGAATGGCATGATATGTTGCTTTTGGAAGTGGAAACCTCATTTCAACTTGGTAGAACAATTAGGTGCTAAACTTTCACTTTTGCATGCCATCAAAGTTTGACAATTCCTAGACATCAATTACCAATTCTACAACATTGCCGATTTCATAAGGGAGATCAAAGACATTTTGGAACTCGAAGCTTTTGAGTTGTATATCAAGTAGCTTGTCGGGCACATGATTTTGGTTGAAGTGGTAGACATCAATAGACTAGTAAGCAATATTAGGATTCCATCACTTGATCTAAACAAACAAATTGATGCCACAATTTCATAACACATCTTTTATTTTGTCTTGCTTAATCAATGCTAGATGTGTGAAGGTTCATACATTTTGCAATGACATCTACCAAAAGGTAGAGGAGAAAGGAACCTCTACCAATGTTCAAGGCAAGTCAAAAGACCATAATGTTTTTATGGCTAACACACTTGTGGTTGCTTTGACTTTGCTAACTTTGTTGCTTAAATTTACTTTCAACATGGTAGAAGTTTTAATTCTGAGATCGGAAGCATGCAAGCTCAATTTCAAACTACCACCTCATGTGAATGGCAAGGCGATTTACTCAAATAGGACCAATGCAAGCTACATTTGATGAATATAGACGTCATGTGCAATGTGGGTGTAATTCAAATGGAGAAATATATTTTGAAAATGGTAGTTATCAATTTAGTTATTAACTCAAGTATTTATGTGATATAGGTACTCTTTATGCATGATACATAAGACATTTAGAGTGAACATT
>Ga0116229_10009781_pt1 | contig 14554 bp, 7 predicted proteins | sample S1TSphgellanicum_3_FD_87313 | JGI IMG/M metagenome (GOLD analysis project Ga0116229, IMG submission 87313) | Host-associated microbial communities from peat moss isolated from Minnesota, USA - S1T2_Fc - Sphagnum magellanicum MG | ecosystem: Host-associated > Plants > Peat moss > Unclassified... | reverse complement strand
AAATTTGTCTATTATTTTAATTTGATTCCCTCCCAACTTTTGTTGTTCTTTACCTCTAACAGAAAGAAAAAAAAAAAAATCTTCCCCCCCCCCCCCCCCACACAATGGTAACGTCAAAGGATAATGAATCTCCATACCAGGCTTTATTATGAATGTTGATGTGTCAAATTTTCTTTTTAAGCTAACCTTAAAAACATAAAGGCTTATGAACTCATGCACTATGGTGCTCGGAATTCTGTTTGTGATATTCATTATCCCTAAATGTCATAGAATGACAAAATATACACTGAAAAGTGGACCAAATTTGGTGTGCTCCGACCTTCAAGGATTGGGGCCTTTTTGCAGTGCCATGTATCTAAATCATTTCACTCACCCAATGACAAAAATATATTAGTTATAAACTCACACATCCTCAAGGCATTTGCAATGCTATGTGTGTCAAACTCATTGCACTCATTTCACTCACCTAAATAATAGTAAAACCATTTATGAACTTATGCATCGTCAACATATTTGCAAATGGTATGTGTGTAAAAATCATTTCCTTCACCTAACAATGTCAAATAATTAAGAATTCTCACACATCCACAAGGCATTTGCAATGAGCTGTGTTAAAAAATAATCTCACCTACATCCAAGTCCCCCTCCCCCGCCCCAAACCCATGTGACCATTCTGAAGATGTGTCTTCGACAAACAAAATAGACAAAGTTCCCTGTTTCATAGAGGGCCAAAATATTTGTCCAGAGGTGGCATTGAAATCATTACAATTAGAATTATTATTTTCATCATGGGTTGTCTACAAGGGTACACAAAGTTTCCAGTCATCAATTTTGGGTACTTTGAAAAATGTGGTAATATGGATATTTGTCCTTTTCAGTGTACCTGTGAGCTGAGTATGTAGTTATAGAATGTTTTTTTGGATATATTTAATTTCCAAATGAATTGCTATTGTGATTGCAAAGTGAGAACAACATTTCTGGCTAAAGAAATTGTGTTAAGGCAGCTATAATTTGCAACAAATGCTTGAAAATTAATAGTCAAGTTACTGTAAGCCTGAATTGTAAGACATTGCAGTTGTGATGCAAGAGCACAGTCTACAGCGGGTGTGAGAGCGTTATGAAACCTTTTGTGTGTCGAGTTCTTATGGAAACAGTTCAGAATTCTAAAACTAACCACATATATATATTCTTAACACACTGACTGAGAACTTCTCAATACTTATGGTCTGTGTCAACCTGAACTGGAAGGGCAGTGTCTCTAAGCACAAGCTAATCCAATAATTGTCACCTACAATGGGTGAAATAAGTGTACATATTTCATCTAAAATTAAAACCATATTTTAATCATTTAAAAAAGATAGGTAAGTATTGATATGCCATCAATTTGGCCTCCTTTTGGTGTAGGCTAAGGCGCCAAAAGACAGCCTCATACCATGCCTAGCACAATTGGAATGCCCAAGTCACAGGGATTTTGTTTTTGGGGGGTTTAATAGTTAGTTAGAGGTCTCTCTTCATTAGGTTTTTTGGGTTTGAAAATCATAACACGTTAAGCTGGCCTGAACTTGTACGTTCTGTCTTTAAGACAGCACAATGTATTATCAAAACAATTTCGATCGATATCCTCGATTCAAAGTTTCATCCAGCTCATTGCCTGGACATATTGTTAGGTCTTGACTTTATCTTCTCATATGTGTCTATGAGATTCCTTGTTACAGAATTGGATAAACACTTCATTCAAAAGGGCTCCCCAAAACCCTAAACCCTACATCCTAAGTACAGCAACCCTATTCTGCTGTGTAATGTGCCATTTTCTGTAAATAAGAAAATTAAGCCATGTCTTTTATCAAGTGGGCACTGGGCGGGCATTCATGGTTTGTTGCATTCTGCTTCCTAATTGCTCACATGCCACTACACCTAATTTTCCTCAAGCTGCAGGGTGCTCAGTAAATTTTTTTACTGGCGACTTTGGGCTAACCGTTTTGAAAATTTATCAGCCAAGACAACACATCTCTTCACCATGGCAAGTATATCCTCAATCACTTAGTTTTTTGGCCTTACAATCTGTCTATACCAAGATGTACCAATGTGAATTGTAAATTTACCCATTATTTGGATTATTGGCTAGCAATGCATGGTGAGCAGAGTTTTTTTCTCCCAATTTTGTGATTAAAAAAAATTGGCGACTTTTTCCAAAATTTTAGTCAAATTTACACTAGGAAAAGAAAAAAATTCTATTTGTTTCTGTTCAAAAGCAACAGAATTTGCCAGAAAAATAAATCACATCAGTTTGTGGTGAAGTCCTCTGAAACAGCATTTTCTTTGTGACCTGCATTTAGAATAAAAACGCCATGTATGCTTAAGAATTAAAAAAGCCAACACTTCAGTTTCTCTCATTACACGTGTTCATTCATGCCCATTTTCTTTGGTGTTTGTCATTAGGATTGATTGAGTCTTTTCACAATCTTAGCTCCATATGTATTCATAATTATATCCACATTTCTTCTCAACTTCTTATATGTTCCAAAGTTTTCAAAAGGAATGTTGAAATTGAGGATGGAGTGGTCGTGGAACCATATCATCTACTTTTAGTCATTGCCACTTAATGGATGAAAGATGAAACACAATTAAAACCTCTTTGAGACTTCTCTTAAGGGTGTCTGAAATATGTTTGTGTGAATGTTTTGAGGATTTCAGTTCAACAAAACACAATTCCCACACACGATATGAGGATGTGGGGAGTTGCTAGACAGGCATCCAATGTCACAGACATCTTGCATTGCTTCAATGGTAAATTTTGATGCTTGAGATTGAGTTGTAGGAGTGATGTTTAAGTCATTCCTATCAATCTGCTATCAATAGAAACATAAAGATATCATTTCACATCATACTACTTACACCCTCAGGCCCTCTAGAATGGGACATTTTGCAATGAATGCATCTGCATCTTTGCCACTGGATTTAGTCACCTTCCCACTTCAGGACCCAATTCTAATACTAGACTTCGACAGTTCAGTCCAATCCAATGTTGTGCTTTTCCCCCCATTTTAGGAATTGGAGTCCATTATATGCAACTTCTCCCTAGCCATCCTTGACAAGGCCTTTCTTGGAGCGGAAGAGCTCCAGGTTGAGATCCGGTTGGGCACCCTCAATGACTGCATCACCTGGCCACCCAAATAGAGGGAGACAGACAATAATCTTGAGAAATCTGAGAGACACAGAGCACACAATGGAATGCTGGTTTCACTCTGAATAATTTATTGCTACTGATCCATACAATTTCAAAATCCAGTCAACAGACCTGCGGCCTGAAAGCTCATCTCTTTCATGATCCAGCCTTCCCCATCAGCCACAATCATTTTTCTTACAGGGCACATAAGAACATTGAACTTACTAGTTGGTATCTCAAGCTGTTTAGCCCAATCCTCAAGTGCCTGAAAATCCCCAAAAACAAACAAGTGTCATATTTCTGGACATTGTTCACAAAAAAATCCTCAATTGTTGAAAAGATAGCATAGACCTGTCATTTGGTGCCTTAATCTAAACATGATAACAAGAGATATCCCAATGAAGGAGCATGCTGCATCTGTTGAGGATAAGTCTAGACCAGGCCTAGAGCATGGAGTTAACCTTGTGAAAGTAAAAAAAGTCCTGAACCATCACCTTCACAATACATGGCATGAGACAGCAGTGAAAAACCCACACTCACAACAGAAATTGATCAGATGTCCATCTCTATCAGTAACTACAAAGCTCATGGACAGTTCACCTTTGTGCATGTGGAATAGATAGGGTCATCAGCATCACTGACAACAGTTAACCCAGCACGGGCTTGCAACTGTCGCAACCAGGTTCGATTCTTGACCAAATTGTTCCTTGCTATGTCAATCAGATCCTGCAAACTTCACAAGCAACTTCAATGTTGGAAAACCTTTCAACTCCAGCCTTGCAAATCAGGCCTTGCCTCTGCAGCTCAAATTTGTCTACTTCCTGCAGATCAGGCTCTGTTAATTTGACTGCCCAAAGTGTACATTAGCTGACATGTCTTTGCACCTATTCACTGCCTTTCCCATGTGTGATAACCAGTGGTGAATGCAAGATACTTTTTTCACAGAGTAAACACTTGCTGCAGCTAATGTGCAGCAGACAGCTACACACCAACATAGACTCAGTCTGGAAACATATGCTGCTATGGAGCAGAGATCTGGACAGCCAAAAGACACAAGTATAGGACATAAAATACAATTGCTGAAAGCATCACAGCTTACTCAAAGGTGTTGGAACCTGCAACCCAACAACTTAAAAGGATGGCACAGACATTCTCTGTGGTACCAAAGAACAGAAATCTGCAGTACATGAATACCTGTTTTGCAGCCAAGAGCTTGTCACATTCCTCCTGCAAAATGGGAAGCTCTTCCTGCAGCCTTTTGAGATGAGAGATGAGCTTTAGTGGGTTGACCTGTGTCCACAAACCACACAAGGTAGGTGAAGGGCTTGGGTCAACAGAAAGAATGGCCACCATGCATAAGCAGAATTAGTGAATTGAGGAAGGTTGACAGTAGCTTACACTATTGGAATATGCAGTTTCAAACTCTGCCTCCAGCTTATGCAGCACCAACTGCATAATCAGACACATGATCCATGTTATATTCAGAAAAACTTACCTATCTAGATTTCAGCAGATAACCACGTATTCTGTAGCTCTCATGTACATCTGTCTTTCAAGCAGATCTGTTACTGCCATATGTTCTCACCAGTACTTGGGGACTTGGGTATTCACATTTTTCATTTTAGGGTTTGAGGAGACTCTTTTGGACTGATGGGCTAGAAATGATGCCTCCAGTCGCTAAAATAGTGTTAGCGAGGTGAGATGAAAGAATTCAACAAAGCAAGAGAAAGAAAGAAAGAAAGCCAAACTGTGTGCAGCTGTTATTTTCAACAAAGAAGACTGGCTTAATCTGGACACACATCTGTATTATCACTTTCTGATGGTTGCCACAAGTTCGAAACAATGTAGTAGCTTCTCCTTTGCTCTGTGTACGCAACCCTCCACAATTGCAGGGACTGCCATGAGCAACGACTAATACTAGGGGAAGGAGCGAGGCAAAAAACAAAAATAATATAAAATGAAAAAACAAAGATATCTTCGATCTTGCAAAGAGAGGATAGCTCAAGGATGCACCTGCATTAGGGCAGCAGATTGATGGATCGCATAGGAGCAAAAACGGAACAGAGAACAAAAGGATAACAGACGACGACCTGTAGGGCGGCATCTGCGTTGACGAAATGCGCTTCAATTGTCTTCACGGCAGCTTCACTCGCTTTACCAGTGCTGCTGTACCGCGACTCCATGTTCCTTTCTCTATCTCCCTCTCTCGCGCGCAAGAGATTCTTGCTCGGTCCCCCTTCGCTTGCTCGTTCGCTGCTCCGTCGTCTTTCTTCTAGCGCTCTGGTTCCAAAGACTCTCAGGCTGTTCCGATGCGACTGTGAACGGTAACTAACATAAGTAAGAAATTTTGGACCATGGGTTAAGCGCGGGAACTGAGTGTGAGATGGCGGGCGGACAAATGCGGGCAATGAAAAAGATGACTAATTAAATAAACCGTTTTTTAAACATAGGAAGGTACCTAGTTTCAAACGTTAAGCCACCTTGTAGGTACTAATGCTACATTTACACCTACCTGGTTTTAGAGGGTCTAATGTTAAAATTTGCTAACACTTAGTGAACACCTAAATAATGACGTGCCCCCTATCACTAACACTAGAGTTAGCTACCTCTAAAACTGGCCATTCACACATAACCATTATTTTAGGGTTCGGAAACTTTAGCAACATACCTAGAGGTATCATGATTCACACCAATCATGGTGTTTGGGTAACATTTTTTGTTCCTTTTTTTTGGTGTTCCCATATGTTGATCCTACATATGCAAACAATCATCCTTTGTAAAGCTCTTCTTCTTTGAAGCTCATGTTCATTTGTTTTGTTTTTTTTACTAACAATCATCCTTTGTAAAGCTCTTCTCCTTTGAAGCTCATGTTCATTTGTTTTGTTTTTTTTTACTAACGTTCCCTTATGAAGTTCCTGTCCTCTAAAACTCCTACTCATTTGTTATGTTCTTTTCCTACCATTCTCCTATAAGCTATTGCTTTTTATCTACATTCATTTTGCTTGAAACTTGACACTACTTTCTATGATCTTGTAAATGTGTCGACTTTTATTTTCATGATTTTGGCTTTTCTGATTTTGATGTTTTCACATGTTCTCATTCTACTTGAGGCTTGGTGCTTTAAAAATGCACCTTCAAAGAACATTCACAATATTTCAAATCACATGACAAGAAAATCCATAAGGTGAATAAGGAACATAGTGAATGTGCTCTCCAATTTGAATATTGTTATGTGTCATGCATTCGAAAGTAAATTGACATTAAAAGAAAAATCAACAATTGGAGGATCAAATAAGTTCACATAACTTATAGCTCTTGTGCTTGAATTACATGTAATTCTTATGCTTGGATTATTAATGGCTTTTATGCCTTGATCGTCAACAATTTTGGTGCATGGACTATTTGAAATTGCATTTTGAGGTGTAGGCAAATTGTCTTGTGAATGCATGTCATCGTTATCATCTTCAATATCTTGCTTTGATAGTTTCTAGATTCCATCCCCTTTAACATTTACATCTTGGTGTATAGAAGAACATTGATATTGTTGCCCCCCCCCCAAAAAAACTTTAATCAACTCATAATATTTTCTATTGTATTGAGGAGGCAAATGAAAATGTTCCTTATTTTAAAACATCAAGTTTCAAAAACAAGTATGACTATGATTGGCTTTATGACAATCTACAAGTTTTTTGAAGTCAAAGTTCAATGAATTGCAATTATCTTGGCATATGATGCCATTTCTTGCAAATATGTTCTTAGTTGTTTTCCATAGATCTTTTGCAATTTTCTCTTGGCATTCCACAATAGGGATCATATGCATGTTTTTAGATTGATGAATTTTTTTAAAGCTCCATGTTTTGTTTGTTTACAAGCAATGTGCACCAAAACATTGCGATGTTCCCAATTACCATGTCATTACCGAGGAACTACACCTTTTCCTCTATTTCACCCTTCTGATTTGTTGCCATTGTGATTTCTTCTTCAATTGATTCCTAACCTACTTGCTTGTGAATTGATGTTAATGCCTATATCAATGTTTGTTTGTGGATTTCCACCTCCTATGAACTTGCACCTATTTGTGGATTTGTGCACACTTGCACATTCACATTTTAATTTGAAGCCATCATTTCTTGTTTTGTTTAATAGTTTTTTCACTATTTTTGGTTTCAATGTTTCTTTCATGGTAGAGCATCTTAATGCACCCACCAACTTTTTTAGAGTTTTTATTCACATTAATGGAGCACCAAAATACACAATGCAATTTTTTTGTGATGATGATAGTTTATCATTGTTGAAATGATTGTAATTCATTTGAAATCTATGTTTTTGAATGTGTTTTATCATTTTGATTGTCTCATATTGTTGGTTTGTCTTGTGATGACACAAAATGTTAACATGTCATGTAGGATGTACACATCAACTATCTATTCATAAAGATGAACAAGCAACAATGTTACATGATTAACAATTTGACAATGTTGGTAACCACAACTATGAACTAACCAAGTGCGGATTTGAGGTTTTTGATTTGAGGGTTTAGGGTTTGGAAAAATTTTGAATTCTAAACTTCAACATTAAAGTTTACATTTTGAGGTGCATATAATTTTGATGAATTATGGGTTGTTTAGTATAAGGGTTTAGGAATCGAGTCTTCTTGGGTTTGCAATTAAAAATTTGGTGTTTAAAAATTATGGTTTAAGGTTGAAATTTTGAAGTTTCAAGATTATGCTGTAGGAATTAGGGTTAGGGTTTAAGGGTTGAGGTTTTTTAGGTTTAAGGTTTGGGGTATAAAAATTAGAATTTTATGTTTTAAGGTTTTAAGCTTCAATACTAGGGTTCAAGTTTTGGGGTTATAGTTTAGGTCCATGTGTGAGGGTTAGGATTAGACCTCGATCATCAATATAAGAGCTTTTCACATTTTTTTACATATTAGAGTTCATGTTGTTATGGATTTTGCAAAGCAAAACCCTTTTTATGTGCCTTTTTACATTCTAGAGACCAAGTTGTTATGGATTCTACAAAGTTAAGCTTTTTTACATATTTTAATGTGTTATGGAACATGTTGGGTACATGCCATTATGTGTAATAAATGCCTATGAAAAATTTATTGGGCTTGTCCAATTTCCTTTTAATCCTAAGTTCCCCCATATTCCTTTCAAACACCTTATTAAACACAATGGCATGTATCCAACATGTTCCATAATGTATGGATATCACAATTTACAAAATGACCTTGTGGATTTACAATATGGGGATGGTGGATTTTGCTCAATGGGCTTGTAATTTTTGAACGACAATTAGGTTAGGTAGACCCAAGAAAACCTATCCATTGTGCCTTGTGAAAAGATTAGAAAGTGGTTGAAAATGCCACATGAAAACCATTATGTATTATGGAATAGGCAACCAACTACCCATTACGTTGGGTAAGTTGCCTTTGGTAAGTCCATTAGGTTGAGACAGGTAGCACACCCAACAAAACATGTTTATTAATGGCAACTTATCCAACATAATGGGCAGTTATGAACTTGTTCCATTATGTTAACATATGTGGTTAATGATTATGCTAGTTCAAGAACAACCATAGTGAACCAACACCTACCATCGCACCATGAAGGATGGATGGTAAGTGGTTAGGAAACAATTTTTCTATTAGTTTTCAATTTTGTAGTTAATCATGGATGGTGAACTTGGTTGCTATTTTTTGCCTACTTGCAAAAAACACCATTATTTTTTTATATGTATATTTGGGTCCCTCACTTGCCTTAAGAGATTCAATTTTATGGAGAATGTAGGAAAGAAGCTTTTAACACATGGAAGTTACTCTTCAAGCTTTCACATGAACTTCCACTTGGTTTATTGGAATAACAAATTCTACAAAGTAAGTCATCATGTGTTGGGATGACGATTCTATGAAGGTCACATCATCTAACGCCTTGCCCAACATGTGTATTCATTTATGTCAAGGTCTTATACACTCAACAACAATATAGATTCCAAAATATACAAATAGTTCCACCACAAGAAGTTCTGTCCTAAGAATAATATATTACATTAAAATTCTATTATAAACTCAAGTTTATGGGAGAAAAGTTTGTTGGCTTTATGAAGGATTTTGAAAATCTTTTTCTCACATTTATATTAAGAGTTTTCTTTTTCTAACCCTCTTAGAATTCATTGCCCATACTTCAAAATTCCAAGTATAGTTCCATTGCTTTTCCTTTAACCATACAAATGAATATAAAGTTGTAAATAATGATATTATGTGAAAATTCAATCCAATTTTTTCAAAAAAAATTGTAAATATTTCGTAATGTGCACAAGGTAAAACTAGATACTTAAATGTTTGAAACAAACATTAGTTATGAATGGATATAATTTAGATTTTTGAAGTTGGGATTTTGGCTTTAGGATTTTCCATTAAAGGTGTTATGTTGTTGTGGGTGATGGATGTATATGTGGATTAAAAAAACATCCATTTTTTTTCATCTGGTGATTATGATTTTTTGTTTGCACATGGTCCATGAAAGCTAATGAAAATCTATAAATTTAGGCCACAAGGTGCCACCATTTTGGGTGTCATTAATTAAATGGAAAGTAAAACATTCATATGTTACATTTTAAAGAAATGAAGACAATAATAGTTTTTTGTTATACATAAGAAATGTGTTTGGTAATTTGAAAGCAATATAAATTGGTTTGTGAAAATCTACCCAATATGCTTTTATTACACCATATTTACATTCATTTCTAGGGACATTTGCCCATATTTGGTCTAGTTGAGATATAGCTTTTGTGATGCTTTCATTAAATTATGATTTTAATTTTCATTTATCCATGAAATCTAATAGCTTTTGTTAATTTTTTGCATGGTTATTATTTTATAAAATGTCGACATTAAAATCTCCCATTATGATGATTAGACAATGTTCAAAAGAATGTTGAATTATAGTTTGAAACATGTTTAAGAATGTAGAAACTAAACATGAATGAACTTTTGTAAAACCACATGATCCGACAACCTGATTAATTACCAACAAGGAAAGGATTGTTAAGTAAAATAATAATAATAAGAAAAATGGAAAGACTTGAAGGTAGGGACTACCTTTTGTCTACCTACTATCATGTCGTAACTATTGTTTTGCAACAAGTATCGTCCCCATAACCACTTGTAAACCTCATGTAATTGTTGCCTATTGTTTATATTGCTTACAAACCTTTTGTGGTTATTACCTATTATGACAAATGCAAACATTAGACACCATTTTCTAATAAATGGAATTCATCCATAATGTTCATCCATAATTCCTAATTAAGTTTTAATTAAATTCTAGTTAACTCTCAGTTAAATTCTAATTAGATCTTAGTTAAATCCTAAATAAGTTTTAATTAATTATTAGTTAAATTCGAGTTAGCTCTAAATTAACTTTTAGTTAATTCCTAGTTAAATCCCAATTAAGTTTTAGTTAACTCGTAGTTAAGTCTTAATTGAATCTAATTAATTCCTAGTTGACTCTTAATTAAATTTGAATTAAGGTTCAGTTAAGTTTTAGTTAATCATAGTTGACTCATAATTAGGAAGGTTCCCAAAAAGCTTCTTTACTTGATGCACACAAAAAAACTTCCTTGAAAGCTTTTTTGAGCTAGGACCTCAAAAGGGGTATAAATAAGAGTAGGACCCTTCATTTCTTATAGTCTATTCAACACTAGTCTTAGGCACGATCTTACATCATAGCTTTGTCATGTTCTTTTCATGTTCATGTTAGCATATGTTAGCATAATAAAGACTTGTTTTCATGTTTGTTTTGCACATCTTGTGTTTTTGTTCTTAGTTCTTGTGATCTTATTTTCAAATCACATAATCTTCTTTTATTCGTCATTTGAAAGTTAGACTTAGACCTTTCCTTTAGCTTTTGTTATCGTGGTTTTTTGTGTCCTTGACACCTACCATTTGTAGCAACGTTGTTTTCCCTATAAACTTTAAATCTCATTTCTAACAAACTTTATTATTTCCTTCCAAAAGGTATTTCTTATTCAGATTGTACCATAGAAAGTGGAAAGGTATATAAGAAATGAATAATTAATATGTGAGCACAACAAAAATATACGTAATATTAATCTTAACTACTATTTCTTTTCTTTTCATTTAAATAGAACCAAACACCAACAAAAAACCATGAAAATCCATTTGTCGTTTTCCATTACGATAATGAAAATACAACTTACTTCCATATTCTCCTCCTCTCTCTTCAATGTCACATACATGCTTCTTCCCCAAAAAAACTTTCTTAGCCACATCCAATTTAAAATCATAATCTTTTTAATGAAAATTTTCCTTCCTCCCAAGAAATAAATAAAGAACCCAAAAAGGATGCTCACCACATAAAGGTTAAGTCCTTATCCTTTTAGATTTCCTTACCCTAATCCCTTCCACACATTCTAGTTAAAGGAAATCCATCCATCTTTTATCCATTTGGATTAATTGACCTAAATGGCTTCACCCTTTAGTAAATAAAAGATGGTAAATAAGATATTTGCCATAAGTAATTAAATAGTTATTTGGATGTTTTTCTAAGTAAATAAGACCAAGATATTATTTTTAATAATTAATATTACTTTTATTAAATTCATCCTAGAATTAACTTTTGATTATATTGCCCCATGAAGGTAGTTCACTATATTAACAATATTATTATCAAAACACACTTTCACTTTTAAATTCATTTAAGATTATTTTGCCATTTAATGATAATTACCATCTAATGATGGTACTACTGTCTCTTAAAACCCATGGTGTTTAACCAACATAATATAGTTTTTTGCCCTTACCAACTTTATACACACATATAATATGTATTGTTTTTCATGTATTGATATTAAAAGAAGTTGTATATTTTGAACCATCAATAGTTATTGTATTTAAAGAATTTAAGTGCATGTGTATGTCATACCATCGTGGATAGAAATATATGAATATTTCAATGATTTTAGAAATTTGTGCACATTTGTTGATGCATGGTGTATTTTTGTTTCTATAAGACATAAAATATGAGATATTTCAAGGTTATGATCATGGTTGATGTCTTCATAATGCTGGTGTAAAGTTCTATTCAAGGTTTGTATATTACATGTGAATTATATAAGTTTTTAAAATTGAAGAATTAATGGTATCCAAGTCACAATTGTTTTATTCTATTCATTCCTATATGTACTTCTGGATCCACATAGAAAATTTCCTATTGGAGAAAAGTTAACAAAAATAATTTTTCTTTTGTTCAAATGTAGGATATATGTTAACCCATGTTTTTTAACATTAGTAGGATCAAAAGTTAATTCATCTAATGATATCCTTGAAAACAACAGATGATTTTTACTATTGTAAGTTGAATTGGAAATTGAATCCTTCTTATGATAAATGATTGATATTTACCAATTCTTATATATTTGATGATAGGTTTAATTGGTGTCCATTTTGATTCAATGTTGTTGTAATAATGATTGTATTTTTCTTTTGTCAATGTTCCAATTAAATTTTTTTTAAACATTATCCATATGATGGTTTTGTCATAATATGTTTTTGATATTTTAAAAATGTCATCAATTCCATTCACAAAATCATCATACATTGCATAATTACCGACATATAATTCAATCAACATATCTTTTTAAACATATATTGTAGAATGTAAACATGTAATGTTAATTGGATCATTTGAGAGTTTGTAAGATGGTGGGCATGATTGATGATTAATGTCCATTGTTTTGAAAATAAATGTGGGATTTAATTTATTAGTGAACACATATTCCTTGTGTTTTTGCAGAAGTTTATTTGTATAAAATAAATATGGAATAGTAAAATTGTTGGGTGGTTGTAAATTACAAATTGAATTTATAAATTGAATATTTTCTGTATTTTTTGTTGTAGTGTGAAATTTGTTCAAAGTTTATATGAAGACCATTTCAGATTGTCACATAACTTTATTTGATTCATAACATTGGACATACATTTGCCAAAAAAATGGTGTTAATGCATTAACATTGTTTTTGATATTTTGAAATATTCAATTATCTTTCACACGGGGTATTCGATAGAAATCACTTATCATGATAACATCCACACCACCAAAAAATTTGTTTTGAATATGTTTTATGGACCTTAACCTATTATTTATAACATTAAACCTTCTAGCACCAACAAGTGATATTTCATCTATCACAAGAAATTGCAATTGTTCATATTGGCATGTAAACCACTAGAAGGAATTATGTCCTTTGCAACCAAGAAATCAATGACTATATGTCCTAAACAACTACATAATTGATTGTAGTCATAGGATATTATTACAAATCCTATGTGAAAAACTTTTTAGTCATATATTAATGGTCCATTTGATTAGTAAATGATGATATGGTAACAAGAACGATGACATTTTTTTTTCATTGCAAGTTTTCATCCATATGGCATCCACGATTGATGACAAAGTGACCTAGATGTCCAAGAAATCATTTGAAAACATGACTAAAATAAAGTCATTAAAAATATGACCAAAGAATAACTATACAAATGATGTGGCCAAAATGATGTGTCATTACATAAACAATTTGATCATACAATTATTTTACAATGATTAAAAAATGACTATTAATAATTTAATATGAATATAAATAAACATAATGAACTACAACATGTAAGGAATTGATTTTGATTAATATTATACATATAGGTAATATAAAAACCTTTATCAATTTTTTTAAAAAAAATTGATATAATCCATTTTAAATATTCAATGCAAATAAATTAGATATTATACATTGAAATAAATTTAATGGTTAAAGTATGATATATTATAAATAAATTTTAATTGTAATTTAACATAAAATGGAAGTGTAGGAGGTGGGAAATATATAATTTATTTGTACATTAAAAAAATTATATAATATGTGTATAAAATAAAATTATTACATAATAAAATAATATTATATGCATAAAAATGAATAAAATTTATAATTTCAGAAATTAGTCAATATTCAATTTTCTATTATTAAAATTAAAAAATATTTAGATTAAATTTATACATCATATTCAAATTGATTCATATAATGTTTTTTAATATATATAGATACAATTGATTTATGATCCATTTTATGTGGATAAATTATATGGATTCATACATTTAAATTTTAAAATATTATTAAAATTATGATATATTGAAAAAAATTATATAACATAAATTCCTAAATCAAATGAAAATTTTAAAAATTATATATATATATATAATTTATGTATTAGCTATAAGGTTTTCCCATTTACAAATCATGTGTTTGATTTTAGTTTTTCCAAATAATAGCCATTGAAATGTTATTCAATAAAAAATTAAAATAATTTTTTTT
>Ga0116229_10009780_pt1 | contig 14555 bp, 2 predicted proteins | sample S1TSphgellanicum_3_FD_87313 | JGI IMG/M metagenome (GOLD analysis project Ga0116229, IMG submission 87313) | Host-associated microbial communities from peat moss isolated from Minnesota, USA - S1T2_Fc - Sphagnum magellanicum MG | ecosystem: Host-associated > Plants > Peat moss > Unclassified... | reverse complement strand
TTTTTTATAAATATAAAAAAAAAAAAAAAAATAAAAAAATAATATTTTTTTTTTTTTTTTTTTTTTTTTTTTTTTTTTTTTAATAATTTTATTTATAAAGTTTTGGTTTGAGATAACCTTCAATGCAATTTTGAAAATGATTTCTTGGATTTATAAAACCTTTGTTTCCATTAACTTCCCAAAAACTTTGGAATTTGACTTAGTTTAAAAACAAGTTTGATTTTATTTGCATGCACCCAACTAATTTTTAGAAATATATTAATAATATTTAGTATTATTTGTTATGTGTAACCAAAGAAAACTAATAATTCACCTTAAAACAAGGGTTTGATTACTTTCCTTTTAAATAACTTGTACTTATCTACAAAACTTGGGCTTGTTTAAAGATTGCGGGTTTGCATTTTAATTTCAGCAAGAAAGTAGTTGCATGGTTTGGATCCAAATTCAATTTTAGTAAAATTCTAAATGTTCAGTCTAGATATCCCATAATCTAATCCAAAACCTTTAGACTTGAACTTGCTAACAATGGTCTAACATATACATATATGCTTGATGTCAACATTAGTATTGATATTAGTATCAAGGACCTATTAATTTGTTATGACGTGAAGCAATATGGACCTTGCATTTATACCATGTAAGGACACATGAAATAATGTTATATATAAATTTGTTTTATACCAATTTCAATACAAGGTGTAAAATTGTTTCAAACAAGTTTTAAATCAATCTTGGACCCAATACCAAGATCAAGTTAACATGAAAGGTTTTAAAAAGACCATGTACCAAAACTTGGTTGGTATGTAATTTTTTATTATAACTTACCCAACATTAAGACTAAATTCCAATGACAAGAAGAATGAGGAATTGGTATATATGGGTATTTTGAAATCCCCACATGTGGATTCCATAAACAATTATAAGAATTCTTGGTTTTTCAAATGGTCCAAGTTGATTAATGGATATGTCCACTTTGACTAAAGGCTCAAGGCATGTACTTTTTCACCAATCAACTTGATTAGAGTGATTTATTTGATCAATACATTTAGTTAAGTTAGGCAACCCTAGTCAAAATGGCCAATGGGTTTTAATCAAATGGGACATCTAATAAAATTGAATATAAGAAATTAACATCATTAGTCAATATGACCAATATTTTTTAGTCAAATGGGACATCTTATGCCTATTACATACCTATCTCCTACCTCCCAACTATAATTTTACAACCTACCTACCTACATATTATTTATGTACCTACCACACCTGCTTAAATGTACTACCTACTATTAACCCAATTTTTCAATATGAATGTAGTAACTAGTTTAATTAACTAGTAACCAGTGAGGCAATATGACCTAGGGTTATTTTAGTTTTTGGTTAACAAGTCTTAAGTTAATTGGTATGTTATAAGAATTAGTTTGTTACTATAACCTGCTGATTAACATAACTGGTGAATTGAACTTGTGACCAATAACTTGTTATTTTGATTTTGAAATTTTATAAATTAGTGACTATTTAAGTTACAAACAACACTATGAGTTGGTATAACTAAAAGGACTTGGAGATAAAAGAGGTTTTTCATCTTTTCATTTTTTTGTCACTCTTGAAGAGTTTTTGAATGTTTAATCATGCTTATTTTTATTTCTTTTGAATCTTTTCCTTTTTAATTTTTATAATGCAAGCTTGAAAAATGTTGTTATTGATGAATAAACAAAAAACCACAATGCTTCTTATGTTTTAATATTCAAATTTGGAGCAACTTGTTAATAATTTCAGAAAATTAAAAAAAAAAATTTGAAGAGAAAATGTGAAACTAAAAAGAGACAAAAAACACCTTTAACATTTGGTGACCATGTTGGGGAACAAAATTGTAAGCAAAAACATTTATGTTTTCTGGTTTTAGCAATTATTTTGTTCTAATATTTTTAAGTTTGGATTTGTATTAATCTTTAAAATTTTTTAAAGATTATCTTTTGTGTTCATACTTTTTTTTTTCCTTTACAAACCAATAATCAATATTTTTTTTGGATTTACATGTTGATTATTTACAATTTCTTTAATAATTTGTTGATTAAAAAATAATCTGAATTAATGATTTCTAAAAGATGTCAAGAATAGTGACAAGGGGGGCCTAAGAAGGTAATTAGAATTAGAAGTGCCGCAATAGCCTGTTCATGAAGTGATTCAACCACAAAAACAACCACATTTTCAATCGAAGGAGTACAATCGATTAAAGCTCCTAGCAATGAACCTCAACAATCCGTTACAACATAAGTACATTTCCATTAGATACTTGTAGAGTAGGAGGAAAGAAGGGAACCACAAGTACTTTCAATTGGTTGATTTTTGACACCCTAATATTAGTTGTCCCAACAATGGAGGTCAAATGCACAACTAGGTGCACAAAACACTGAACCTATTCGACATGTTGATGAGGTAAGTTCTACAAGATAGAAATAGTAGTTTGCAACACCCGATTATTACATTCCTAGAACAATTGTGCCCTCTCAATTAACATCAATTGTTGGTTATTATACATTTGAACTAGTTTTTGTTTTGAATCCAACCACAATAGATTGAGAATTGGAATGTAACCAACTTTTAACCGAGTTGGAACAGCTACGTAACTTGGAGTGAAGACCTTCACATAGATTAAGTTTTCAACATTTTATAAACTTGGTGGAAGCAATTGTGGCCCCTGTTGTTGTTCAACAAACACAACCACTTCATCAAATTGTTTAGTTGAATGTACCTATCATGGGAATCATTGAACAACCATTTATTCAGCGAGGTATATTAGTTACAACCACCCAACCCACTATTGAAGTTGCATTAACTTGTGAATATTCTCAACAAGTTGGAGATGATAAATTGTGGATGATAAATTGAAAGGATTGATTAAAAGTAAGGAAATATTTTAGTTGTTTGGTTATCTATGAAATATGTATTAACAAGTTGTGAATAACTAAATAGTGAATTAGTTAAATATTAATAACTAGTTGGTTAGTTAAATATTAAGAAGTTAATAGTTATTTAAATAATTCATAATGAATACTTAATATTTGTACTGTATAGTTTATATTCTAAATATATGTTAAATTTAATCATTATTTAGTGAGCCATGTATTGGAATTGTTTAAAAATCTAAAAATTAAGAATAAAAGCATGAAAAATGTTTTGAAGTTGCAACTTGGTTTTTGAGGAAGTTGCAACTTCAAAACTTATCCCATATTGTTTATTCTCCATTCCTAGTTTGAACATTATATAAACAAAGGGTGTGGTCATTCAATTTCACATTAAAAAATGTGTGCACATGGGATGAGCCATTCAAAAGGTTTAACCCAAGAAAAAGAGAAAAATTATGCACAATTTTAAACTACCTACCTCCCCAACTTACTTATATACCTAGTTAAATAGGTGCCTAGTTTGACCCACCCACTTAAATTGACCTATGTACCTACTTACATAAGTACCTACTATATGAGTAGGTATTTAATTTAGGAAGGTATGACCTACCTACCTACTTTTTTACCTAAGTAGGTAGGTAGGTATTTAACCTAAATTTGTAGGCACCTACTTATGTGCCTACCAACCTAATATTAATATTTTGTATTAAATTCATTTTTAAATGCCACGTGGTAATTTACATTAGGCCACATGTCATAATATAAATCATCCAAACATTTGAATTGAATGTCCCAAATTATTCAAAATAATAATAATAATTTTAAATAATAAATATTGGGACATGTGGCAACACATCATTTGCTTTCAATAGTGATCAAAATAGTTGCATCTTAGTCGCATGTGACAATACATGTATAATGGAATCAAAGGATGAACTTATATTTGTTGACTTTTTTTTTCATCCAATATGCTTTGTCATTTGCAACTAATTCTGCATGCAACTTGTCCAAGATGATTAAGGGGATTTTAGTGACAAATGTTGTTTGCAACTAAAATTTAATTGCAAAAACTAGTTGAGAATAAGTGTTTTTCTTCTAGTGCAGAAGGAATAATGCCAGAAAGATTTACAATTTCACAACAACAATATTTAGCTCAAAGATTGAAACTGTTTGTGTTACAAATTGGGATACTTTACAGATTTGGACAAGACAATAAGTTTTGTTGTGTTTTGCAACTTGAAGAGGTGCCAACTATACTACAATGGAGTTGGTGGAGGACATTTTTCCTTAGATATCATGGTGAGAAAGATCTTTAATGTCGATTATTAGTGGCCAACCATGAACATAGATGTGATTAATGCTAACGAACATGTAACCTATTAGCACAAAATATGGCAAAGTTGATTATTATTTTTCTTAAAGAACATTTCCAGAAATGGAAATTGGATCTTATTGGACCTATTAAATTGATGAATCATTAGTCTAGCAACTAGTACATTTTAGTTGCCATTAATTATGCTACCAAGTGGGTGGAGGCCAGAGCTTTACGTACCAATATAATTGTTATTATTGCAAAATTATTATATGACCATATTTTCACCCAATTTGGCTATCCATGTACTACTATTGTAGTTTAGATCAAGGTACCCATTTCATTAACAATGTTATTCATTATTTAACTAATCATTTCATCTTGAAACATACCAACTCTACTGTCTATTATCCATAAGGGAATGGACAAATTGAGTCCACTGATAAAGTTTTTGGTACATTACTCATGAAATTGGTGAATGAGAACCATAATGACTAGGACAAATACTTGTTAATAGTTCTATTTTCTTATAGAACTGCTTTTAAAGTTGGAACCGATCACACTCCATTTCAACTTGTTTACGGATTGCATTTGTTATTACCTACAAAGTACCTATTAACATCCAAGCTAGGGCAAATCTATGATCCAAAATCGGTCAAAGTTCTAACTAGTTGCCTATCAGAACTAGAAAAACTACAAGAAAATTGGTTAGTAGCATAGGACTTGATAACTTCTAACTAGTGGAATTAGTCATTATGGTCTCAAAAAATGGTACATTGAAACAAAACACCAATTTGGAAACTATGTTTTATGGTTTTTAGGGGCTGTCAAAGCACATACCCCTAAGTTTCAAAAACGATGGTTTAAACCATATAAAGTCCAATACTATTTACCAAACAACATAGTACTATTGATGACGATAGATAAATTTGATCCTAACTCAGTACTAGTTAACATTAACAAATTGACCCTATAGGTTTATAGAAGATCAAACATTTCAACCTGTTTTGGTTGAGCCTAGTGATTTTTTATTAGAAGAACCGGTGGAAGAGAAATATTTTAGTAACTTGTCTAACTAACAATAGGTTGAAGAAACCCACTCTAATAACCTATCAAATGAGGAATCGGTTGAGACTATTCATTCTGGTAATTTGCCTAACCAGTAACAGGTCAAACAAACCCACTTTGATAAATTGTCAAATGAGGAATTGGGTGAAATTATTCATTCTAGCAACCTATTCATTAACGAACCAATTCAGTCTAACATTAGAGGTTTGATAAGAAATAATCTGATTGAAAAAAAAAAAAAGTATTGATTTGTTTAAACCAAAACTAGTTCAAATGGGTGATAGTGGTTTGTTGAAGAAGCAATTGGTTAGTAACCAACTTGTTAGCACAAATTTTGCGCAAAGTAATGATATCTCAGTAAACTTAATTACATGTGTTAACTTCTTATGGACAATATGCCTTAAAAATTGCATTGTTCTCCAAGTGCCACCACTTTCCACTTCTCAATTATAATACAAAAAACTAATGTGTCTTTTTGAATGTCTTTTCATTTTTTCATTTTGGATTCCTTATTTTTTTGTTGCATCAAAATGAGGCAATGAATGCTTTAGATCAATTGAGAGGTAGAGTAAGCAAGAGGGAGGCATAATTGAGAAGAGAAAGAGAAAGGAAAGAGGTAGAGGAACTTAAATAATTACAAAAAATTAAAGAGGAAATTTTTAGAACAACTAGAGCAATATAGAATGAACCACTTACATCAAAACCACCTCTTGCATTTTGTGAAAATAATGATAATTCTAAAGAAGGTAGAGATGGAAAACAAGAAATTTTTGAAACATTGAAGCATACTACCATTGTGGGAGGACTTGAAGAAACCGTGAATGTTTTTAGAAGACAAACTACATTACTTGCACCTGCATTCATCATTATTAGTGATTTTGAGGAAGAAAAACATGTTGAGAACAGAGCTACAAAAAAAGATGAACAAGTTCAACAACCTATTGAAGTTGAACAACTGGTAGCATTTTTAGTATTATCGGTTGAAGCAAGACTCCTTGACATAGAGGCTAATTTTCCAGACATACCCATTGCTATACCTACCCAGTCCCAGTCAAAGTACATGTTGAAGCACAAGGGGAAAAAACAGGTTGAAGAGGGCAATTCACCTGCTAAAATAACTTGAAAATGAACACTTGTTGAAGTAAAAGAAATTCAAAAAATATTTCAATGGATCTGAATGGGATCCAAAGAGCAACAATGGGCAAGGCAAGTTGGTTAACTAGGCTTGTTTGTTGTTCATTAGATAATTCCACAACCAAACATATTTGAAGAATTTTTGCATACTTTGGACGAATTTAAATATTCATTTGTGGTGAAAGAATCACCATTGATCAAACGTTAATTGCAAAGTAATTTGGTGTCAATGCTAAAGGAATAGTGGATGCAACAAACACATTAATCAAAGAAATTCAAGTGGCCTTTAAAAACATAACTAGACTAGATGCATTCATCAACAAGGAGCAATGGAGCATCATCCAAATGAAAGAAGAGTATCATGCTAGATTTGCAATCATTTTGCAAATCATTTACTAATAAGAAAGGTTAGCATATTTCAGCAAATGTATTACCATCAGTTTGAACTTGGCAAACAAGGGGTAAAAGATCAACTAGTGTTCTATTATGTTGACACAAATGTTAATAGAATTGATTCAGTAAACTGAACACTAAAAGCAGATAGTAGCAGGGTTAGTAGAATTTGATAGGAAGGCAACAACTTGTTTATTTGGACTTGTTATAAAAATTTGTTTATGTCACTAGTTTCCTTTGTTAGAGGAGGATATTCGTATTGATTCTCCAAAACCACAATCGGTTCAAGGGAAAGAAGATAAGAAGATTGTTACGAAGTAATCTAGATAACCCTCTCCTAAGGTTATGACTAAAGAGTGGTTCATAAATGAACGACAATCAATATGTTCAACCAACATATCACCATGACCAATTTGACAATCACAAGGAGTGAAGGTACAAACTGAACCGTCAACACCTAGGGACCAGTTGAGTTTAGAACCAACTAATGCACCATAGAAAAAATCCCTTGTACTCGTTAATGAATCATGGTTATGGAGGGAGGTGATGAGGACATGGAAGCTGATGTCACCACACAACAAAATAACAAATCAATAAAGATAGAGGGTGACTAGTTCATGGAGGAATGAAGTGAACTTGATTTTGAATATATATTAAATTAGGGATCTTTACTTGTTCAAGAAACTTTTGCTCCTACAAAACAAGTTAGTAACCCCATTATCAACATGTACAAAATTGGTTCATCTAGTTTTGCTTAAACATGTTGAACTAGCTTAAATTAAACCTATTTATATTTTTCCTGAAATGTTAGTAACCTATGGTCAACATGAGAGCCTAAAATAGGGTGCCCTTTTCTTTGAGTAAACAACCCTAATTGTTTAGACATGGCTTCAAATAGTAAACACCTTAGTTGATTTGAAATCCAAGTATAATAATGTTGAAAACTTGTTAGAGGACACTAACAACTAGTTATAGGCTCACTATTTAAAATTGGTTAGTCATAAGCAAGCCCTACAAAATAAAGATAATGATTTAGGTAATCTGAAAGCCCAATTCTTCAAGTAGTAAGCAAGGAACAAACATTTTGTTGCTAAAGGTGTTGAAGCCGAAAGGGCAATCAAGAAGGTTGAAACCTTACAATCTAAGTACAATGAATTAACCCAAGTTCATTTAAAAACCTGTAATGATGTAAAGACCCTACAAACTAATCTTGACTAGTTAACTAAAGACTATGGTAAAATGGAAGCCATTAATGTACAATGGAAAATAACTATGTTGGAGTTAAAGAGTACATGTTTGCAATAAAGGGAACAATTGATAGAAGTCAACATTAGTATGGAAAATAGTACCCATGAACTGAGGGTATAGATTCAAAAACTAAAGGGCGAATTGGAAACATTTGATAAAGTGCCCATTAAAGTTTTTCAACCTACTTACATGGACAACTGGTTGAAGGAGTTTGAGGAATTACTTCTGGACAATGCCTTGCTTAAGGTATAGAACCAAACACTAGCTAATAGAAACCTGAAGTGGAAGAAATGGTGGCAAATAATGAAAGAGATTATTAAACAATAGATCCAAGAAAGTTTGGAGATTGTTTGTGTAAACAAAGAAACATACTTGAATGAACTAGTTGCATATCAGTTGCATTTTGAAGTCTACAAGTATGACTGACTTACTAGCAAACTAGTTGAGGCACTTGTTAATGTTTTTCTAGAAAGGTTCACCTATGCAACCAACTGTTGTAGTTATAAGTTCTCAAAGCGAACTTGTTATTACAACAATTAAAAAAACTTGAACCCATTTAAGGGGGAATAGAATTGGCCATTGTTTCTTATACTTTACATTTGCCCACAAAACCTATGGAAATACTTGTTATGGTTATTAACATTCAGCTAGAAGCCTTGGAATAACATGTGAGTCCAAAACCTATACCATTAGTTATATTAGAGAATGGAGTAGGCACAAAGGTTACTTTGATTAATAATATTACCATGCCTCTGAAGTTTTTAGGATTCCAAATATAGTATTAAAAGACACACTTATTATTGAGAGACCAAAATTTCAACCAATTTTTTAAAATTGAACCTATTGATACCACAGGTGAACGACTTGTTGATATTATAGGTTAACAACATGTTGGTGATCTAGCTACAAGTGTTAAACATGTGGTTTTAGGTGATTGATTTTGAGGACAAAATTTAGTTTTCAAAGGGGTGTAATGTTAACCCAATTTTTTAGTATGTATATAATAACTGGTTTAACCATCTAATAACCAGTGAAGCAGTATGACTTAAGGTTATTTTAATTTTTGGTTAACAAGTCTTGAGTTAATTAGTCTATTATTAAGAACTGGTAATCAGTCTGTTACAATAACCGATTGATTAACATAATAGGTGAATTTAAACTTATGACTAGTAACTTATTATTTTGATTTTGAAGTTGTATTGGCTAGTGATTGTTTAAATTACAAACAATAGTATGAGTTGGTATAACTAGGAGGACTTGGAGATAAAAAAGGATCTTCATCTTTTCATTTTTCTGTAATTCTTGAAGAGTTTTTGAATTTTGAATCATGTTTACTCTAATTTTCTTGTGAAGCATTTCCTTTTCGGTTTTTAGAATGCAAGCTCGAGAAATGTTTTATTTGATGAATAAACAAGAAACCACAATGCTTTTAAAGTTTTAATATTCAGATTTGGAGCAATCTGATGATAGTTTCAAAAAACTAGAATTAGGAATTTAAAAAAAAAAATGTGAAACTAAAAAGGGACAGAAAACACCTTTAACGCCTACTTACTTACCTAGCCACCCACCCACCTACCTACCTACTAATTAATACCTACTCATTTACGCACCCACCTATGTATTTACTTACTTACCCATCCACTCACCTACCTCCTACAACCCACTCGTGCATTTCATAGTCTGTAGTGATGTGTCAAAATAAATAGGTGAAATCAAAAACTTCACAAACCTTGAACATGTTTTGATGTTGTGTTCCATTGGTTAAGGACTTGGTTTACCATTGGGGAGGTCAAGGGTTCAATTCTTAATCCTTATGGCTTATGTACATGTTTAAGGGGTTAATGTAGGTAGGCCAGGTTAAGTAAGTTAAATAAGTTATATTAAATTAAATTAAGGTAAGTTAAATAAGATAGGCTAGGCTACCACCTACCTACTTGCCTTTCTATGACCTACCTACCTACTTACCACAATTTTTCAATAATAATTTTAAAAAATAAATTATTTAAAATATGGGAGAAAATTTGACCAGTCAAATGGTCCATTCTTCATTAGTCAAAATGACTAATCAAATGGTCTATACATTGCAAGTGAAAAAGACCACCTTAGTCATTTTCAACATGTCGAAATTGTTTTGTCCAAAATGACTAAGTGGTCTTCTTGACATTTGTTTAAATTGGTTTTTTTTTACTAGATTTTTTGATAAAAAAAAGTTGGGAACTCTATTATTGCTACTTCAATTTCAAGCCTAACTACTTCATTCCTTTCCTAATAACTATCTCACTCCTTTGGACCTTACCCCACCAACATCCATATATGAAATTGTAAATCAACATGTGCATTTTCATGTGCATGATATTTATATTAATTCAAATTAAATTGGATATTAACATAAATAATGATAAATTAATGGAAACCATATGGGATGTAAGGATTAGCTTATATTATTTACCTAGTTGCTTATTTGTACCTAACTACTTGCTTAAACAACCTACCTACCCACCTACCTACATACTTACCTAATATACCCACCTACTTAGCTTAAATTACCTACCTATTTAATTATGTTTACCTCCCTACCTATTTACCTTTAAGCTACCTACATATGTTTACGTACCCACTTAACCTATGTTACAAACCTACCTAGCCACCTACTTGCCTAACCTACTTACATACCTATGTATTTATTTAATTATACTATGTACTTAACTTACCTACTTATTTACCTACATAAGTAAGTAACCTAGCTAGCTAGGTTAAGTAGGTAGTAACCTACTCACATTACATATGTTAAATAGGTAGGTAATTTGTTAGGCTATGTAGATGGGGAGGTTATAACATAGGCTAGATAGGTTACATATTTATACCTACCTACATAATTATTTTACCTAGGTTTAGGTTAAGTTAGGTAGGTTGGGTAATAGGTAGGCCACTTTTGTATGGGACAAAAGATGTGGAATAATGTAATGTTTCCATTTCATGAAATTTATCCCATATGTTTTGGTAACAAGTTCAATTTTGTAACCTGTATAATTAGATGAAATATAATCTACACATAATAAATGCATTAAAATATTCAAAGTGTTAATACCACTTGGGATGAACCAATTAGAAATACTTGTGAGTAACAAATTAAATAAGATTTTTTTACCTAAACCTACCTACATACTTATTTACCTATTTATCTAGAGCTACCTACCTACCTACCTCCTTTGGCCTACCTACCCATTTAGGTTTCTAAGTTAATTTGTCATAGGTTAATAAGTAGGTTTAGCTAGATTAATGTTCATGTGGCTTTACTATGGTTAAACACATGTTGACATTTCACAAACCAATAAATATTTATTATTTAATTATTTTTTTGGTTTTAGTAATAAAAATTATCGTTTTATTATTATTACATAGTCATAAAAATCACATGACAAATGGCATAAATTAATACAACAAAAATATTATTAATGGCAAAAGTCACAAGTATGATTTTACTACATAATCATCTACAATTAATGCCATATATTACTACGAACAAAAACATATGTGAAATAATATATATCATATTTTGATGTAATGAATGGACAATACTCTTAGTGTCGAGAAGGTATATCCACATTTCAACATATTAATCTAGTCCCAATATCATGATATTTTCAATTTGGACATAAATTTTTTTGAGGGAATGTTATGTCATTTTTGAAAATTTAAAAATTGCATACATTTTTATTCAAGGTCATCATTAATTACATGTCCATGCAACCTTGTTTATTATTTAACATAATAGGTAGATGTTTTTGTTTACGACCATAATTTAACATAAATTTTTTTTATACAAAATGTAATCCTCTTTTTTCAAAAAGGTGTAACAAAATCTTTTATGAAGAAAATGGGCACACCCTTAAGCATTGTGTTAGGTATGCCTATAGGTTCACAAGCTACTAGGGTCATCTACAAGTTTATTTAACACACTAATTAAAGGCTTTCCTATTTTAAAATACATATAGATTTGATGCAAGCATTGACATTAAAATATATTTAAAAAACCTCAATAAAAGAATTATAAGGATCTTAGGTACAAACATGAAGAGCTAAAAATTGCATTCCAATTGTTCCAATTTTGAATGGGATAGGTTCAAAAACCAAATAATATTTTCAATGTTCAAACATTTAAGATTTGAAAAAGCTTAAAATCCTTGGACATAGTTAAATTGCCTTTGGGGTTCAAAAAATATTGTAAAGCTTTGATTTATGCACACATTGCCATGAAAATTGTTCAAAATGGAGAAAAAATGAGGAAGACATGAAATTTGGATGTAGTGTTCAATTTGGAAAGGTAAGCATTTGGAGTTTAAGCTCTCCTTGGAGATAGATAGATTGCTTTTGAATTTCATACAAGGATTTAGAGCTCAAGTTAATACACCCATATTTTATTAAATGATTGAAAATAGATTAAAAATGAAAAAGATATGAGGTTTAAAAGTGAGGGGAAAGTTATAATACCTTTTTTTCAATCATTTTGTTCTCTAGACATGTTCATTGTCTTTTTGTTTCTTTTTCATTGCTTAGTTGTTTCCAAAAATTCATGAGATATTTCAGGTTTCCAATTGATGCACCATAGCCATGAAAATCATTTTAAAAAAACAAAAAAATGAGGAATATATGGATCCTTATTTAGTTATTGGCTTTTGTTTAGTGATAATGTTTTTATCCTATATCAAAACCAGGTTATTTATTTATTTTTGAACCAAGAACCCTAAGAAGCATTTATATAATTGGTGGGAGTTTATTGTAATTTTTAATACTTGCCCAATAGTGGTATATATATGTGTGTGTGTGTGTGTGTGGATTTGTAACTTGACGTAAATAGATTGTAACTTATGTAATTACCTAGGGATTAAGTTTGATAATTTATTTGGTGATTGGATTTTATAATTTAAATATGGTTTGGTGAGTCATCACTAATTAGTCATAGCTTCAATTAATGTGCATGTTGAATCACATAAATCATCATGAAATCTGTAAAATTTTAATAAATTATTTATTTATTTATTTTTGATTAGTATATATGTGAATGTTTGGAACCTTTGGAAACATTTTCACTTGATGAAAATAACTTGTTATATGAATGCAATGTTTTGTGGAATATATTTGTGAAAAAAATTGAAAGTTTAATTTTAAATTTTTTTGATATAGTTTGTGAGTATGTGAAATCCATGATAAGAGAATAATGTGATGTAATAGTTATACATTAAAAAAAAAAAGAATAAATATTTTATACAAACAAAAACATAAATTTCCATAATTATGTAATAAAACTACATATTGATCTTATACTCACTTTTGTCTACAAATTGAACTTAGGATGTGAAGAAACCAAAGTAGGTTTTGAATTTGACTAACTTTTATGATACGAAGGTACAAGTTTGACTTAATAAGCATGCCTCGATTCACATTTGACCCAACTCTAGTTACCATACCTAGAATGATTACATCACCACTAGCTAAACCTAATAATCCCAAAGTTGTGCTAATATAGGTACACCCATACTCCTACCTGGTGTCATTAACCCATCTCAAAAATGGTCGCAAATAGTGTGAAGAATTGCAATTTCTAAGAGCCAAGGAGATTGTTGAACATGTTGCTGTAAAGGTTAATATTGTTTTCTGTTGAGGAAGTGGGGTGTGATGACTTCTTGTTTCTTTCCCTGGGAGAGGGCGAACAGGCAACCACGATCTTGAAATGAGGTGAGTGTTGACTGGTGAAAACAACTACCTTATTCTCGGTTTTACCAAAGTGAAATGGATGGTCGTTGACTGAGTTGTATGTAGGCCTTTTTCTCTTCAGAGTCCTCTTTGAGTCCGTGTCTTCTTCAAGCACTTCTATTTGTCTCATATTGTTTGGGCGAACTTCGACTTATATGTATTACATATATTAAAGGACGTCGGGATGAGAAATGAAGCCTCCCTTGAATCCGTGCGTCCCGTCATCTGTCTCGTCATCCCTCTGTCCATCCGTCTCGTCATGGTCTGTTTACTCCGACGAGGCGAAGAAAACAGTGGAGTACAGATGCGACAGATGCTCAAACCAGATTTAGACAATGAGTCCGTGTAGCTTGCCTAGATTTAGGCAGGATTGCAGAAAAAACTCTATTGTCCGCTTAGGACAGTCGCCATTTAATGTAAATTAAAGCTGGGGATCCTTGCCATTGCACCTACCTAAGGAATTTGAAAAAAAAAATCCCTATTGTACAGGGTTTGCTTTCTTTCAATTTTTGTGATTGGTTATCCCACAAAGAGGATTTAGCCAAATTAGGCTATAGATCATATTAATGACAATGAATAAAACATTGAAGAATATTTATGCTTTATATGTATGTGGCGAATTTAAATTATTTTTTCTAAATTTGGCGATTAGGGCCATTCCTTTTCACAAAAAATGTTAGAATGTGTAAAAAAAATAAATTTCAGGTTGAAACAATGAAAATAAATTCCCCCAAAAAGAA